>Ga0228710_1010887_pt1 | contig 11993 bp, 1 predicted proteins | sample MedpolnodulmetaG_FD_177995 | JGI IMG/M metagenome (GOLD analysis project Ga0228710, IMG submission 177995) | Root nodule microbial communities from Medicago polymorpha collected in Santa Monica, California, United States - pink nodules | ecosystem: Host-associated > Plants > Roots > Nodule...
TTTATTTAAAAACAAAAGAAAATCGTCCCCTATTTTTTTATGAAACCTAAACTAAACTAATTACCCTATTTTTTATGAAAAACAAAACAAACCTATTTTTTATTAAAAATAGAAGAAAATCGACCCCTATTTTTTTATGAAACCTAAACTAAACTAATTACCCTATCTCTTATTTCTAAATGTTAACCCATGACGCAATATTAACTCTAGATTTAACTTACTTTTTTTGCGTGACTTTACTATATTAACCCTAGATTTAATTTATGCAAAATGTCATCTCTTATTTCTAGATGTTAACTCGTGACGCAATATTAACCCTATATTTAACCTAATTTTTTTGCGTGACTTTACTATATTAACCCTAGATTTAATTTATGCAAAATGTCATCTCTTATTTCTAAATGTTAACCCGTGACGTAATATTAACCCTAGATTTAACCTAATTTTTTCCGCGTGACTTTACTATATTAACCCTAGATTTAATTTATGCAAAATGTCATCTTTTATTTCTAAATGTTAACCCTTTTGCATTTAATGTTTATCTAAAGTAAAATAAAATTATGTTCCTAATTATAAGCTGTTTTTTTGGAAAGGAATAACCGTTAGCCCATCTCGCTATACTTAACCTAATCTCTTACTTATAAATGTGAACCCGTCTCGCTATACTTAACATATTATGTTACGTTACTTATATATGTTAATCCGTCTCGCTAATTTTAACGTAATTTTTCCCTCACACTTTTGCATTTAATGTTTATCTAAAGTAAAATAAAATTATGTTCCTAATTATATGTTATTTTTTTGGAAATCTCTTACTTATAAATGTTAACCCGTCTCACTATACTTAACCTAATTTTTTCCTCCACACTTTTGCATTTAATGTTTATCTAAAGTAAAATAAAATTATGTTCCGAATTATATGCTATTTTATTGGAAAGGAATAACCATTAACCCGTCTCGCTATACTTAACATAATCTCTTACTTATAAATGTTAACCCGCCTTGCTATACTTAACCTATTATGTTACGTTACAGTATCAAGGACGATGTCATGGAAAATTATGTTATGGTACAGTACCAACGTCTATGCTTCTTAATATTATGAAATACCATATGACAATCATAACATTCATCTAAACTATTTTGTTACCTATTACCGTCAAATATTACCTTCCATATGACCCGTGTGTTAGCACGGGTCGAAGGTCTAGTATGTATGGAAATTTTACTCTATACCCCGACACATGTACCTTCACCCCTACAAATTTTTTAAAATTCCAAGTTTACCCCTTTTACTATATTATCTTTTAAACATAAATTTTTTCACCCTAATTTTAACATCTCCTAATTCATGATGAGTTCACCCCCCACATAATATTTTTCCAGGTACGTATCTCCCTTTTTTTTTATTCACTAAAACGTTTCTGAAAATATTTCGGAATAATCATATATACGTTTCCGAAAATAATTCGGAACACTCATATATTCATTGCCGTAAAATTTCCAGAATAGTTGTATGCTAAGATTTCCGGCGCACTCTAGTTTCCTACAATACCAAATAATTTTCTTATTAATAGTTTCTTATTCTTGATTCTGTATAAACGTTTATGCTAGTTACTACGATACCAAATAATTTTCTTGATTCTTGATATTACTTTCTTTTCTTTTTTTTTAAATGTTCATTTTAGCAATAGTTTCTTGTTAAAAGAGTTATATTATAGTTTTTCACTTTTTCTAAAGTTCTATTTTTTCATATCATTTTTAAATAGTTACTGACATATCTCAATTATGTGATAAAGATCAATCATGTGTAGACACCACTGCTGCATTCACAACTACACAAAGATTTTATATAAGAAAAGTTGTAGTAAGTTGGGCTAGGGAGATAGGAATTAGAAATAAAGTGACTGTTACTATTACAAGATCAGATATGGAGACCAGAAAGAGAGGAAGAAGTAATAAATTAATCTTGGGTTGTGACAAAAGTGGAAGGAAGATGATTTGAAACTGTGTTTCTATTTTTTAGTTTTAAAATTTGGATAATCTTTTCATTTTTCTATTTTTCAGTGACAAATTGGTCCACAAATTGTTTCATTTTTGGATAATTTTATGTGAAATAGCTTTTCTTTGACCATAATATATTGATCACTGATGGTGCCAGCACTGATAATAATAACATTACTAGAATAATTGTATGTGAAATAACTTTTCTTTTGATGCAAGCAAAACATTGAATTTTGATCACAAATTGTTTTATTTAATGAATACTTCACGCTCTATCTTTTTTTTGAAGAAAACTTCACGCTCTATCTTATCATTCAACAAGAGTCAACTCATAACAAATTTTGATCTTTCCTTGCATATATAAAATATTTAATAATATAGGTTTCTGCTTATGAAAGAATCAACAAATTTTATTGATACCAAACTCTAGCAAGACGCTTAGAGACGGTGATAAAAGAACAAGGATGCCGCATATAGACGTAACATCCGCAAATAACAAACACATAACAACCAAAATACCCCTAAACTACGTAAGTTATGACGCTGAATTCTAATGTAATACTACCAGATTTCAGTCCCATAACTATGCCTGATCAGCCCAAACACCATACAAAAATTGAGCACACCTAAAATACTCCATTCTGCAACCAATGACAATAAAGCAGGACAGCAGCCGCTGCAACCTGCATAAAACTGCAGCTGTATGAACAGAAGCAGAAGCAGATGCCATGAAACAGCCTATTTGAAACCGCATAGCTTGGCCACCAATTGCAATCCTAGGAGAAAAACAGAGTACAGCCTAACAACACAGAGTTCAGATACCTCCAATCAAGATTTATCTCCCAATATTGTGAAGTCAACATGTATGTTCATAAACCAAAAATTGATAATACAAAATGTATAGGTTCCTGCATATATAAATATTGATCACAGGCTTTGAAGCAACAACTCGGGCACTATATGTATTATATCCCAATATTGAAAAGTCAATTAGTACAACGTATAATCATGAAGCAAAATTCGATAATACAACGTTTAAAATAAACCAGAAGTCAACAGTACAATGTATATCATAAACCAAAAGTTGATAATACCAAATTTAACATAAAGTAGAAGTCGATAATGCAATATATAATAAATAAACTAAGATAGCTAAGGTAAAGGTCCACCACGAGTCAGGTCTAATGCTTCATGCAAATGCTCAAATTGGGATTCCTCTTTTGTGGCCCCGACCGCATCAAATGCTTAATCAGTATCAAATCAATGACATATTGACCATTATCCCTAACTATCTTCCCTTCTATTTGATTGGTACATGAGTGATTTAATATGTTTCTGTCTTGAGCAATAGTGGCACAGCTAGAAAGTTCAACAACATTTGCCCATTCACCATCCCAACACTTCTAACAACATGCTATATTGATCTTAGTGTTGTATACCTTGAGCCACTCTTCAACATTCAATCAGTGTTACTAATTAATTCAATCTTTGAAATTTTAGCTATGAATGTCCTATTGTTCAAATCTATCTGTGACATGTCAAATTTGTGGAAGATGCTTGACCAAGTCACGTACGTACATGATTCAAATCTATCTTGCTGATGTTTGAATTAAACAAATAAATCGTTTTGGTGCACTCCATATTGCAGCTAAACAAGGGGATTTCGGTATGTCTTTTATATATAGGTTTTCAACTGCTTGTTCTTTTGCTAGTCACTGATTCTTATTTTATGTAATGTGAAAACAAATAATATAATTCAGGGGCCATCATCCATTATGAATCATCCATGTATGTCACTCAAAAATAATTAGCTCAGGGCATCAACTGCAGAACAAATCTTTCTTGTTGTTGAACATACATCATTTGCGAACATTAGATGTAAAACCATCAACAGTTCATGCTCTTCCTTGTAATAGTTTTTGGAAGAGTTGTTTACTGACATAGGAAAATCCTGCCAATAAGAAGGAATTTGTTTAAACTGTCTTTATTTTACTATTAAAATGAACATTTAATTTAATCTTCTAAAAAGTTATTAGTATCCTTCTTGTAATTCGGTTTCTTTAAGTGAAGTCAATTGCCTTGGCAGGACCCAATTTGCATGTTTAACATACCAAATATTGCATTCCCTTCAATCAATACGTTATTGGTAATCAAATATGGGTGTTTAAGCCTTAATTTTGCATATTAATCCAAGAACTTAAGCCGCTTTCATCTCATTCTACACTGCAATACTTTTAGATTACTGCTCTTCCCCAGGCACAAAACACTTGCACCCTGCAGTCATGCCCAAAATGCCTCTGCGCTAATTAACTAGCGCAAGTGTAAAATAATGTGCAAGTTAAGTGGAGTGGCGCAAGTTAAGTTGAGTAGCGCAAGTTAAGTGGCGCAAGGTAGCTACTTTTTCTTAATTTATTTACTATTTTCAAATTATGTTATTTACTTTATTCTAAAATATTTTATTAACTTTATTCTAAATTATTTGTTCACTTTATTCTAAATTATTTATTTGCTATATTCTAATTTATTTATGCACTTAAAATAAATTCGATTTTATTCTAATTCAATATTTATTCTAATTTATTTATTCATTAAATACGAAATTAGAAATAAAATTTGATTTTATTCTAATTCAATATTTATTCTAATTTATTTATTCATTAAATACGAAATTAGAAAATAAATTTGATTTTATTTATTCGATATTTATTTATTCAATACATAATCATAAACATCAAATAAATGCAAAAATAAATACAAATAAAAAACAAAATTAATAAATATAACTCTCATTTTATCAATATCATTCAAACGTTACAATAATTAATACATATATTTTACCCTCTTGGGGTAAAAAGTATTTTCACCCTCTTCGGTATATACCAATAGCTCTTTGGGAAAATAGTGATCCGTCCTGTTGGGGAAAAAAACATCAAGATCCCTTGAGGTAAATTTAAATTTGGTTCCTTTTATACCCACATGATGATTCTTTTTACCCACGGTAAAAAGATTTTGGGACTAAAAGGAAGCAAACCTAATTTTACCTCAAGGGATGATGCCCTTTTACCGAACCCGGCGGACCACTACTTCCCTCAAAAGCTACTGGTATATACCTAAAGGGGTATAAAGAGCCTAGATACTATAGAAGCAAAAAAGAAGAAGAGAAAGAGAGGGAGAGAGTGGGAGGAGATAATGTGAGGAAAAAGAGGAAGTTTGTGAGGGTATTTATAGGTAGAAATGACAACCTAGTTTGTATCTAACATTAATGTGGCAAAAAAAAAAACGTGTGAAAGTGGTTAAAAACGTGTAAATTGAATGTTGAAAATCTGACCAAAGTGGAAAAAACGTTTGTTCTTCAGCTCTGACCATCGGCCAACGTGCGTGAGTTAACTCGCGCACATGCTAGTGGTGCGTGACTTAAGTCACACAGAGCTTATAACATGCGTGAGTTAAGACACGCTGCGTGACTTAACTCACGCAGGGGTATATTTAGAAATCATGCTAGGCGCGAGTGTTTTGTGTTGGGGGAACAGCAGAATTCATACTTTTATTCTCTACTTTGTTGTATACCCTCTCAGGACAATCAATTCTATGACCATACATATAAATCAATGACCCCCTCCATGTGATATGTTAAAATATAAAATAAAGGGGGGTTAGTGTTGTAAGAGTGTTGGGAGAGTTTTTGTATAAATAAAGGAGGATAAGGATAGAGGAAAGGCATTGAGTATCGTAAACATAGAGAATAGATTAGTCGTTCTCTTATAGAAGGAGAAACTCTAGTCTACGAGATCTCATTAATTACACATAGCATATGAGTGAAACCAAAAAAAAAAAAAAGTTTTGAAACTATGTTTACAAAACTGGGTCAGAGATCAAGTTAGCGAGACCTTCAACTTATGGTTAAATCGGTTGAACTTGATCAGTAATAAAGAAACAAATGCGTAATAAAATTATTGTTTAAAAAATTGAAGTAACGAATCGGTTAAACTGTAGTGCATCCCAATTTGATTCAGCTCTAAGCGATTGTGACCGACCACGGTTGAACCAACCGATAAGCTAGTAAGGTCATAAGAGAAACCAACAACACTCCAATAGATAGCTTCAACTGAAACACAAGTTTACATATATAGATGTGAAAACAAAGATGCATAAAGTCAATGTTGATTTCACTTCACCTCCTTAACTCCATCAATAATCAAATCATGATTACGATCTTCTTTGATAGCTTCAAAAATTATCCTCTCAAACCTCTAACCATTGGCCTTGACAAACACTTTGTGGCTACATCTTCAACCAATATATCTTTCTCACTGCAACCTTGTTCCAAAACAACATTGCGTTTATACGCATATACAAACCCCTAATCATTCTAGTCACCCATCATTACCTTGGCATTGGCAATAAGCCTTAAAGCATCATACTCCAAAGGTGTGTTTAATAGTTAATTTCTTATTTGGGCAAACAAGAATGAGGCTATAGGACTCTTATCTACTCACTAACAAGGGCGTGTTCACTTTAGGAAGAATAAGAAAGAGCAGTTAGGTTTGAAGGAAGAGAAGGTTCAGAAGAGGGCAAGTGAGTAAATAGAGTACTGTGAACTAAAAGGTTGCGAAGAGGATGAAGGCATAGGAATTGTGAGGTTGTTTAACAAGCAAAGTGCAGTGAAGAGAGTATATGTTTTGTAGACTGTAGCATATTAAGAAAGTGGAAAAGTGGGGACTACTATGTAATTTTGTTATTATTACGCACTAAATTAAACTTACAATGTACAATACATGTTTGTACGGACGGTAAGTTTGTCAGAATCACATTGCATCAGCGTAATTTTGACAAAAGCCACACTGTAACCCTTTCAACAAAACTATGTGTCACATTAATTTAGTTAAAACTCGTCGTGACTCTATACATGCACTAAGCCATATTGCCAGTAACTGGAATTACTTAGATGGGTTATATTTGATCTAGGAGGTACAGATGCTAATGAAGTGTTTTGATTTTAAGATCTAGATATCAATATATCATGCTTCCTAGTTGCCTGCACTTACATAAATGTGTGTACTTTGCATGACAATCATAGAAATAAATCATAAAAAATTATCACTTGGATTTGCCAAAGTAGTTCCACAGAGCAACATATAGAGTAATGAACTAATATTGTGTACAAATATAAACATATAAACATCCCTGAGCTTTTGAGGCATGTTATCTTCTACTTGGAATTTTTTCATTTTATCTCAATCAGTGAGTCACGGCCTGTGCTTCCATGTTAGCCATATACAACAAACTGTTTACCATTCAATGATCATATCTGCATTGACAAGAAGCAACCGTTAATGCTCATGATTGTTTCTATATCTTAAATCAATTTAATGAATCTCATCTATAATGGCAAGGCAAGAAAGCAATGCATGACCTATTTGCTGTCAATGATAAGATAAAGACAGATAGGAGATGAGTTTTAGATATAAACAAGACATGATATCATATGAACTGTATAATCTCCTATATTTTATCATATACAATATCATATACACGAGTTTAGGGAAACAATACAAGAAACTGATTTCAAACACCTAAAAGCTAAAAAAAATATAAGAATACACGAGATTAAAGACATATATACAGAACTAATATCAATGTTCATTGCTATCAAGATATATATATCAATATCAAAAGTAAGGATGACTGCCAGAAAGTCACAGAAAGAACATAAATTTTAGCCTCCAAGGTTTAAAGTATGTATTTAAATTAAACAAAAATCACTATCTCCAAACTGAGGGTGACTGCCAGAAAGTCACAGAAAGAACATAAATTTTAGCCTCCAAGGTTTAAAGTATGTATTTAAAGTAAACACAAATCACTATCTCCAAACTGAGGGTGACTGCCAGAAAGTCACAGAAAGAGCTGCCAAAAAGCCACTCAAAGTGAAGGTGAAGCTGTTTCGGAGAAGAAACTACAAGACAGGACCGTTTCATTGTCATTCAATTTTAAAAAAAATAAAAAAGGGGAAAATCTTTAAGTTGAGAGCTAAAAATATCTATTTTACGGTGAAATGACCAAAAAGTTCCAAATCTTAAGAATTATACAGTAGTTAAGTTTCAATGCAGCGGATGCTACAGCAGCAATTTGGCAGCTATCCGTGGTATTACAGCCGCTACTCAAAACTGCAATACAATGTGAATCTATGTAGTGTCTAAGGGCTGCTATGCCGGTATTGACTACATAGTGTGTACCAAGTAACTTATACCTTAAAAAACCAACCTCATTAACAGAGGACAAGTTTCCATTGGTCAGGGAAATTTAAAATCAAAGGCATACGGAATGGTTGTGGTGAGAATTGTTGTAGAAAAAGGAGATTGGTAGGCCTCGTAACTGAAATTTGGATGGAGGGATGCCTACAACATTGCACTGGTGCTCTTGTTTGCACTGGCATTGGTAGAAAAAAGAAAGAGAGATAGGAGACAAAGTACTGAATTGGAACTTGATATCATTGTCTTGCTTGTTGCCATTGTTGATGGCCTAAGATGCAACGAGGCCATGATGACGTAAGTCAACCACTGCACAACAAAAATTGGTATTGAGGAACAACTTTGCGAGAAGTTCGTTTAGATTGGAATCGAGCAGCCTGATACGGGGAACAATAGAGGATATAAAGTCTGTATGTTGTTTGGACTGTCAGTATGTTCAAGTCCACTCATGGATTTGTGCTTTAAGGATTACCATACTATTGTGAACAGTATTGGTATCGAAGTCAGAGTCACAATAGATATGAGACATTTCTTTCTATTGAAGAAATGAAGAAAATATACGAAACATGTGCTAAAAATATCTTTTGTCTATGTCTGAAGATGATGCAGTGCGCAACCTTACTTAAGTGTCTTTTGGGCAGCTGTATGCATCATTTGCTTCGTGTTGCCAAAGAAAAGACTATTGTGAAGGTGTGCATTTAGTTGTATGACAATTCCGTATGTGAGTGGATGTATAAGGGTGCAAGAATGTGAAGCTATGGTGATGGGATCAGTTTTTGAGACAAAGGGGGGTCAAGATTTTGTTGCAGTATTCTATGAATCAAAATCACAAATATCATATTTGCTTTTGGTTAGGCTATTGTACATGGGTTGTTGCTTTATGCTCTCTATAGCTGGTCATAATGATTTCTATTTGTTGTTTTATATCATGATTGAGGAATGTAGAGTCCTTTGATTCGCTCATATTTTGTGAACAACGTCGGTTGGTGATTGATTGTATAAACAAAGTTGTCTCTCTAAAAGAAAAAAGACCGAGGCTCAATGGATTTGGAAGCTATGTTTTTGGTGCATTTGATGGTGAAGAATACAGCCAAAGAAGTACTTAGCTGAGAATGAGGATGATCTGATAGCATTGCTGGGTTCAACGAGTTAGAACTTAGAATTACAAGAACGACTGCCAAGTGTTTAAGTAAACAACATTCGGCAGAATCTAGATAGATTTGTTGAGTGTGCCTGTTAGATGTTATTTACAAAGCCAAAAACGACGGTCAATGAAATGTGTTTAGAAGGGAAAAAACGTTATGTCGTATTATTATACTCTTTTCCTAACACAACAGCCTCCCTCGGGATAGAATTTGCACTAATAAACAAGAAGATAAGATAAACTACAAGGATAAAATATGCTATCATATCAATTCGGTAAATACGGGTTAATATAAGATAGTGTATCCCAAACTATTCCTTCCTACGATAAGGTTGTCAAAATCGGGATTTTGCTTCAGGTCAAAAGGGAAGAGCAAAATCGAAAATTGTAAGATCGCAATCAAAATCGTAGCATTTTACTCAACTACTTTTATAGAATCGATATAAGAAATCGTAAAATCGTAATTAAAATCGATGGATTTTACCAAAACAAAAATAATGCTAAATATATGTTATAAGTTGTATAGTCATAAATGACTCGGTTTAAAGTCCACAAAATACTTATACATAAATATGATTAAAAAAAATGGTCAAAGTCCTTCAAAACCCTTTAAAATGCGATTTAGTCTGTATTTTGACAACAATCTAATCTTCTCTATCATACTCATACACATATCAAGCCCAAACGAGATAAACTACCAAACAGTAACACATTAGACTACAGAAACTGATTGAATTCGCAATAATATAATGAAAAACGAGAAAGAGAGAAGTTACGAACCTAAGTGGAAGTGGAATATGAAATAGGGGGATTATTAAGGTTGCTGTAAATTTTGGAGAGACGACCAGTTTGAGGCTTAGATCGAACAGGTTTCTTTTTGAGACCAAAAATCTCTTGTACCAAAGGAACATGAACCAACACCAATTTCCATGCCAATAACCAACCTACAATGAATTTGATAAATTGAAAAAGCGATGGAGAAAGAAATAGATAGAAATGAAGTTACTGTTATACAAACCTAGAGAGATTAAGGAGAGAACGAAAAGTATGGCGAAGAGAGGACGTAGGAAGAGGACTACACAGTATTCCCAAATCGATGATGATTCCATCTGCCTTTCCACCTCGCTTCAATTGCGCGTCCAACAACAGTTGGTGTGGAAGAAAATTTGGACTGTTAATTATCGAGGAACTTAAAATCTAAAATTAAATAAGAAAATACATCTAAGTTATTTCTTAATTAAATTTAATTCTTTCATAAAGAAATATTTGTAATTAATTTCTCCGTCCTCACATGGGGAAATTTTCAGAAACTAGGGCCTCAAACAGATAATCCCCGCGCGGATCCGTTCTAGCAAATCCCCATTAACACCTCTGTTTTATTTTAATTTTATTTATTGACGCAATTGACACCCTTTATTGAAGCCACTACTTACAAAATTAAAAATAAAAAGCTTTCTCAATAGACGAGTTGGGAAAAAAAACTCTTAAAATTGAAATAAAAATATATTTAATAGATATTCTATGAGTAAGGGTGTTCGCGGTGCAGTTTAGTTCAATTTTGAGTTTAAAAGTCATCCGAACCGCAAGATAAAAAAACACGCGGTTTTTCCTTCAAAAAAAAACACGCGGTTTGGTTCGTTTGGTTGACTTTTAAAATAAAATTCATATCAAACCAAACCAATGCGGTTTGGATTGGATCGATTAGTGCGGCTTTTCGAGACAATGCAATTTGCTGTTTTCAACATTAAAATCGAGTTAAAAAGCTATAACACAACATATTTTCAGCAATTTTCCAACAATATTTTAAATTTTATCGTACATTACAATTTTATTTTCAGCAAACAATATAAACGAAATTAAAAACTTGAACAAAAAGTAATTCTATTAGGTAAGAAAGGTAAAACACTAAGATTTTAGATTTTATCATTCTATAATATTTCAAGTAGTAGATAAGAATATTTCTGAAATAAAAAACAAAAGGAACTTAACAAGAAGAAAAAAAATATATCAATTTTCAATTTTTTTTTTATGAACATTGGTTTATGTGTGACGTATCTTCAATTATCATCTCTTATTTATTAAAATTAACCCGAAAGCTAATTGTTGTCCTAGATTTAACCTAACCCTAATGCTTAATTTTACTGTATTACCCCTATTTAATTATTAACCCTATTTTTTTGATAGATCAAATCGGCCCTATTTTTTGAAGTGTTCTCAACATATCACACTCAATCTCCTATTTTTTTTGAACAAAACAAACCTGCCCTATTTTTTTGAACAAAACAATACCTATTTTCTTAAACAAAACAAATCTCCTAAACTAAACTAATTACCCTATTTTTTATTAAAAACAAATCAAAATTCTTTCCAATCTAATTATCCTATTTTTGTTGAAAAACAAAACAAAAATCGTTTCCTAATTATATTAACTGTGTTCTGCAGAGCAAAATTAACTAACAGATCACTCCTATTCTTATGCAAAGCTAAATAAACACCTTTATTGCTCCCTACCTCCTCTGAAACCAATTTAAATACAATACAATTATTTTGTTCATCACTAAAACATTTTGTCCTATCACCATTCTATCAATAATAGG
>Ga0228710_1010888_pt1 | contig 11992 bp, 8 predicted proteins | sample MedpolnodulmetaG_FD_177995 | JGI IMG/M metagenome (GOLD analysis project Ga0228710, IMG submission 177995) | Root nodule microbial communities from Medicago polymorpha collected in Santa Monica, California, United States - pink nodules | ecosystem: Host-associated > Plants > Roots > Nodule...
AACTATAATCTTTCCTTGAAACACATGATAACAATGAATACTATCACTTTTAGCATTCTTATAGCTGGACAATTTTCTTTTGTTGACTATATACTATTAACTTCTTGACCTTTATTGACACCATTGAGTTTTACTCCGGAAGTCTTTAACGGATCACTCATTAATAATGCATAATTATATTGCATATATACCTCTAGCGTGGATTCCATTCCTCCTCTTGTCGAGATTTCCTTCCTCCCATTTTCCGCAGTGTTTATAGTAATAGGGCAATTGATCATGTTAATCATTCTCTATTTATTATGATTGATTTAGTTTTCTTAATTTTACTATTTTCCTTTCTTGAGAGATTCTATCTTGTAAATAAGTTTGTACACCTATGGCTATTGTAATAACATGATTTTCATTCTAAACTATTCAAGTGATCGTTAGCATTAGATCTCTTTTTAATTAGTCTAAATTTGGGATGAGTGAAATTTGTCTTAGCGATTAAGTACTGCCTACAAATCTAAATACAAGCACCATAAGATTATATAAGCACCGACCTACTGGCAAAGGGTAGTTTTCCTGTTCCTCAAAGGTGCATACAAATGCTTAAACCTTTCCTACATGAGGCCAGGAATTCTCTGATATAAGTTTCCAGTAGGTTATGATGCATTAAAATGAAGGTTATTTTTCATCGAGTTGAGCAGATGCGCCTAGACTTTATTAGAAACCAATGAAGCTTACTCATATAATCTTTTATTAAAAAAATGAACAAATAATTAATCCATTCTTATCTGTTAACATAACTATAAAAAAAGTGGGGATGGGAAAGGTAATCAATGTTTACATTTACTATAACTACACTAATCATGTTACATTGAGACATAATGGATGGATAACATGTCTTGTATTCTAATAAAAAAAATTGCTTTTATATTTGTTTTCTGCTCTTCCGTCAGTGAGGTGGGAAATAGAACCTCAAATTCGACGTAAAGATCTCTTTTCTCCTTTCTCATATCCAGTGGCATGCCCTCTCCTTTGAACTTCCTCATTTGCTTTGGGTTTGTGATTCTCTAAGGGTTCAAAGAAGTAAGTCAGATCCGCGCCTTTTCTTATACAGACAGTTTTACATCATTGCAGATTGCGGTTTGCAACAAGCTTTATCCTCACCTTTGTGCTTATGTCCATAGATGCTCATCTAGGTGTTAATACTCTTCTCAAAGCCAATAAGGTCTTGAATCTGAAAATAAAGGTTAAAATATGAACTTTACAATTCACATAAAAATGAAGGACATCAATAACAGAAGTTAATGGTTTTGCATGATCACAAATGTCTTCACTCAACTTGCTATTCTAGTTAGTAGAATAGAATATAGGTGTACAAGTAACTCATAGCCAGAGTTATTGTGACAGTGGCGTGCAAGTCATTCCCCTCCCATCTGAAAACATCATGTGGTGCTGTAAGGATACAAAACTGCTCAGAATACCGTAGGCGTAATCGGCAGAATGTATGTATAGTATCCATACAGAGCAGTTTCTAAACAAACACAAAACTAAACCACCCACCCTCAGATCTCCAGATTCTCCATCAATTGTGGACTCACCATCTTCATAAAACAGCATTTCCTGTGAAAGTAACTGGTAACACAACTGTACTACAAATTATACAAATGTAAAATTGTTCTTAAACTTCCCTATGATCATTATACACACACCATTTACTTGCAACATAGCACCTAGTAAACTGGAAAAGTGGGGAGGGTGAGAAAATGGAGTAAAAGCTCAACACTTTTCGTCTTGATTCGTGTTGCTTTGAAGAGATGAAAAAAAAATTTCAGCTCACTTTAATAAAATAGGAAAAGTAACTAAGGTATCATCCAGCACATACGCAAAATAAAGTGGAAAAATGTATTCTATTATGTTTTCTATTGTTTCACCCTTTTCACTTGAATCGAAATATACCACTATTTTTATACGTTATGCGCTATTTTGTTCTACTTTTAATATGCATCAAATACATATTGGAACTTATATGTTCTATTTCATCCCACTCTATCTTGGACATTGTTTTACATTTGGACATTGTTCGCAGACCTTTTTTTTTTTTTTTATCAAAGCTAGAAAAATTAAAATGCAAAACAGGAGTAGGCCTGAACCATATTACAACATATTAGCAGGCCAACTATGACCAAACTCAACTAAAACAACATATATGCTAAGAAGCAAAAAACTACAATCAATTAGCTAAATCTCTGCTCTAAAACCAAAGAAACTAGCTACTAGCACATATTAAGAAACATCTCATGATAGTCAAACATATTTGGGATTGCTTTTGATTACACCCATTTTGGAACGAGTTTGGATGTGCTCACTACTTGTGATTCCATCAGAACCTTTGCCATTGTGAGTCATAGAGCTCTTCTGCTTCTTAGTCTTCCTACCAGACTTGGTGTTAAATGCTATGTCAATATGCTTGGCTAAGTATATGTCAGCTGCATGCTCCATATCAGTGTTAATGTCTGAGGCAGAGTCATCATCCTCAACATCTCCCCAAAATTTCTTCAATATCTTCACACTTTTAAGGCTGGCTGCTGAGTGGTTACTAGTGTCACTTTCCACCCATGACTCTCTTATCCAGACTTAATTCTTCATCCACCCTAGTAATAGGCACAATTAAGGGTTGTACCATACTAGAATTATTCACTTGCATAGAAACCAATGGATCCACATTGGTTGAAGCACTTAAAATCTGAACACTTTTGATGCAAGCATTTGTTAAGGACCTTTTTTCACTAGGTGTCCCAGTACAACCAATTGGAAATAAGCTAACACTCCCCTTGGAAACACTCCCATCAGAGATATCTTCCAAGGTTGCATTACATTCAATAATCACGTCATCAACTTTCATAATTGTCTCTTCCTCTTCCATTGGACCTCCACCAAAAACGTAAGGGAAACAATATTAGTTTCATCATAAAACAGACAAGTATAACCATCGAAAAAGTGCAAGTTCAATCAAAAAGCTATTTTAGTGAGGATAATGTGGTTTACAGATCATCAAGAATTTCTCAGGTTCATATAGTTTGTTATAAACACGATTTACCATAAGACATTAAGGTGTAGTTTGGTCAATGTAATGAAGCTGATTTCTTTGCTTCCTAATACTTTTGGTATTGTTGATTGATCATGAAAATGTTAACTGAGATGCATAGGCTTATTTGAACTGATACAAAAGGCTTCTTGTTTTTAAATGTTAATAATTTAGTTTGTGTGCACAATTAGTCTAAAATAATTTTATACATGCATTAAGTCACATCTTACAATGTAGATATTTGTGAAGATGATTTAGGAATTAACATAAAAGAGTAACATTATGGTGTACTAAAAAGAAGCTCACGTCTCCAACAATGACTGACGTCCACTTTTGGAAGTAAAATTCCACAGTCCTCTTGCACCTAAGATAGTAACTTGATCGATACCAGTTTAACAAAAACAAGAAAAATGATTATCAATGTCTGAAATTTAACTCATCTGTTTTACTTTTTTTCCCCGAATCAGGTCACCATCTCAACTATAAGAATGTGGAAACTCTAGAACTTCTACCTCTGAGAGGCGTCATCAATCATCGTTAAGAGTCAATGTTGATTGGAAAAGGCCCGCGACTCCAGGACCATACCATGATTGTTTGTTAAGACGGAATACATAAATGTAACCTCTCGTCAATCAATTCCACCTTATTTTCTTCGCGCCGTTCCCAAGGGTAGGCTCTCTCTCTACTTTACTATGTATTCTCCCTCTTTTACATTTATTGCACTCTTAATTTCCATCTGGTTCACCATGCATACTACAATTTTTGTTACATACTATGCAGAACAACGATTCGAAACTGCGACTAGTGGCAGCAACGTCATTGTAATATTCAACTTCAATTTTGATTTTGATTGTTTGGTTTAATACTGTCAAACCTAGCATAGTTTGTATCCGGTCATAGGATTGCTATTATTATTGGGTTGGAACTTTGGTTTAGCTTCTTTGGTGAATACCTGATAGTGTTATTGTATTTATTAATAGAAGCAAACAATGACAACTCCGTCTTCGGATGGATATGTTTCAAAGCATGTTTTGCCGAGAAAGAAAATAATTTGCATAGTTATGATGAGGGTTTCATGGATGATGAAATTTTTAGAAGAACTTGGATGGTACTTTGAAGAAGAAAAGTAGGACCAAAAATGATGTTCAGAAAGAGACCGAAACCGGGGCTATGATTTGCTTCTCACTAAGTTTCACGATTGATTCTTTGCTTGAGCATGAGATTCAAGTTGGGGTTGTAAGAGAATTGGGTGGGAAAGAGCTGAATGATTCTTTGGAGGGGAAATGTTAGGATGTGGTAGAAAAAAGGACATATTAGAGAATCTGTGCGTGGCAAGTATAAACATTTCCTTACATCTGCTTGTGAGCTTCTTTTGTTTAACAAATAACATTAATTTTGGGGTTTTCCCGTCATTTACTTCTCAGTTTCCTAAGGTGACTGTCTGTAGTTGTTAATGGTGTTGGCCTTGTTGGGTTGGCTGATATGAGGTAGCTATTGTCGTTTTGTTACAAGGTTGTTGTTTTGGAAGGCAAGTATCATTGTGGTAGGAGAGTTTATACTCAAAAGATAGGGAACAAGGGTAAGTTTGCGGTCGCAGATATTGGTAGGAGAGTTATTAGTGGAATTCATGCTAACCATTAGCGGTTCTGGCACGACAACTTTCTATTTCGCTTCATAAGGTTAGAGTTGATTGCCCTTTCTACAAGCCAAATGGGGAGGACTTGATAAAGCAATACGTTTAAAACCAACAATAATTTTCCTAAGATTCATAACTTTGTCAAGCAACATATTTAATACAAATTCAACACTTGAATCTATTTCTTTACCAATAAGTTGCTTGACAAAGTTATGGAGACGAGAAAAATTACAGGGAATTTTAAATCCTTCTATTTATAAATTGGTTCCCCATTCGGCTAGTAGAGCGGAAAATTAACTCTAAACTTATGAAGTGAAGTAGAAAGCTGTCGTGCTAGGATCACTACAGGGTTAGCAAGAAATCTAGTAAGAACATTCCAACCAAGACCTAAGACCACAAACTTACCCTCATTCTCCATCTTCTGAGTATAAACTCTACGGACAGGACGATTCCTACCTTCCAAAACCATAACCTTGCAACCAAATGACAATAGTTGCCTCATAGCAGCCAACCTAGCAAGGACAGCACCAATAACAACGACAATCCCTCTTGTCACCTTAGGCAACTAAGAAGTAAACGACAGTGAAACCCCGAAATTAATGTGTTGGTTACACAAAAGAAACTCACAAGAAAATGAAAGCAAATGTTCATACTTGCTACTCACAGATTCTCTAATTTGTCCATTTGTCCACATACCCTAACATTTCCCCTCCAAAGGGCCATTATATGATTTCTCGTAGCAATGTAATTGTTATGCTCTTTCCCACCAAATTCTCTCACAACCCCAGGTTGAATCTCGTGTTCAACCAATGAAGCAATCGGGAAACTCAGCGATAAGACAATCATTGCCTTAATTTCGGTCTCCTTCTGAATATCTTTGTTGATCTTATTGTTCTTCTTCAAAGTACCATCGATTTTTTTCTCAAAAAGTTCATCATCCATCAAATCTTCATCATAACTACGCAAATTTACTTTCTTTCTCAACGAAACACAGTTTGAAATAGATCTATCGAATTTCCATTGTTTGATCATATTAATAATTATAATAACTCTATTTGGTAATCGCAAAGAAATTAAACCGAATTCCAACTCAATAATAATAATAATATCATGACCAGATCCAAACTATGCTAGGTTTGACGCTATTAAACAAAACAATCAAAATTGAAGTTGAAAACTATATTACCATGAAGTTGATGCCATTAGTTGCAGTTCCGAATTGTTGTACAAGAAACGTAAAAGAGGGAGAAGACAAAGTAAAATAGAATATGAGAGAGACAGAGAGAGATCTTACAGCGATTGGAAGGGAATGGTGTTCTGCAACCCTCAGAACGGCACGAAGAAAATGAAAATGAGTTGGAATGGATCGACCTGAGAGGTTACATTCATTTATTCTGTCTTAACAATCATATATGGTATGGTCATGGACTCATGGGCCGTCATGGACTGTTGTGGGCCGTTTCCATATTCAAATCGATTTAATTTCCATATTCGTTTTTGAATTTGTAGCAGGGTTTTTGTAAATTGTAGTTAATGCTTTTAAAGAAAGTGGAAGAGTTATATTAGAAAGTGTAACAATTTCAAATATGCAATTGTTCAATAGCATATTTTTGTTCTTGGTATGCCATACAACAAAGAATCCAGCTTACTCTACATTTAGAGTTAATTTCCATTGTTTTTTTCTTTATCTACTCTTGTTCGATTCAAATTTTTATACGGTCGTTAAAGGTCCATCTGCAGAGAACTTTTTCTCGAGTAGGGCCTTCATCGACTTCTAGAAGCCAATCTCGGTACCAATTTTCCTTAAACTATAAACCAGCAGCACAAAAGAAGGGATCTCTGAGGTTAGCAACTATAATCTTTCCTTGAATCACTTCACTCTGGACCAACTATGTAATTGTATGGCACAAAAATACACGATAACAATGAATACTATCACTTTTAGCATTCTAATAGCTGGACACTTTTCTGTTATTGACACCGATGTGTTTTACTCCGGTATTCTTTAACAGATCACCATTGTGTTTTGCATCAACGCAGACTGCGGTTTGTAACAAACTTTATGCTCATCCTTGTTGGATGCTCATCTAGGTGTTTTATAGTCTTATCAAAGCCAAGAAGGGCTTGAAACTGAAAATAAAGGTTACAAAACAAACTTGTCTTCACTCAACTTGGAATGCTAGTTAGTAGAATAGAATATTAGCGTACACAGCCAGTAATTGATAACCAAACCAAACTATGCAATATTTACTAGGGTTATCGTGACAGTGGTGTGCAAGTTGTTCTATTCTCTTATGAGAAGGTCATGTGGTGCTGTGAGGATAGGAGATTATACAAATCAAAATCTGTTCTCAACAAACTTCCCTCTGATCATGATATACACACCATTAACTCGCAACATAGCACCTAGTAAAATGGAAAAGTATGGAAGTTAGGGAGGGGGTGAAAATGGAGTAAAAGCTCTTGAATTTTCTGCTTGATTAGTGTTGATTTGAAGATATGGCAAATAATTTTCAGCTCACTTTAATACAAATATACAATAGGAAAAGGAACTAAGGTATTCTGTTATGTTCTCTATCATTTCACCCTTTTCACTGGAAACAAATTATACTGCTTTTATTTTTCTAAATGAAAGTATACTACATATTCATACCTTATGACCTATTTTGTTCTACTTTTAATATGCATCAAATACAGAATGGAACTTATATATTCCATATTTCTATTTCATCATGTTCTAACTTGTTCACCAAAAGCTATCTAAATTTGTAAGATGAATTGAAAACCGAATTATGATCCGAAATTCAACATGATCTTGAATCAATTCAATGTACAATTAAAACATACAATGTTATAATCTTGAATCTATCCCAAATTTAATCCAATCATTATCAGATATAGAACTTAGATTTTTATTCTAATTTTATTATCCAAAATCCAAATGGAGCCTTGCTGTCTTTAGGATTTAGATGACACATGATTCTGCATACATTACATTGTAGTCTTAGCTCATATGAAAATGGGTAGTAAGACTTGCTATTTTTCCTATTTGGCCGTTGCTTAAAACCTTTTTGAACAAGATAACCATCTCTTTCGTATTTAACATTTCGACATTTATCACAGACCTGAAGATGTAAATTAATAAATAGGAGAGAACAAATAATTAGTATAATAAACATATAACTTTTATTGATATTTAGGCTTGGCTCTAAGTTGTGTAGGGTAAGTATCAATTATAACCAATAATCAAAATAGTCACGAGCAAAGCAACAATAATAAATTTAGGTTTAATCTAGCAACCAAGTATAAAGTAAAACCGTAATCGAATATAAAAAACAAGATAAAAAGAGTAGAATATAGAGTGCAACAAAGAATTTGTCCATCTAGCTTAACCCAATAATGACTTACATATGGAGGAGAGAGCTCTCCGCTTCACTAGCAATAATTTTTTTTACAAAAAGATAAGTTACAAAAAATTAACTTCAACAAACTCTCCAAAAAGCAATGCTATCGAATATGATATTGTATTATAAAGATAGTTATGATTAAATGTAATTAATTATGCAATGGACTACGCATATTGTTGGACCTGTGTGGACATTGTATGACCATCTGTAAAATTAAAAACTCATTGACAGAATCATTAATCGCAAACTTATATACATGAGTGCTAACTCATATTGACTTGATTAAGTTTTCGATATTTTAAATTAGTGATAGGTTTGTTATAGCATTTTTTTTAATGCTTAGGTATTGTTTAATGACATTTTTTAATCTAAAATATGTTAAAGTAAAGTCGTCATTTGTTAGAAAAATGTAAATTTTTGACTTGTATGATTTGTTTTCTTTATTGTATTTAATTTCTAAGGAGTTGAAGCATAGTTCTCTTTTGGGTGGTTAGTGCTTTGACCATAATTCAAATTTTAGTATTAAGTTTTTTGTATTTTTACAAGTAAACTATATATTTTTTTAGTAGTTGATTATTGTCATCTAAGTGAAGACCGTTGGATTAATTATTTAATTAATCAATTATGGATTGACAAGAAACAATTATTAAAATTAATCTTAATACAAAGTGTGGTTTATTGTGTTAAACACTAATTAATTGATGATTATGTGCGTTGTTAGGCTCTCTTTCTAAATGAATTGTGATTGATTGGACCATTTTGTTAAAGCTCAATGAGAGGTTCGTGCCCTCAACTGTTTAGTAATTTAAACGACATCTCATCAAACGGCTAAGTATAATGAGCAATAAGATGACGTGCCGTCGCTCATAACTTAAACCTAAATGTACATGATTTCTTGATTCCGTCTTTGTTTTGACAATAATATATTATAAGTTGTGTGAGAAATGTTATCAACACACACTTTTCAATGCACTCTTTTTGATTGATTAAAATTCACATGGGTCCCACCAAATTTATATGGGCCACACATGATTTGGTGGAACCGCATGTGAATTTTAACCGATAAAAAAAAATGTGTTACTGGCCACCTCTGAGTTGTATGTACGCGGTGGCGGATGGAGGGGGGCTTTGGATCCCATGGTTCCCCCTATATTTTCAATAAAAAAATTTAATATACTATAATTAAGCTATATTAGAATGTTTCATAAAATATATATTAGGTTATGGTCCCCCAATTAATCTAATTAAAATGTTCACCATGTTATTAGATTAATTGACAGCTAATATAATTAATTTTATAAGTTATATTATTACAAATTATTTCATATGATCCTTTCCACAACATATTTTAAATGGAATGAAACACAATGATATAGCTTTGCAAAATAAAATACTATTTTAAAGCAAAAAATGAGCAAATTAAAACCTAAAATAAAAATAGGGGATTAAAATATAATTTAGTCCTTAATGGATTTTATTCTCCTGTGACAAAAATCTCATGTTTTTCACTTTCGTACAAAGGTTCTTCTATTTAGTCAATTGTCGTTCTCTTTTTATATTAATCCTTTGATTCTCAAGATAAAGCAGTCATGGTGATTCAGAGTTCGGCCGAGAGGTAACCAAAGTTTGGCAAAAAATTGTTCTACTCAATAATCAAACTCAGGTTATCATGAATTATTTGTCATTTGTTAAAAACACATTTAACCTTAGAATATATGCACTATTATTTTTCTATTTTTATACAAGGGTGTTTTTGTTTTCTTTTCCTACTTAATGTTATTTTTTTCTACTATTAATTCAATACTTGTATGATAACTATACTTATCTATTAATGTCTCTCATACTCAATATAGTTATAAATTTCATTAAAAAACAAGAAAATATTAGGTTAGGCTTTTAGGATTACCTTTATATCTTTTGCATTTTAATTTTTTTTTAATCAAAGTTCCTTGTTCGCTAAAAAAAATGTTTCTTGTACTATCCCCCTAACTTTAATTTACTGGCTCCACCTCTACGTAAACAAAGATATCATAAAAATGAAGTTCAAATTGGCGTCATGTTGATCATCCGTATCCTACTCGAGGGTGTGGAGTACACAATCTCCGCAAGAATAACAGTAAAACTGAGTCATTTTATTCATGAATCAAAGTTTCTTCAACATCTGGACACCAGTTGCAATCGGTAGAGACCGTTAAGTTCTACATGTGTCGTCTATGGTTGGTCAAGAATCTTTCATGTTGGATTCTATGGGGGTCATCTTCATTGAACAATTTTATGTCTACGTTGTGCACTTGTTTACCAAAAGAAAATTAATAACTAAATATTAGTACTCTTGTCAAAAAAAACTAAATATTAATACTAAATGTTACAACAATAATAACAACTAAGCCTTTTTCCATTAAATAGAGTCGACTGTGTGGTCCAACTTATTAATTTTCAAATCTTTGATAACAGTTTTTTTAAGGCTCTGTTTGGTAAAAATAGCGGATAACTGATAAGCTAGTTGATAGCTTATAGCTGATGGCTGATCACTAATAGGTTATAGCAGATAGCTGATGATTGATGACTTGTAGTTATAGCTGATAAGCTAATTGAAATGTTTGATAAAATTAATGGTACAATTAACTTATAAATATAAAATTACATAAAAGGACATTCTTAATTTATATTTAAGTGTTTATAATTTAATGATTTAATATTTTACTTTTTTTTAACAAACAAAAATGGAATATATTAGAAACACAAGAGATTTCTCAAGCACAAGGAGTGTTAGAGAAAGCTCAAAAGTACACCGTTACGGGGCCAAAGAAAAAGATGAAGCATAGGTTAGCCAATGCCCAAACAAACAAAAGGGTTCGACCACCACATATGAAAATTTGGCCTGATAGAAATATTAAACGATTTCATCCACCTTTCTCTACCAATTGATGAATGGTGCTCTCTGTATTTCTGAAGACCCGACTATTTCTTTCATTCCACACAATCGACACACAACATAACCAAATAAGTTGCAAACAGGCACGTCGGGTACGCAAACCACCTGCTGGGTAAACAAACTTATAGAAATGCTCTATCACTCGAAAGGGCTCGACTGAAGCTATACCCAACCATGACCGAATGTGTCCCCAAACTGCTGCAAAGATCGGACATGAAATAAACAAATGTTGAATTGTCTCAACCTCGCCGCATCCCGCCACACAATGTTGATTGCCATGACGAATGACCTGATATTTTAATATTTGAATTTACTCATATTTATTTATTATGTGTTATTTGTATTGAAAGTTAAGTGTAATTTTGGAAAGAGAAAAAATATCAATACAAATAACACAGGCGTCTTATGGAGTGATACGTATCAATGTGATATTTTAATGAATGAATGTAAACTGTTGTTAATGTGGTATAAGTCATTACCTCTGATTAATTATTTGTATTTTAATTTAATATCTAGTTTAACTTACCTTATCTTATCTTGTGAAACTGATGTTAATGTTTTGTTTTTAATTTTTTGCAGTGGCGGAACAATTTAAAATGCATCAACAATGAGAAGAAGATTGATACGATGCATGATGACGATATCAGGCCTATCATGAACACACGGTGGCGGCGTGATGCACTGGGAGTCACCGGTCTTTCTTGGTTTCAGGATACCAACTACAGATAGATTGACCACAACCTGATTTATGCATTTGCTGAGAGGTAACACGAAGATACTTCGAGCTTCCACCTACTGTTTGGGAAGATGACAGTTGATAAGTGTCAAAAAGGAGTTAAATAGACTGTATATTTCAGGCACTTTGATTACTTGGTTTGCAAGTTATCTTGCGAAAAGCTCACAAATACTGAAGAATCATTCAATTATGCTTTTCACATCTA
>Ga0228710_1010892_pt1 | contig 11988 bp, 6 predicted proteins | sample MedpolnodulmetaG_FD_177995 | JGI IMG/M metagenome (GOLD analysis project Ga0228710, IMG submission 177995) | Root nodule microbial communities from Medicago polymorpha collected in Santa Monica, California, United States - pink nodules | ecosystem: Host-associated > Plants > Roots > Nodule...
GGGGGGGGGACCAACGTTTCATCCCTAGATTGTCCGTTAAGGTGAACAGTATAAATAAATCAAAGTTATAAGCTAGTGTCAACGGTCATATAATCTCTAGAATCAATTATATTGGGTTAGAATCATAAAAGCATTAATGACATTCATAAAGATTTAGAGTTATAGGTTACATTGTCATGAGCTAGAACAAAATCATCTAGTGACCTAATCATAAAGAACTTAGCTACTCATGGCGAAAACACAAATAACTAATACAAAAGTAGGATTCATTACATGAATTTGATAACCGACTATGAGTTTTGATGGTCTCCCTCCTAATCTCCAGATCTTCAGCTCCAAAAGTAAGTTGCTCTCTCCAAAATATTGAACCATAGCTTCAGAAAACAACTTGGCTTTTATAGAAAAAAATCCTGGTAACACCAAAATCGTGCTACAATGCTTAAAATCGTACCGCGATTGCTCATTAATTTCAAATCTCCTTCAGACGCGCCACCAAAATCGTAGCACGATGAGCTTCCATTGTAGCACGATTTTTACATAGCAGAAGCTCTTCAAGGCTGCTTAAAATCGTACTCCGATCCATAAAATCGTAGCACGATATCCTCTTTGCTCCAGCATATAAAATCTGTCCTTTTGTAGCTTCTAACTTTTATAGAATCACCTGAACTCAACTAAAATTACATAAAATCTGTAACAAAAGTGATATATGACCTAGTGTCATCACAGAGCCGTTTTATGCGATTACATTTCTATTATAATTTTTGATTTTGGATTATTTTTTTGTTGAAACTTTTGGTGTTTGTGGTCACTGGTTGTGTTGTTTTAGTGAAGCCAATGATGACAAAAGCAAATTCGAATTACCGTCTGAATAACTTTGATGTAAATTTCTTGCTGTGGTACCGAGGCTTCAAATTACTAATATGTTTTGTGTGTGTGTGTGTGTAAGCATGTGTGTATTGAAACATCATATATATAATTCAGGAGTGATTGAATATGTTTAATAGGAAGCAATCACATTCCTAAGGACGAGAATAAGAAAGTAAAAATTTAGTTCATAAATCCATAAATTGGCTACGATGGCTTCCCGTTCTAATATCCTTGTAATGTTAAGGAACCACAGTATTTTGCTCATTTCCTTGCCACTTTGGCTCTTCCTTGTCATATTTTTTATTGTATATCCGCTCCTCTGAAGAGGGCACAACTTCTTATTCTTCATGTTTGTTTGTTAAGATTCTCTTCCAGGCACTGAGACCAAACTGAGGACAATGATGACAAAAAAATTGGAATTTCCGTCTTAAATAACTATGATGTAAATTTCTTGGCTGTGGTACTGAGGCTTCAAATTACTAATTTATTTTGTTTTTTTTTTCCACTCATTTTTTTTTTTAAAATACAAAGTCAGACTTGCATGTATAATTTCATTATAATTATTATTATTGAATGTAATAATCGGCATTTCAATGTCTAGTACATAATTGATAAAACTTTGGCCTTGTTTGGAGTTTAAATTGGTAGTAATAGGGAGTGCTATGAGGTTAATGGAAGAGGAAACTTTTTACTGTTATTGAGGATTTTAAGCAAATTTTCAAATGCTTCTCATCTCTTTATAATACTCAAACTAAAAATCAGTCATTCTTTAGAAATGTTCTTCTAATTAAGGCAAAAAAAAATTCTTCAAGTATGATAACATTGCTTTGTTTCATTATTTATCTGAAAGAGTACATATGTAGTGGAGTGGTGCAACTTCTAATTGGCAAAAACTGATTGTGTAGCAATGGTAAAAGTAATGAATGTTACTGCAAGTAAGACACTGGAAACTGATATGTTACAAGGACTATGGTTATCACTTGCAAAAGTAGGATTTAGAGTGATCAGGGCTGAAGCATAAATGTTTTGGCTTGGTTGGTTTGGAAAACTATGGCATATTGACGGTAGCAGACTTGTCGATTAACAGTCAGTATAACCAATTGACGATTGATGCTTCAACATACTTTCTTTGGCTTTGGTCTATTTCACTGCTCCAATATTAAGAGAAAAGAAGACAATATAAATAATTTTATTTTTTTACTTATTTCATTAGATTATGATCATCTTTAGAGTACAAATCCATAATTAGAAGGTCTATGAAAATATAAAAAGAAAAAAAATTTAAACTATTGGGTGCGAACGCAATAACTAAATGATAGCTGATGGAATTTTTTAGCAGAATTTTATGGGCACATTGCTCAATTACATGCACAAAAGCCTTCTTTTGTGGAAAGGAATAAAAAATAAGGTTTTAAACACTTTGGAAACAAAGGAAGCTTACATAACTTGAGTTCGCACCCAGAGTCATCTTTACATGTAACACGATTTCTTGGAATGTATGGTTTCAAAGGAAACTGACATGACTTGTTTTGGCAACCATAGTCTTTTATACATTTAACACGACCTGTTGTAACGAAAAAAGAGAGTAAATGAATGTTACTTGAATGAGATAAAATATTATGTAGGAAGTATCTAAGGGAATTGAAGAAGGAAAAAACTGGCTTACCTTCAACGTTCTTTGCAATAAGAAATAGGGAAATAAAGATAATTATAACATAAACAAACTTCACAATTTCAACCATGTTTTTCCCCTCTGACGTATGCAATAGAATTTGCTTTTATCACTTTATAATTTATAAAGCTCATCCTCTTCTTACATACATTAAATAGCTTTTAGCATTTAGTAAGAAAATGTCTCTTAAGCACAACAAATGGTTGTGTTTGTCCCTATATCACACTTACAAAGTTCTTCCTTTCTTTCCTAAATTTAGAATCATTATTAAATGTCTCTGAAATACATAAAAGTACAGTGTTTGTCCCTTAAGAAACGTAGTAAAGATGTCACAAGAAAATTACCAATCATAAGAATTAATTCTTATTTTACAAAGATCCTTTATTTTCTAATCTTTCACGTATCAGAAAACTGAAACTCATAAAAGAGGTATAATATTGCATATGAGTTCATATCTATAGCAAATCTTTGGCTGATATATATGTTAGATTTCAAATTCATAAATAATAAATCAAGATAGCATGCAAAGTTTATGATTGAAAATGATGTATGTTTGAATTGATGGAAAGTCATACAGTAGCAAATCAAATTTCTATGTTTTATAAAAGAAGTTAGTTTGCATGTCACTCCATTGGGCAGGTGTAATATCCCAAAATTTAGAATACCAACTAGTGCCTAGTTAGGAGTTTTCCTAAGTGTACTAAGGATGGTTAGGGGTTTAAGAGAGAAAATAAAATTAGGATTAATAACTACTAGACTTTTGACCGTGCGTCACATGGGTCTTTTTGCTAAACATAAAACAATTAAAATGTCTTTTGAAAAAGTTTACAAACAAAAAAGATGATACTTTTGTATGATTAAAATTTCTAAACAACGAAGTAGTAAATAATAAATTCACCCAACTAAACTTATATTATGTTGGCAACGATAGTGTTATGTGAGAGATTTTTCTAGAGGTTTGGTTGAGAATTCCTTAATTAAATCAAAAGTTAATCTTTGATGGATTACAATTACAAATTAATCTTCCAAAATCGGAAATAATTCTTTCGATTTTCTATATTCATTAATGTGCTCTTCGAAACAATAAGAAACCATTGTCATGTTATAATACTAAGCAGTATCCATACTTAGCAATTCTAACATTCCTGCAACATAAGAATTGAAATAAAAGACAAGTAAAACCATTGCATCAAAATCATCTTCATCCTAAAATCTTGTACTGATGAAGAAGAAAAAAGTGCTTTCCATTCATAGCAGTAGAAAGAAAAAAAAAGTTCTTTCTATTCATATCAGTAGAAAAAAAAAGTGGAGAAGATGAGGGTTTAGAAACTTGGGTGAATGAAACTGTTGTGTTCAAGGGTAAGAGAGACTAAGGTGACTTAGGGAAGAGATATGCAGGGCGCTTCTTCACCTGTGTGGAGTAAAACATGTTTCCAATGAGGTATGATATGCAGCTGGGATTTTCTTTAATTAAGTAAGATGTACAATTATGATTTAGATATAAATTGAATTAGATAGAGCATCTGCAACATTTCACTTTCCGCAGAAAAGCCCTCGCTCGCAACATTTAGCTTCTACAGAAAAGCCCTCACTCATTTAGTTTTACAATTAGGAACTGCAACATTTAGTTTAATCCTAAAGCCCTCGCTTTTCTGCAACATTAATGCTTTTTTTGTTTCAATTATGAATTAGTAATAAATTGAATTACAATCAGAAATGTTGCAGATGCTCTATGTAATCATAATCACAAACTGAATTATGATTTTCCAATGTGTGGAGTAAATCATAATTGCTAAATATTGCAGATGCTCTATGTATTATTATTAGAAGATATGCAAAATGTGAGTTGTTAATTCACAATCTATACATAATGATAACCTTATCATATATAAACTAATATAACACGTGTAATTAGAAATCAAATGGCAATAAGCCTTGCAACTATACCTTAAAATAAATCAATAAAATAAAGCACACTCGAAAAATCTATGTGACATTGAATTTATAGAGTTCTCAATGTGACATTGAATTTTGAAGAGCTTTATTTTCTTTAGGAGCAGAACATCTACGTAATTTACACACCTCAGATATAATCACTCTCCATGACTCAGACGAATCACCTATCCATATGACAATTCTCCTTGTGATGCGGCTAAATTGTCGACACCATACATCAATTCTCGCATATCCATCACCTTCCTCGACACCTGAACCAAAACCAAAACCAAATCAAACCATTCCGAAAATCAAAACTCGGAAACACAACAATAAGCGAATGTCGTGAAATTTATGGGCGGTTATTGTGAAGATGGAGAGTCGATACTTCCTCAGCCAACAACTGAGCAGAAGGAGGGGCGTTGTCGGATATGGAATCTTCGATTATATGCTTGGGTTGAGGATCAATACAGATTCATAAAATCATAGCACCAAATTAGTCCTTTTAATTTAATGGGTCATGCACACTTACGAATAGACACACATACATAAACATATTAAAAAAGCTGTATGAAATTGAATCAAAAGAGAGATTGACATGAACAGAGAAATGCACACAAAAAATCTGAGAATTAATTTTAAGAGAATGAACACAAGAGATTAATAAAGATAAAAAAAACTCACTGCATTTACTTTCAGCCTTGATCCTCCCATCAATTGCAACATGGTACATGATGGAATCTGTAGAAAAAAATCAAAAGCTGAAATCCTCACCAAAATCATTCAACCGAAATCAAAATTGAATTGGAATAGTGTAACCAACACTGGAATTGTCAGTGAAATCGTAAATCAAAATCGATATCAAATTGAAAAAGAAAAAATTCGATATAAAATTGAGAAAGAAAAAATTGAATAAGAAATTGAGAAAGAACAAATTGCATACCTCCATCGACGGTAGTCTTCAGATGACTGTGCCGGAAGTGGAGGCGATGAGGGTTTTAAAAACTTGGGTGAATAAAATTGTTGTGCTTACTGGTAAAAGAGATTAGGTTTTCAGTGATGACCTCTTTCACCTCTTTCATGTCATAACCTCTTTCACCAGTTTCAACAAAACCATAGATGAAGAACAATGATTTCAATTTCAACAAAATCAGAACTTATGAAAAACAATGAAACCAATTTCATGAAAACCAAATGAAGAATAGCGTTTGGTTTATTGCAGTCCAAGAAGAAGATGGAATGGCGGAAGTAAAGAGAAGAATGACGATAGGAGAAGATAGAAGAACAATATAATGGATGATGACACTGTGAGATGGCGATACGGTGCGACGAAGCAGCGAAAACGAAGGGCAGAAGGGTTTGATGGGTGTAGAAAAAGAAGAAATAATGAGAGAGGAAATAGAAGAAGGGTTTACCTGCATTTTGAGAAGAGCACAGAAGGAAAAGGGGGTGAAGATGGATGTGAAGATATTTGTGTATTGGATTGTGTTGCACTATTTTCAACATCTGTTCTTTTTCAACGCAGGCCAGCATGCTAATGGTTAGTTGAAACAATTATGGTATTGGCTTTGGAAACATACAAAATTGTGGGAGGGAAATTTGAATTACAAAGTGGCTTTGGAAACATATACAAAATTGTGGGAGGGAAATTTGAATTACAAAGTGGAATGCTGGAGGGGAAAATTAAGTTAAGATTAGGGTAAACAATTGCTTGACTAGATAAGCTTTAGTAAATAAGATAAGATGATGACATGGAAAGATGTGAATTACCATCATTCTCAATGAGAGAAAAATGGTAATATGAATCTGACTTCAAACATTTATCTTCATCTTTATCCCTTCCTCACTGAGCCATATCAACACCATTACCACGTAGTTTGCATATTGTTGCAAAATTGTTTCCCATGCAACAACTATGGACGTAACAGCCCACCACGAGTAGGCCATAATAGTTTATGTATATTTTCACAAGGTTTATGTTCTTGAGTTTCATCCCTAGTTGAGACAATAATGTAGTACCCTATAACATTCAATTCATTTGTAGATCATAAAGTAACCCCCGAAACAAGAAGAGATTGAGATGAATCATGAGTGTTTGGTGAGAGGGTTACATGATTCTTGTAACTAAAAGGACTATGAATGAATAGTCCAATAATCTAGTTTCTATTTGATGGGTAAGATAACTATACCTATTAATTATCAATACCTATTAATAAAGGCAATACTAATTTTTGGTGTAGCCTTTTTTGTAAATCCCAAAATGCCCTTACTTGATGAAAGTTATTAAAAAAAATCAGCCTTACCTACTAACAATCACACACACGTGGCAGTTATTAAAGAAAAAATCTGATAAAACATAACTGCAGGCTTTCTTTTTGGAAAAAAAAAATCTGGCTTACCATCACAATCACAAAAACATAACTGCTGCTTTTCTCTTTCTCACAATTGCAGAAACAATTATAAAAAAACAACTACGACATTCAGGTTCTACTAAATAAATTTATGGATTATTTTACGATATGGGTTCATAAATTTGGTAGATTATATCATGTTTACAGCTAGAAACAGTACAATGATTTTTTATAATTTTCTTAGAACGGCAGGGACATAAAGGAAGGGAATCTCATAGACAGAATAATAATTAAGGAATGGAGAAAGGCGAGGGAGAATGCAGCGGCCAACATAGACAGTGGGACCAAGACCTTGACAAGTAATCGAGTTCCAACGCTCTTTCATCCTTCATTTTCTTCTTCTTCTTATACATACCTTTTACTTCTCTGATTGAGATTGAGTTTTCTTCATCTGCTTTGTTCTTATTTACCTATTTGCATGAAATCCTTGAGTTGTACTTTGATAGAATTAATGTATTATTGTGAAGCAATTGATTGTTATTATTTATTATCAATCGGTGATAGAAGAGCGGAAAGAAAAATAAGCTTTGAATTGAATTTGCCAAAGGTTCACAATTCACACACTCCCTGATAACTTGCCAGATGATGCAATTGCAAAAAATTTACACAAAATTTTATCAACGATACATTAATAAGTTTACATGCATGTGAAGACTTTGAAAAGGGGAAGCATTATATGAATACTGGTTTAGGATAATGGGTTACAAAATTTAACCACCACACCTAATAGAGATACACGGTTATATCAATTTTGTCAAATGTAGTTTCTTTTTCAAATTCCAATTTCCAATGACACAACCCAAAACATAAAGAAGAAGTACATAGACTTAACAGTGATAACTTGATGAAAATTTGTGCTAATGAGAGAGATACAACGACTTCGTGCCTCCGATGACCACAACAGGGAGGCAACGATAGAGACATGGATATGTGATGGCGACACTAACATCCCACTATCCTGCAATGACATCGATTTGGTAGTGGCATCGTGGAGGGTACGACACAGATTCTCTCATTCTTTTTTTGAATTTCTCAAACTATTGCATTGTTTCCTTTTTCTATTTATTTCAAGATAATAGCGTGATTATGTTACATATTAATTTCACTCAATTTCACATTTTACAGATTTGGCATTGATCCGACAATCAAGAAGAAACAAATCAAACGATAACATGTGTTGTTGAACGGTTCCTATTGTAAGCTTTCATTTTCCTCTTTTTTTTTATTTGATGTCAGATTTAGTGCATTGATCGTGTTGTTTGTGCTTTCATATTTGTGAAGTTGGGAATGATCAGAATCGTGACACGATTTAGCAAGCGTGTCACGATTTTCCTATGCTGTGAGTATGTTTTGCAGGGTGTCCAATCGTTACACGATTTTGGGAAAACGTGACACGATTTTCAATTTGCTGGGCACGTTTTGAGGATAAGGTTGTTCGTACCTTGGGTCGTACGCACCAACCGTGTCACGATTTGGCAAAACGTGACACGATTTTGACAGTGTCTATTTACTATTTAAGTGTTTCAGCTCATTTTTGAAGGTGGAAAAGAGAGAGAGCTTCAAGAGAGGAAAACTTGGGAAATCAAAGGAGGTAACTTTAGGGTTGAGGGTCTTTGATTAGAGTTCTCTTGGGTTGGGAAACATTGTAAACACCTTGGGTGAGTGAAAATCATTGAGTCTTGTTCTTTGGTGAGATTGGGAAAATGGGTAGAAATTAGGGTTGTTCTTTGTGAGCTTCTTGAAGCTAATTTCTTGTAACCCATTTGTATCTCTTTGTAAGAACTCTTTGATAGTGGATTGGAGGGATCAATCTCTCCCCCAGATTAGGTCAAGTTGGACCGAGCTGAGTCAACAATATTTGGTGTGTGTTTCTCTTCTCTCTTTATCTTTTGCTTGTGGTTTTGTGCTTTTCACTTTGATTCCTAGATTAGATCTAGGTGCTGTTATTGTTGTTATTACTTGTGTTCACTTTGATTGTGGTTACTACTTTCCTTTACTCCACCCATCATATTTTGTATTGGTGTGAGTTTTGAGTCCGAATTCACAACAGATCGGTTCTTTGGCGATGACAAAATCCAGCAGCTGCTGCAAATATAATTACTACATTGAGTACATTTGGAGGGATACAGCGGAACAACAAATGACAATTTCTATTGCAGAACTTTATTGCATATGGGTACAACTTTTATTTCTTTTTACATTGTTTGGTCTCTCTTCTTTCAAAAAAGGCCGAATTCAGCATGTTCTTATTAGTATTTGAATAATTCCTCTTTCAATTCAGCATGTTTTTATTTTATTTTTCTGAAAGGAAGAGTTTATGGTTGTTGATAACTCCCTGAATTTTGTTTTGAGAAAATTCCTTGATTTTTTAGAATTCATGAGGTTTGCTATATTTCCATTAGTTTTGCCTTTCCTGATAACTATAATTTATAAACCTGTTTAAATAAAAAAAGCTGTTGTGGTTTTGACTAGCTAGAAAAGACATCATTACTTGAGTTTGTTATTGTTTCTTTAATCAACTGCACTCATTTTTTGCATTGACTGCAGCAAACAAAAAATATTAATGAAGTTGCTAATGAACCAAATTAATTCTTTGTTGACAACAAGATTGTGATGTCAAGTGAATTCATGAACAAGTCTCATAATTTTGATGCATTGAAATTATGTACTCCAGTTTGTAAAGTGAATTGATTATCATTGATGCGTTAAGTTAATTTTTTACTAATGTATTGCTTTAATTATTTGTTTCAGGATATTCTTCGATAGAAATAGAGGAGTATTATAGAGATTCTTAAATCTATATAGCAAGCAGAAAAAGTTGCGTTTGTGTATATGCTTGGACTTCAAGTTGCCTATATTTCCTTTTATCCATGAGTTTTATCAAAATACTTGAGATTTTTTGCTGAGCGGATCAAAATACAAGAGCTTCATCAAATTGTATATCTAAGTGTTACCAAAAAAAAATTGTATATCTAATCATCAGTGTGTTGTCCTAAACATGGTTTTGGTGTAGCTTATTTTACATTTCACAATTACCCATCTGGTTGCTTTTAGTAATTTTCAAAGGTAATAACCACTTACTACACAAACATAAAAATAATCGGAACAAAATCAGGGAAAATAAACATGTGTAATTCACCGATGTATTGAAAGTGTTGATTCATGATAATATGAGTTTTCTATTCATAACTTTTTTTGGCGAGCTCGATTATTTTTAGTGTTGATTACTCAAAATTCGGAAGATGGATTGTTGCAACATATTGAAAATGGATATGTATCATCTTACCTTTTTTTTTATTAAATTTCAATTTTTTAATACCAAGCACATGTAAGAGATCTTTCTTTTAATTCTAATAATTTTGTTCAAGATATATCACCAAAAACTAAACGGCCATTAAACAAAAACACTGATTGTAAGCTACACACAATAGCGTAATAGAAAAAGTGGACATACGAGCACGTGAGTGCCTGTCTGGATGCTGGTTACACATAATGAAGTTTCCTCTGATCAAGATTTCCCATCATGGGTCTATGTTTTATCCCGAATCAGAAATTCACGGAGATAATTGTGTCTCACCCCACCGTTGTTATTTCTTTTCAATATTAGATTTTTGGATTAAATGCAATTTTTTTTTTGAACAAGCTAAGTTAGCCCACTTAAATTGGCACCAGAGAGAATTGAACCTGAGACCTGATTAAATGCAATTTTGATCATCCTATTTTTAAAATTTTCAATACTCAATTTTCAAAACCAATTTTCTTGGTCCCTTGTTTAGAAAATCAACGAAAATTTCTAGCCCATCTTCTCTTTGAATAATGTTGCACGCTCACTAATGACGTGGATCATACACCTCATTTCTACGTCATTATTATTAAATTTAAATAAAAAATATTATAATAATTGAAAATCCATAACTTATAAAATTCCTAAATTGATTTTCCTCCCTATATTGAATATTCCCCTGATCATTCTTCCTCCCAAATTGAAAGAGGAAGCCAACAACTCTTGAAGCACAATTCATTATAAACCTTCGCCGCTTCTGATCTTCTTATGCTTCCATCCCAATTCTTAATTGTCATCGATGCAAGAAGACATCGAGATAGACAACGAAATTTGAACTCTAAAATCCTAAATTGAAAGGTGTTTTGTGTATCTCTTCCTCGTTAACTTTCCTCTTCTTTCTCTTACCAGCTCTGTATCTCAAAATTTGTTAATTCTTCCTTCCTTTAATTTGTTTATTATTTTTTTTTTCCAGTTTTAGAGTGTTTTAGGGCTCTTAAACTCATGTGTACTGTCTCCAAATGTACGATTATGTATTTCACTCACTCTTTCACTATTGCTTCCGAAGTTAGCTTTATATTGTTTCTAGGGTTTATTAAGTAAATGGTCCCCATAAATATACCAACATTTTTTTCTTCCTTAGAATATTCCTTAGTCTTTTAGTTCCTCCAAAATTTTCCATCCACGAAATTAGTCCATACTTTTTAGTAAACTTATTTCTAACCTTTATGTTGTTCAATAAAATTTTCAAGAAATGGGTAGAAAATAACGACACTATTTTCCAAAAAAAACAAAATAGATTTTTTTTTTATCAAAACATGAATTTAATATGAATTTTTTATCACCAAAAACATAAAAAATTCCATTATTTTTTTTTGGAGAGATTGTCATAATATTTCACCCATTTCAGGAAAATTTCATTAAAAAATATGAAGGTTAGACACGAGTTTATTAAAAAGTAAGGACTAATTTCATGGATGAAAATTTTTGGAGGGACCAAAAACCTAATGAATATTTTAGTGGGATTAAAATCAAATGTTAGTATTATATATATACTAGGTTAGAGACTGGGGTTTGCCCGGGTTAGACATATTAAAGAAGGTCGTTTGTACAGACACATATATAAGCATATTTGATTTGGAATGATTTAAATTTACAAATAAAAATCATTAACAGACATATTGTCAAAAATTAATAAATAAGGACAAGTGTTGAAAATATTTTCAAAAAAAAAAAGGCGCAAGAGGATAGGAATGAAATTGGTGCGATGCATTTTTTCCAGATGGAATTTGTTAGGTTAAATTACTGCTAAACTAATAAAG
>Ga0228710_1010893_pt1 | contig 11987 bp, 10 predicted proteins | sample MedpolnodulmetaG_FD_177995 | JGI IMG/M metagenome (GOLD analysis project Ga0228710, IMG submission 177995) | Root nodule microbial communities from Medicago polymorpha collected in Santa Monica, California, United States - pink nodules | ecosystem: Host-associated > Plants > Roots > Nodule...
CCTACCTGTTTGTATGGATGGGTAGACGGAATGCAGGCTTAGTTTTGCATGGTGAGCGTCTGGATAGCGGGAGCTATCTCAGCTTTTATTTTGGAGTCTTAGTTTAGGCTCTGATTAGGAGGTCGTCATCTTTTTGTTGAACTTATTGCTTTTGTGGAGAATTACCTTCCTGTTATATTTGGAATTTATATGTTGATGTATATGGATCCTATAACATGTATATTTGAAGGTGTAAACTCTTATCCGCTGCGAGTGTGGTGATTTTTATAAATGCATGTCATATGGATTTTGTTGATGCGTAGACGTGGCGTCTATTTCTTGAATAAATGTTTTATTCGCGTGTTTTATCGCTTTAATAGAAGTAGGGCCTTACACTTCTAGGCTAGGGCAGAAGTACATGACTTAGAAGCGGCTTTGGCTGAAGAAGATGAAGCAGTGATCAGAAATCCAACTCTCAGAGGAAAGACCAGGCAGGAGATGGGTCTGAAGTCTTTCAGAAAGACTAAGATAAGGTCTACAGTGATGGGTATTCCAATAACAATCACGGAGGAGGTGATTGCTAAAGCCTGCAGGGTCTCTGCAAATGGAAGGTTCATTTGGAATGCTAACATAACTCACCCTTTCCTAGAGAGCTACAAAGGAGTGGTGTTGAAAGAAAACTCCTCCACCAAGCTGGTGGATATTGAAGGTCAACACAGGATGCTCCTGAAGTTCATGACTGAGTGCTTCTTCTAGAAGGGTGGAGGCTCTGATCAACCAAGCAATGATCACAAACTGGTTCTCTACTTCCTTGATTCTTTCAACAAGATCAATCTTCCAAGATATATCATGCACCATATATGCTGGGCTATCAAAGAAGGTATCAGAAGTAAGAGGAAGCAGATTCCATGTGGAAGGCTCCTCTCTGAAATCTTTACACAGGGCAAGATTCTGGAAATCTTGAAGAGCAACAACTTGGCTTCTGACCAGATACTCAGAACCAAGACTGGAAAGATGATCAATGGCAAGACGCTGCAAAACATGAAGATCATCAAGAAATTCTCTCCCAATGAGAAGGACTTGAAAGAATCAACAGCTCCAACAAAGCTAATGACGGATTTCATGACAGCAGCAGAGATACAAAAGGTGTTTGGAGAAAATATTTGATTCTTCAGCAAAGTACAAAAGGTGAAGTACTTGGATAATTCTTGGGTGGACACAAAGATTTGGACCCTCTATTTGGTCACACACACAAAAAAGTGGACATGCTAAAATCATTTGAAAATTAATGATTATTTAATTGTTATTTTTTCTACTTTTTCCTTTTTATGTGTGTGTGACCAAATAAAGAGTCCAAATCTTTGTGTCCACCCAAGAGTTTCTCGAAGTACTTAATGACAAAAAGGGTTGGGCTTTTTTTAAGGGAAAGGGGGTCGGGGCTCATTCCAACATTTTAAAGATCTTATATGATTTTATTTTAGCAATTATATTTTTGAAAAAAAATCAAACACTAGATAATAATAAAATATAACATGTTCTTTCCTTCAAAAAAATAATAATAAAATATAACATTATATAACTGTTGGGGAAACCCTTAATATGAACCCCAAATAAAAAGGATCATGGAAGGACCTCAATAAATAACCTGCTACAACCAGTCACTTTTAGTTAATTATTGTTGGGGCTTATGGTGTAAATAATAAAAAAAAATTGAGGGTTATGTGTGTCAGCTTTTTATTATACCTTTCAGTCCTTCTTCTACTTCACATACAGGAAAAATCAATCTACAATTAAACTCAAATCTAATTCCTTTCTTGTTGAAATTTTAAGTTGCTCTTTTAGTATCTTGAATCTTTCTTCAAACAATATAATTAGAAGCATTTTTGTACTTGCAAAAGTACAATAATAAAATTTAGGGTTTACACTGTTTATGTGATGCCTTGAAAATGCTTTGAAAATGCTCTTAAGAGGGGTGTTTATAGCCCTTCGTGGGCTTGTATTTTGGTGACTTAAGCCCCAAGCAGCTTGGGCCCTAAGTCACTCTGGAGCATTCTAGATGTTTCTAGAAGCTTGTCAAGACGGCGTCCTTAGGGGGGACGCACCTAGGGCTTTAGGAGCCCTTCGAGAGGGCGCATGAGCCCTTCTGGAGGGCATATGTGCCCTTAAGGATAGATTGACGGTCCACAGTCCTCCAAGCACGAGTCTTGGGAGAAGGCAAAGTGATTAATAAGTATAACAGTTGAGGCGACGCCTTTGACGGGCACGCCCAAGCATTCCATAGTCTTTCTTGAGGGCGTTTAATCCCTTAGGAATATAACGACGTTCCACAGCCCTTCGAGCACGAGTCTTGGGACAAGGCGAAGTGATGAGTAAGTATAAAAATTGAGGCGACGCCTTTGACGGGCACGCTCAGGCATTCCATAGTCTTTTTTAAGGGCATTAAAGCCCTTAGGAATATAATGACAGTCCACAACACTTCGAGCACGAGTCTTGGGACAAGGTTAAGTGATTTATATAGTCGATAGTCCACAACCCCCGAAGCACAAGCCTTGGGTCAAGGCAAAGTGATTAATTATAACGGTACTCTTTTGATTTTGGAAGATGGGCGATATCTGCATTTGCATGTTCTCTGGCAAGTTCATCGGTTTATGGTATGGGCAAGCCCTTTTTGGCGATATAGTACTATGTAACTTGGGCGAGCCCTTTTTGGCGTTATAGTACTCTGCAACTTCATTGTTGATGTAAATTATCGGGGCGAGTTGTACATGGCACCCTAAGTACTTGTGATTTTTATTTTGGATATAACTTAAAGCGGGCGAGTCCTTCTTGGTACCTTGTATTTTAGTATTTCTTCGTCTCCTATTCATGCTGCAATTTTATTTTTCTTCCTTGTAGTGTTGCGCTCTATTTTTCATCGATTTATCGATTGTTTTTCAATGGTATCTGTGATTCTGTTCCCTTTGGGCGATAACAATGTTATTTCTGGTTATTTATTGTTTCCTTCAAAGTTTGTCCTTTATTTAGCTTCGTGGTGCATCGATTTAAGTGATGCTTGCGATTTGCTGGCGATTGCTATTTCCTTTCAGTCATTTTCTGGCGATTGCTGGCGATTATCATTTGATAAATGTTGACGTTTTATGGCGTTTACGGAGAATATGTTGACGATTTGAACTTTTATATGGTGTTGCGTTGATTTTCATATCGTAGTTTGTGCTTTATATTTTACAATTGTATCTTTATAGGAGAACATGGTGTGTAGAATTTTTGTAAGTTGCTTGTTTTTGCCAAAGCCTATTTAAGGTTGACATAGATAGTTGTTCAGGGCCTCGAAGGGCTGACAATACGTTCAGTGTCGCGTAGGGTTGACGCTTTCGTTTAAAGCCTCAAGGGGTTGACGTTTAAAACCGTTCAGAGCCTCGTAGGGTTGACAGGGCGTTCAGGGCTTCGTAGGGTTGACGCTTTCGTTCAGAGGCTTTAAAAGGTTGACGTTTAAAACTGTTCAGAGCCTCGTAGGGTTGATAGAGTGTTCAGGGCCTCGTAGGGTTGACAGAATGGCGACGTTCAGAGCCCTTTTTAAGGGTTGATATTTTTAGGCTCCCTTTGAATGTAGAATTTCTTGTAGATTTCGTAGTAGTTATATCTGAACAAAGTAGAACAGTGGAAAAAGGAGAGTTCTAAGAAAGTACTTTGCCTCATTAAAAACCTGCAAAACAAATCTCAACGGTCGAGAAAGGTTAGAATAACTTTGTGTTTCATCTTTAAGCTCTTAATGACGTGACCATTGCTTCTACATTTCATTCTGGCGTGTTGTTTGTTGAGTTCTTCCGTTTCTTTAACCTCGCCCTTGGCGGGCTTGTTTGCCTCCCAAACATTATTTATCTGAAATATAAAGCTACTTCCGAACTTCCAAAATAAAAGAGTCTTAATCATATTTGATCCTATTTAATGAGAACCAATTACTCGTTGTCTTCTCTTATTAATTCGCCCATATTTTATACTCTTCTTCCTATTCTTTTCATTCTCTTACTAACCTTCTTACTTGATAATTTTGTGCTTTTAATCCTTCCTTTTCTTTCTTATGTTGGATTGGAACTAAGTCTTCCTACTACTTTTCTTAAATCGAAATTCGCTACTTCCTTATTAGATTTAAACTATCTCGCCCACTTCGTTCTTTCTATTTTACACTCCTCCTCTTTTTCCTGCTAACTTGAATTTTAACTTGCTTGATATTTTATTTTCTATGTCTTCACTTCCTCCTATGAAGTTAGGACTAAGTCTTCTGCTCAATTTTATTCTTCTACATGGGTCTGGCGCTATTAATCCATTATTTATATTTTTACTAAACAGTTAATTCAATTCTCAAAGTACAAGGTACATGAAAGGGATTCCTAGGAAAGAGAGGTGGGTCACTTGGACCTCTTAAATACCAAGACTTTCCTCGCCAGAATCCCCCATATGTTACCTTTTAACATACTACACTTTACTTCTGCCACAAAGTACCTAGAGTAGTCTTTCTTCTATTAACTTGGTCATACCTCTTGTGTTTTACTCATCATTCTTTTTTTGTTTTCTTCAAATCAAACAATATATTTTCTCAAAATATATTCGGTAATCATTTTTCTTCAAATGAAACCGTATATTTTCTCAAAATATATTGGACAAGAAATTTTCTTCAAATCAAACAATATATTTTCTCAAAATATATTCGACAATAAATTTTCTTCAAATCGAAAAATCGAACAGTATATATTCTCAAAATATATTCTACAATAAATTCTCTTCAAATCAAACAATATATTTTCTCAAAATACATTCGGCTATAAATTTTCTTCAAATCGAACAGTATATTTTCTCAAAATATATTCGACAATAAATTATCTTTAAATCAAACAGTATATTTTCGCAGAATCTATTCGGCAATAAATTTTCTTCAAATCAAACAATATATTTTCTCAAAATATATTTGGCAATAAATTTTCTTCAAATCAAACACTATATTTTCTCAAAATATATTGGGCAAGAAATTTTCTTCAAATTAAACAGTATATTTTCTCAAAATATATACGACAATAAATTTTCTTCAAATTGAACAGTATATTTTCTCAAAACATATTCGACAATAAATTCTCTTCAAATATATGTAGTAAAGAAAGAAAGATGAGTAAAACAGTTGTCCATGGTGTTGTTGGCATTGAGAAAAACCATAATGAATTCATATTCGCCTGCTCATGAGGATGACTATGATGGTGATGAATTGAGCTCCTCATGTTGATTGGATCTTCCATAGCTAAATAGATCCAAAGTATGTATATCCTCCATTTTCGTGTGATCCTGTTCCTTTTCAAAATAAGATATTCACATAAGCAAGTTGAAATTAACGAGATAAACAAGGGAATCAATTAACAAACAAGTATAATTGTCTTATGTATACTAAGAAGATTATTTAAGTATTTCATAATAACAAATTTTATTCTCCCAACAACGATAACCGCACAACAGAAAAAATAAAAGGATAACTGTCCTGAGAATCAAACAATTAATACCAAAGTCATAGTTTAGTCATAGAAACCACTTAAAGGTAAAGGTATTAAGAAACACGCCAGCATATTATTAGAATAGAAGAAAGATATAAAGAAAAGAATGGTTCTTCCCTTTGAGATGCGATTTAACCCAGGTTCGAAAAACAACGATGAATTCTTTCTGGTGTTAATGGTGATGGCATGCAATGAGGAATCAATATCACCTGGTGATTGGAAAGATTGATCGCTTTGAGGCAGTTTGATGTTTGATCGTTTTATGGTTTCGCGGGAAAATCAAAGCCAAATTTGGTTTGGTATTCGCCGGCTCCTCTCTATTGAGATCGCCGATAGGTTTTTAGGTTTATGAGTGTGGTCTAGGTTACTTTTACTGTTTCCCACAGACGGCGCCAACTTTAGTTGCAAAAGTACAATAATAGAATCTAGGGTTTAGACTATTTATTTGATGCCTTGGGAATACTCTCAAGATGGGTATTTATAGCCCTTCGCGGGCTTGTATTTTGGTGACTTAAGCCCCAAGCAGCTTGGGCCCTAAGTCACTCTGGAGCATTCTAGATGTTTCTAGAAGCTTGTCAAGACAGCGCCCTTAGGGGAACGCGCCTTGGACTTCAGGAGCCCTTTGAGAGGGCACCTGATCCCTTCTTGAGGGCATATGTTCCCTTAAGGATAGATTGACGGTCCAATTTTAATGAGTTAAGGGAAGCTTACATCATCAACCACCAACACCTAAATTCCATAACACCATTACACATAGAGGGAAAATTGTGGAATACAGGAGAGTCAAAATACAATGGAGATCCAACAAGCAATGAGAAGAACCACTAGAGAATCAGTACATACAACAAATTCTCTTACGAGTGTTAAATACATACAAGCACGACTTTTTTCATCAACTCACGGAAGAACCTAACTCACATTTGAAACCATCACAAAATTTCCCCAGAACGATAACTAATTGGTCGCATGTATGGACCAACAGAAAAACACAAAAGTATTGTTGCCTTAGTTTGATGTTTAAGAGAGACTAGAGAGATGCGAGGAGCAATAGCTAATTTTGTTGTAGATTGATGGGTCCGTTTTTGATGGACCTGGATCCTCTCCTTCCCTAATTGTCTCCTTCTCTCTCCTTCCCCAAATCTAGACCCTTAGATCAATCCAATGGTTTGAGATACTATAATGACAAAAAAACTTAAAACATGTCATCCTAATCTCTCAATTGTTATTTACTGACTCATTCTCTCTCTTTTATCGTCCTTGCATTACTACAATGGACAATGATTGCCAATTCAAGCTCCACCCAAATTCGCTAAGCAGTGCATCCAAACTCATGAAATGGAGCACATTATGTCATACATTAATTCTTATCTTATGTGCATTGATATATTCATTTTTTCCCTGTCAACATTATGTCATACATTAATTATTATCTTATATTGCTTATTGCTTTAGTGTATGTTTTGATGATGTATAAGATAGCTAGGTTTATTTTATGATGTTCTTTTATGTTGATTAGCTTTAGCATAGAAACTTCTTAAAGCACCCTAGCAAATCGTGTTGTCATGTAATTCTTTGATGTCTTTAGTGTTGTCATATATGGAAAATCCTTTTGTGAATTGCTTAATTCTATTCATGATTCATTGATTCATATCAAGCATTCCTTTTGTCCATTTTCCTTGTGTCACTCCTTTTGAATCAAGTCAAATTTTCCTAAATAGTATCGTAGTGAATCTATTCACAGTTTTCCTGAATAGTATCGTAGTGAATCTATTCACAGTTTTCCTGAATAGATTCACAGTGAATCGATTCCTAGTTTTCTTGAATCCATTTACCATTGAATCGATTCACAAAAGGTTTGAATCGATTCAAATGTTGTCAGCATCTATTTTTCACTTCTTTCTTGCCTGAATCGACTCAAATTTCACTGAATCGTATCATGAAACTCTCTGACTTTGATTGAATCGATTCATAAGAGTTTGAATCGTATCAATCTTCATATGGGGAGATTTGAATCGATTCAATTTGTGTCTGATGCATATCAAACTTCATTGTTCATCTGGCTTGTCATTTAGCTGTCTGAATCAATTCACACAGTAAGTGAATCGAATCACTCTGTTGTTTTTGACCAAAATTTTTCACTTGCCACCCTTTTCTATATATACACACACTTCCTCATAACACCCAAATCATTGAATCATTTGCAACTATTCTCTCTAGGTCTCAAAAACTCATTGTTCATTGTTCATTGAAGGAATTTAATATAGCTTTGTTAGGAAAATGGTGTTGGAGATTGTTGGTGGATAGAGGCGGGTTTTGGTATAGGGTTTTGGTGGCTAGATACGGTGAGGAGGCAAGGAGGTTGGAGGTTGGGGGCCGGAGTGTCTCATCTTGGTGGAGGGAGATAGTGAAGATTTGGGATAATGTAGGAGAGGTTGATGGAGGATGGTTTGCAGAGAGGGTATCGAAAGTGTTAGGGGATGGTACGAACACTTATTTCTGGTTTGATAGATGGGTAGGAGATGTTCCTTTTTGTAGGAGGTTTGCTCGCTTATTCGATCTTGCAACAAATAAGTTTAGCACGGTTGCTGACATATGTGCGCTTGATTGGGAGGAAGGTGGTGACACGTGGAGTTGGAGAAGAAGATTGTGGGTGTGGGAAGAAGACATGGTATAGGAGTGTAGGATTTTACTTGACACTATTGTTGTGCAGTCTAATGTTTCTGATAGGTTGCAGTGGGATATGGATAATCATGATGGTTATACAGTGAGAGGTGCATATCAGATCCTGACATCTTCAGTGTCTCACACAGTTGAGGCAACAAAAGACCTTGTCTGGCATAAATAGGTTCAGTTGAAGGCTTCCATTGTCATCTGGCGTTTGCTGAAGGACAGATTACCAACTAGAATCAACCTTCAGAGGTGTGGTCTTCTTCAGGCCGCGGACACTATGTGTGTATCAGGATGCGGCAATGCTGAGTCGGCATCCCATCTGTTTCTTCATTGTGACGTTTTTGGTTCTTTATGGCAGTATATCAGGTGTTGGATAGGCGTGTCTAGAGCTGATCCTCAAAGTATTAGAGACCATTTACATCAATTTACACACTTTACAGGTCATTCAAAGGCTCGTAGGTTGTTTTTACAATTAATTTGGCTTCTTTGTGTTTGGCTAATTTGGAACGAACACAACAACAGGTTGTTCAATAACATTGAAACACCAATTCTTCAGCTTGTAGAAAAAGCAAAATTTCATTCGTTTTGATTGTTAAAAGCTAATAACACAACTTTTGTGTACGACTCTCAGAGATGGTGGTCGGACCCTTTACTTTGTTTGGGTATCGACTGACCTTTTTATTGTAAATAATTTGTTTGACAGATTGTTTTTTGGGGTGGATTCTTAGGTACACCTTGTACTGAGGAATTTCCATTGCCGCTGTTAATATATCCCATTTTGATTTCTTCAAAAAAAAAGATTACCATGGTCCTTAATTAATCATTAATATTATTTTATCATTATGCTTCTAAATTAACAATATTTGTTATCCATAATGGACATTATGGTCCTTGGTAAAACAAACCGCTTAATATCTAAGACATTCCACACTTAATTAATCATTAACATTGTTTTATCATTTTGCTTATATATCAACTATATAACTATTATCCAAAACATTCTGGTCCTTAGTAAAACTACGTAAATATTTAACTTTACTTTATCAAGAACATTCTAGGGCTTGATAAAACAGTTGTTTAATATCTAAAGACTTTCTAATCTTTTTTGTCTAACCTCTATCAATAATTTCTTAAGTATATAAGTTTTGTAAGTTGCAAGACTAAATTTTAAAAGGGTCACAATTCAAACTTCCACTTTTCTTGTGACTATTTCTTCTACTTCATTGTATATAAATGCTCAATTAATATCCTCCATTTTGAAAATGTATGCATTTATATCCATTTTGAAATACTTTTAATGAAGGGTAAAATTGAAAGGGAAAAAGCCAACCTAAATCTAAGCCTAAATCCATGTAGTTTCTTTATATATACTAGCTTTAAAACGGGTTGTTCGCTCTTCTTATTGCGCTAACACATATAAATTACGAACATTAGTTTTATGAAATTTTGATTAAAATTAATTTGATTTCGATTATAAATAATAGATGTTTTGCAATTTCATATTGTAACAAACTATACTTATTTTTTCATTGATACCAAAAATATAATAAATGTAATATCTTTCGAATAAAATGTAATAAATATGATAAAATTCTTATCTTTTTAAATAACACCAATAAAATAGTATTCTTATGGTCAAATTTGTTTAAGGGTATAATAGAAAGGAGAAAAAGTCAGCCCAATACAAACTACTTTCTTTATATATAATATAGATTATAGATTAAATATATAGATTATATGCATCGTATCTGTATTGTTACGCTCGTTAAAAAGTATAGTAATTATTTATAAGAACTTATGACATAAAAGTTTAAGTTTAGCTATTTTCAATAAGCTTTGATATACTAAATGTATAAAAGGAGAATAAATTACTAATCTTCATAATAATATATTTTATTCATTTATTTATTAAAGAAGCTTATTATAATTATGTAGTGGTGTTGTTGTTTGTGATATCTTCAATGAGCAAACGAAGATAAAAATACTTGCATGTTATAATAATACACTTTTGAGCTTGTCATAAAATTCAAAGGCAGGAGAGACATAAATCAAATTCTAAAGTAAATTATAAAAGTACAAACATTATTATACGCTTTGAGGAAGCATGCTTATTTTTAAATTAAATTTTTCTCCCTAAAGTACCGACAAAAATTATTATCGCACTTCAAAACTAGAGGAGGAGACGTCTTTGGACAATCATCATCGGAAAAGCAGGGAATGTTAGCTGCATTGTAAATAAGAAAAATAAATGTTACTTAAAGGGGATAAAACATTGTGTATAAGATAAATTAGAAAATTCAAAAATAGTTTAAAAAATGGCATACTTCTCTTTGTTTCAACTAGAAACAGAGAAAGAAAGATGATCAAAGAATAAACAAACATAAGAATTTGAGCCATATTTTTCCTCCTGTGCATGTAATAAACAATTTTTTTTTATCTCTTTATAAGTACAATTTAATACTTTGTTAACTTTAACTAAATAGTTTTTAGCATTTAGAAGTTGCAAGAAGCCAGTTATAAAGCTGTAAATAATATTAAATGTCTCTAATCAATATGTCGTGTGTATCCCTTTAGCTTACTGAATTGATCATTTAAATTTAGTAAATATCTCACATAAAAATATTGATGATCGTCAATGTCATTATTATTTAAATTTTATCCTTTCATAATAGATATAGAAAATCTAAAAATAAAAACACCAATAACAAATGATAAAAAAAAGTTAGATGTATAAATAATGGATCGAAGATGTACCGACATAATATATTTTATAAATTAAAAGTACCATAGATAGAATTTTTGTACAATATTTTTTTATCAGAGTTAACGCATAGTAAACGTGAAAATTGTATGAATTGAGCAAATGTTGTGTTCTTTTGCACAAAGAAAGAAAGAGAATTAATTAGTTATGGTATGTAATATTGTCATTCTATAGACATAAATGAAATAAAAAAAGAATGGATTAAAAAAATTATTTAGACCATGTATTTTGTTAAACATTTTGGGAATTTAAATCATAAATTTATAAATATTTCAATTTAATAAATTTTTACGGTATAAAACGTAATTCATTTCATTCATAATAATTGTTTGGATATGTATGCCAATAAAAATATGAAAATTGGTTAAAAATGGAGCCACTCTAACAAGATTATAGACATCTTCATTGACTTGTCTCTTAATGAACTTCACATAAAGATTCACATATATGTGGATAGGATGCTTCTGTAATCATTAATAATAATATCCTAAGCTGAAACACTTGATTTCTTGTCGTTGAGAAGCTGCATGTCTCAAACCTACCTAAGGGCCTTCGACAACCCAACTGATTCATTCGTATCTACCACAAGAATCAGTACTATAAAAAAAAACACTGGTTGATACAAGAATTTTAATTGGGCAACTATCTACTTGACTTAAAAACCTGAACGGAGGGTTACATTTAATAGATATAAATATGTGTGAGACATTTCATTCTTGCAAGTAAAAGTCTTCCATGATCATCGCAAATATACATTCCAACACCCACCTTAGACCATCTACAATGGGGGTCCCTCCCCTATTTAGCATCATGCTAAATAGGCACTCCACTGTAACAACAATAAATATGGTCTTTATATAGATGGGTGCTTTTATAGGCACCCACTCTCTCCCATTACTCATGAGTCTCACATGTACAATTAATTCTTTTTTTTTTTAGGGAAATGAATTCTATTTCTTTTCTCCATTCAATTGTTGTATTATTTTAATAATAAAAAGTAAATTATATAATAGTTGCAAGAGTAATATTTAATCGTCAACAAA
>Ga0228710_1010895_pt1 | contig 11986 bp, 6 predicted proteins | sample MedpolnodulmetaG_FD_177995 | JGI IMG/M metagenome (GOLD analysis project Ga0228710, IMG submission 177995) | Root nodule microbial communities from Medicago polymorpha collected in Santa Monica, California, United States - pink nodules | ecosystem: Host-associated > Plants > Roots > Nodule...
AGGATGGTTCTGTTGAATCAGCGGATGAGAACACAAGGTCTTTGAACACCAAGGTTCTTGAAAGAGCACCTTGTTCGGTAGCGATCCTTGTCAATAGAGGATACTCTTCTCCATTCAACCACAATGATAATACAAAGCAAATTGCCATGATTTTCTTAGGAGGTTCAGATGATAGAGAAGCATTGTGTTTGGCTAAAAGGACAATCAAAGAAGATACTTATCACTTGGTTGTGTATCATTTGGTTTCATCTAGCAAGAATGAGGAGGCCACTAATTGGGAGGTTATGCTTGATGATGAGTTACTAAAGGGTGTTAAGGGAGTTTATGGTAATGTAGATAATGTGACATATGAAAAAGTAGAAGTTGAAAACTCTTCAGATACCACTGCATTCATCTCAAATATAGCGAATCAACATGATTTCATTATAGTTGGGAGGCGAAATGGCATCAAATCGCCTCAGACACAAGCACTTGAATCATGGACTGAGTATCCAGAGTTAGGTGTGTTGGGAGATTTGCTTGCTTCACCAGATACTAATACCAAAGCTTCAATTTTAGTTGTGCAGCAACAAGTAATGCCTAAGCCGTGATGAACATTTGCGTACATGTATACACAACATTTTCTTGTACGCATCATTCTAGTTATAGATACAGATTCTAATGTTGTAGCTCAAATTTTTCACCAACGGTGAATATTCTATCACATTCCTGTAGTGCAGATACTTCTTGGAATTATTTGTATTGTAATGTGAATATTCATTTGCATGCAATAGTGAGAATCAGATATTCGCACGCCAAGTCCATATGTCACAGTTATGAAATTTTATTATCATTATGTCATTTATCAAGTTTGATGGAAAAAATGCAAACCCTGCATTGAATAAATGAAAAATAACATAGGCACAAAATCACAAGACAATTAAATTTAAAACTGGTAAATTTGACTAATTGTCATTTATCTCACCAAAAGGTAGCACAAGCTTGTCATGATCGTCAATCAAGTACTCAAACAAGAACACAGACCGAAAGCACATGCCTGACTGAACGGACATACTCACTAGTACATGATAAAATCACATAATTCGAATGTCAAATCGATTTCTAAAGATACATAAACGTTCATCAAACTTTATTTTCCAATGGACATGGGCTGTAAATAAAATTAACAGCTGTAATGAGTTGCTACAGGTCTTCAATCCTGCAAAAGAGATTGAATACACATATTATGACACAAGCAAATACCGTATACAAAAGGAGATATAGAGAAAAGATGTTGAGCTACTCTAGTGTGTGTTTGGCTACGAAAGGCAAAAATCGAGTTACCTCCTAACCTCGGCTTGACTAGAAGCGATAAAAAGTAGTTTTTGGGTTAGGTAGGACAATTTACACTAAGCTTCACATTGTCCTTGCGTTTAAAGTAAAAACACAAACATAAATCACTTCACTACAAATACAATTTTAACCAAATTAATTTTACAAGATCAACTTTATTCGAATCATTTTTGTCAAACACTATTCCAAACACATTCTTGGTTACATTACCAAGAATTAGTTTAGGAAAGCAGCTAATTTGTTCAGTTAAATCTGTTTTCTAAAAGAGATCCACATGTATAGTTGCATACTAATACAAAACTATAAGACTTGTAACATCTTGGACAACATGCAAAATATAGATAGGAAACATAGAAACAAATAAAAGAAGTTAATACCTCATCATCATCATCGTCATCGCCTCCATCTTCCCTATTTTTCTTAAGACGGGTAGTACCACCTTCTTTGCTGATAGGCAATTTCATTGCTCCAAAGGGAGTGTCAACATCAATGTTACCTTTCATGGTGTAACCAGTTCCCTTTCCTCTAATCATATCCCATAATGCAGAACCAAAATCCTTAGGCCTAAATGTAATTGGAACATCAATGTAACTAATTCCTCCACCTTTCTCAAGTTTAGCAGATTTACTGAGCTGTGCACCTCCAATGTTAACATCACCAAGCCAAACCTCATACTCAAGTGCATTGAGACCTAGGTCAAAATCATTCATGTTTTCCAATTTCAAATGAAGATTCGCAACTGTCTCTTCGAAAGAGAACTTTTTGAATTGAATCTTGTCAATATCAACATCAGGCTTATAAGGAATCGGAATTTCTCCTTTTTTCTCTAAAGGTAGCGTAAACCTTCCCAAGACAGGAACATCAAAAATAAGATCAACCTTAACTCTATAAGGAATTATAGTTCCAGGTTTAATATCAGCATAGGTTTCCTTAATATCATCATAAATCAAAGTAAGAGGAATCTTGACAGTTTCCTCTCCATGAGCATGGATAGTACCTGCATCTGGTATCAAACCGGAAATGAGTTTCCTATCATCACTCTCAATCAAATAATTGATGTCAACCAAAGGAATTGGCACCGGATTGGGATTCTTGATGAGAATATCAACAACAAGATCTATCTTATGAAGGTTAATTTTCGGAACATGTATCGCTTTAACATCAGCCGTTGGTTTGCCAAATCCAATAACTTCCTCAATCTTCTCACCAATGTCATGAATGAAATCCTTCACCTTTTCAATAAATCCACCCTTCTCTTCTTCTTCTTTATCTTCTTCTTTGTGCTTATCATCCTTAAAAAAAACCCTTTCCACCACTTCCGGTTTATCCTCCGATGTCGACATATCAGATCAATCAACCCTGCAGCCAAGATCAAATCCAATCAAAGTCAAATGAAGTCAAACACTAAATCTGATCAATCGTTTGCAAAATTAATCAGATCACACTACTATTAAATATGAAAAAAATTTGAATCATAATTATTTGCAAAATTAAACACTAAAACATTTGGATCACTTAAACATATATATACATTAGCACTAGATATACTAAAAAAATATTATTAAAAATACAAACTTTAGATCAGCATTGACTAAAAAATGCAGCAAAACTTAAAATTTCATATCAGGGTATAAAGCCAAACGTCATAACTCTGATTAGTAAATTACAACAACACAAGATTGGATCAAAGTTGATCAGATCATATTAGCATTAAAATACTACCAAAAAAAAAATTGATCATATAATTATTTGCAAAATTAAACATTAAAACATCCTGGATCACATCATATACAGATTATACATTAGCATTAGAAAAACTGAAGAAAAAAAATATTAAAAATACAAACTTTAGATGAGCATTGACTAAAAAATGTAGTAAAACATACAATTTCATATCAGGGTATAGTAAAAAATATGAAATTTATGCTAGCATTCATTGATTCATATGATTTATTTTATTTTTTTTGTACATGGTTATGCAGAAATAACCATAAAACCAATGCTTAATCAAGTAATGTATAGATCATAAGAAAGTAATATGAATAAAAAAATAATTTGGTTAGAGTAGAGAAGTAAAGTACCTGAGATGAGATGAGTGATGAGAGAGAGAATTTGATTGTGAATGTGACCAGCATTGAAAAATTCTGAGTATATTCAACTAGATTTTGTTGAATAAGGGAATCAACGGTTAGATATTGGCCACGAAGATGTGAGTAATAGTAGCCGTTGATTGAAGTGTTAAGTGTTAACTATTCATTTATTAGTACAAACAAATCATGATTAACAAAGCATGGTCCACACGGAAAATACAAGTGCCAGACAAAGACCGGAAAGGAAATCACACCGACCACTTTTTTTAGAATTGATTAGAAAACACACAAGTTGAGGTACCGGGGTTCAAACCCCGCATAGCATCTGCCCTAACAATTTCGGCATTTTGTCAGATGAGCTACATTCAGGATTGATTTTACTTAAGCCTTAGATTTTTTAGCTTTTGTTTTATAATTGATTTTTACACACAAACTTATTATTTAGATCACTTGCACAAAAATATTCAAATACAAATTATGTTGCCTTCAACTTACTTTTAATCATAATCACTTTTACATAACCAATTCAATTAAAATCAGTTTTTGTCGCAATAAAATCAGATATGTCACATTTTCCACCAGATATATCAACTTTTATTAATCAAACTCTCTCTTAAGGATAAAATCAAAAGAAGAACTTCTTATAAATACAATAAATTTGTCTTAGAATATGAAAAGTCATACACAAACAATAATTTAGTGATAATCACACATATTTAACAATTTTACTTAGTACCCATCATTTTTGTTAGAGATTATTCTAATCTAATCTAGGAAAATTCTGGTGAAGTTAAATCGATTTTCACAATGTTACAATCCTTCAATTAACAAAAAAAAACCCTTTTCTTAAAAATCCTAAAAATTAAATCTTCTCCAATTTCCTCGAAAAACAAACAAAATAATGAAAATTCTAAAAAATCATCACATGCTCCTCCATACTGTTTTTTGTCTTCAACACATAGATTCTCATTTGTGCATTAAGATTGAAATTTCCCTTAATATTTTGTATGAGGACTGATTTGTAATAAAATAAAGTTTAGTCTTATAGTGGTCCACCAGGACACTAGTTGACATGGCATCAACAGTTATACGATTGGTTAATTCTAATAAATGAACATAGTAAGAGTAAAAGAAACATTTATTATCATTCGGGAGCTTCTACGGTACACTCATAAAGTGAGGTGTACCGGTACTCTCGCTTTATAATTTTATAAAGTAACGATCATTTTTCATGTAACAAATAGTTATTTTTCAATATTTATATTTTATAGAACATCATTTCGTAAGAAAAAACATTATTTCATTGTTTATAAGAATCATAGTAATTTTTTTACATATTATCGTAAAAAATAATCAATGTTCTCAATCATGAGTGATAAAAATTAAAAAAAAATTATTATTATTTCGTTGACCCTTTTGATAAATAAGATTTAGTTATTATAATTATAGTGATAAAAAACAATATTTTTCTTCAAAAAACAACTCATTTAACTATTAATTTAAAGAGTGAGCGTACGGATACACTCAAATATATTGGGTGTACCATATAATTTGCCTTTCCATTATCACCATCTTATCTTTGATAACAGGGGTTGTATGTTACTACAATTTTTTAAATAATGTTTATAGATCTGATTCCTTTAAAGTGATTAACTCTAATAAATTGAATAATAGCAACCGTTAATTAATGAATTAAAGATAAATATTGTAAATGCATCATAACAAACAATGAATTTGTTAAAATAACAACTCTTGATTTTATCACTTTTGATGATCCAAGTTTTCTTGTGAAAAAACACAGAAATTTCTCAAGGCCAGTGTCCATAGATAAGTGCAATGAGAGTGAGAATGAGGATTCTCTCATAGAGATTGTTAATCAAGTACAATCCATTTGCAACCACTCTATAATATGTAACCTATAAATCTTTTGTCAACTCACTCACAAAGGCAAACAAAAATATGCCTGAGTGCTGATGAAACAAAATTACATTAAATGATTCACACCACAAGATATGAATCATTACCAGCTTACAAATATAATATAACAAGCCATGGTTCACTGTTAAAACTTATGTATAATACAAGGTAGAAACAAAACTCATAATTAATTACAAGTGGGAAATAAGTAAGATTTTAAGGAGACTCATCATGTCCCTAATGGAGCTCTGTCGTCTGGTCCAGCAAGCATGATCTGCCATTATAGCAATGAAAATCAATAAAGAACAAAGTAAAGGATTTACTTTTCCTACAGCGAGCAACTATAAAGTAAATGAATGATATGTAGCACTGACACTTCAGATTGAAGATGTGTCCGGTATCCGACGTGACACATGTGGTTACATTCTAATATTTCACTTTCTCAAATTATTACTTATGTCAATGTGTCAATGAAAATGTTGCATCCGATGTTTGTGTGTCAGTGCTTCAATTATCAACTATTAATTAAAAAAATAGTGGTTGATATTTCAACATATTCATTATTTGTTATGCAGGTTTATGTAATATCAATCATAGATTTTCTCATCTGACTGGTAAAATTTGAGCATAAGCTTAAAAATTGTTGAGAAAGACATACATTACAGTCAAATGCAAATCTCCTTGCAAGCATGATGGCTGCATTCCTTTCTCGCTCTGATTCAAAAGCTAATACAAAAGAAAGTCCTTGTTTTGGCTGCCAAAATAGTGCCTGTGCCGCAGCATTTCCACCACCTCGAACTCCACAAAGCTAAAGAAAACATGACCAAAGGCACATTAGTTGTCGTAATCAAAATATAGCTCTTGTCATTATTTAGTGAAAATACAACAGCTTATGAATGATAGAACGTGAAAATAAATTTCAAGTTGTGAGCAAGAATCATCTTGAACCAGAAAGCATTGACAATTTGAAATACCTGCATTGAACTTGAATAATATTCTTTGGCAATTGTTGTCTTTCCTTTGCAGAGTTTGATCCTCATTTTTCCAACATGAAGTACATGAATAGATTCAGTTGGATGATGTAAACCACTCATTTGTGTTACAACTACCTGCAAAATATCGAACACAGCATATTATTGTCACAGAATTTGACTATATCTGACTTCTAAACTTTTTATATTAAATACGAAGAACAAATTGTGCACGCTACTTTTCATGAAATTTGATTACAAGATGGTAGCTATGACCGTGGAACCATATAGACTTGTTAAAACAAGGTCAACTTACGAAGACATAAAGTTACGAACATCTTTTATTCAAAACTTTTTTTAAAAATTGGCCAAATGAGAAATAAAATAGATGTATAAGTGATGAATGATAAGCTTACACAATAATATAATAATCGCTTCTCAATATCTGACATTGATGCTCATATACTACTAGGAGGGTGAAAATGAAATAAGTATAATGATAACACATACATTGAATTCAGTGTCATGTTTTCTCACAAGTGCCTCTACATAGGTTCCCAAACCAGCAGCTGCATAAAAGCAATTTAAGCTCAAATTGGTTGTGCAACGTAAATATAACACCTTTATAGTTTCAATATAAACAAATATATAGAATCTATGTATGTTCGTAACTTCTAAATAAATTGTGGATGACTCAATGAAATGATACCTGGATCTATTGGACCAGTAGTTGAAAGTATGATGTGCTGGTTTTCTGAAATAATATCAACATGCAATATTCGTCCAACATCAAATGGTTCAGGTGCGTAAACTGATTTTATAGCTCCTGAAAAAGAGAAAAGTGCATTATCAAGTATAGAAATGTCATCACAAGAAAATGCCATAACTTGCATGCTCAACATAGCACTGCAACAGAAAATGTTGTCTTCAACAGGTATTCATCATGCAAAAATCAATACCTGAAATAAGTTCTTTTTTGGCACCATCGGATGATACTCGACACCATTGAATTGAACAATTTGAAAGGTCTGGAGCATTATCAGCACAAGGTTGAATTTGCAAATAAGAGCCTAAGGTTTCATTCCCTTCAAGTTCATATAAATGTGGAACATTTTCCTCCCCTTTCTTTGTCCTCGTTATCTGAAAAGCATTGTGAAGGATAAATGGCTATCAGTCAAAAAAGCTTAAGATGAAAGACAATCATGTAACTACTCCACTTAATCGGAGAAATTTATCATTCACTTAAGACAATAAAAAGTAGTATAAAATTTGCTCAAACTCTAATCTATATAAATTTCAAGTACATGTTTTTCATTTTGTATTCAGTTTTTTTCATTGGCATGAGATTAGACAGGCATACCTCCTTCTGAAGTCGAAGATAATGTCTGGTCTTCTCTGCAAGTTGAGCCCTCAATGCTTGAAGTTCATGTTCCATATCCATGACCTACAAATCAATCAACAATCAATGTATTCATTTCCTTGAAATAACTTGATGAAGTTGTAGAAAATAAGAAGAAATCCAATTCCACATGGGAAAGAAATGTCGATACCAAATATACAAAAAACAAACAGTTCAGCCATTAACTACGCAATGGAGGAAGACTAGAACTAAGAAAAAGAGAAGATATTTGAATAGTATTTATTACTATTATATCTAGACAAAAGACCGAATAGAGACTACTATTTCGTATATACCTTGCTTGGCTGATGCAGCATTTTGATTCTTCGAGCCTCTTGAACCTCCTTCATTAATTGTTCCACGTCCTAAAACCCCAACAAAGCCAAAAATAAATAAAAATCCGAACAAAAATTACTCAGTTGCATGAAACTATATGAATAAGAAAACAAGTGATAGCAAGTCCGTCAAATTTATAATTAATGCATAATGAAATACGCAATTTGACATGTTTTATCACATGGAAAATTGACAACTGAAAAACACAAACCTGCTTCCCAGAAGCTTGAGACATTCTCTCATGCTCTTGAAGCGACTCTTCCACTCTCTGAACAGCTGATCTAGCATTATCTATTTCTGCGCGAGCAAAAGCTCTTTCCTCATCAACAAGTTTCTTAGCGTCTTCAGAAGCCTGCAAATGAATCTATACCTCAGCATATATAACGGAAATATCTTTACACGTGCTTGCATAGAAGATATACTAAAGCATATCTCTTTCACAACATTAAAATTAAATCCTTTTAGCATACCATAAGGTAACATAAGTTAGCATCACCTGTTTAAGAAAATTTGCCAGTTTTTTAACCTCTGCCTTCTCTTGTAATAGTTCCCCTTCCCTTTGAGTTAACTGAACTGCTAGAGCTTCAACCTGAAGAGTGGAGAAATAATAAAAATTTCTTCTAGAAGCTTATGAAAAATTTTAAAAAACCATCCTCAAGTCTATGCACCGTGCATCTTCAACTTTTCATTAACATGCACACTCTTAGACCATGATTTTCATAGAGTACAAGTCAGAATATTTAATTACAATGTGCCTTCACATAATTTCTTTAAGCACTTAATTGGAAAAACATGAATATCTGTTTATTACGAAGAAAGGAATGTGAAGTACATATCCTCCTACTTTATCTCCAAAAGAACTCACCATAGCAATAGCATCCTCGACATCATCCTTGTTTCTTCCCGCCACACGCCCCTTTAAGGATTCAAGTGAATCTCTGAGTTTCTTTAAAAGAACATGTTTTTCCAATGATGCTGCTTCTCGAAGTCTGGCCTGAATTTCACCAGCATATGAAAAGCTTGATTAAAATCAGGCTACATAAAGAAACTCTAAGATTACAAAACTCTTAAAAAAAATGGAAGAATAAATATAATTATATTGCTAAATCTGAGTTTTTCAACTAGAAAGCAGGGTGACACACACCTCTTCAGACAACTTAGCAGCCGCAGCCAAACCCTTCTCAAATTTACTAGCAAGGTCACGAACTGAGAGACGATTATGCTGGTCCAACAACTGAGCAGTCTCACGTGCAATAACCTCCTTCATAGATAACACTTTTGGGTCATCCTTTGCTTCCATTATCTGATTGTTAGCTCCAATTCTATAATTAGGAAACCGACTAGTAGCAAATACCACATCAGAAGACACCGCAGGCACCGCCTCTTTTTGCATTGTATCGCCAAAATCACGAGTTACCCTCGTCATCTCTTACAACCACTTCCCTCTACAAATCACAAAAATGCAACCTTAATGCATCCTTTAGCTAAGGTAATTGAACATCGTATAGTTAAGTACAAGACATAATCAAAAACAACATAAGGAACAATAAGTATATGTATGGTTCCACGGTTGATATGTTTGGTTGCTCTCGAATAGAATTGATTCTAATTTGAAGCCAGAATTTGTAGCTTTTGAGTCTAAACGTGATTTTTACACTAAAAATATTGTTCAATTCATTTTTTCGTAAATGTATCCAAACATAAACTACTTTACATTCAACTAATTTAAGTAAAATAAATTTTAAAAAATCAAGTCATTTCAAATCAATTTTTGTCACTGCAGAACCAAACAAGCACTTATTATATTGCATGAACAGAACAAAGAGTATTGAACAAAACAACACAAAAATAAGAGACTTAAAAATAGAGATATCACTAGCATTAAGCTAATTGAAGTAAAAGAAAATTCTAAATTTTCTTCAAATTACTTCAAAGTGAAACTGAACTCTAATTTCCTTCTTCTTCTTTCTTTTTTTTTCCCCCTTTTTTATATAATTTGAAGTACATGACAAAAAAACACACAACATATAAGAATGAACAGAACATAACAAAACAAGCCTAAAATAAGAGACTTATGAATAGAGTTAGCACATACACTAGCATTAAGCTTATGAAAGTAAAGGAAAATTCTGAGATATATCTTTAAAATGAAACTAAACCCTAGTTTCCTATTTTTGTACTCATTTCTGTAACAAGTTGAAGCAATGATGGAAAATCCAACAAAAAAAGACAAAAAAGGAAAGCTTGAACTTACAAAAGATCATGAAAAGATGAAAATGGGTGGTTAGTCTTTGTGATTCTAGCAGTAGATTCAAAAGGGTGGCTGCAACTTGGTTATTCAACAACGGGAATCACTAGTCTTGTTGAGAGAGAGAGAGAGAGAGAGAGAGAGAGAGAGAGAGATGGAAGATTGCTTTTTTGAAAAGAACAATAAAAAAGACCAAAGAGGGTGACTTTGTTGTGGCATCCGTGGGTTCTGTGGACCCCACTTCGTTAGATTTAGGAAACCTTTTGTGCTGTCTTGTGTTCTATGTATCTTGTCTTAGTTTATCCTATGACTAACTACATATTTGAGTTCAACTATGTGTGATTCACTACTTAGATTATTAGCATGTTACATTAGTACTATTATAATGTAATGGTTCGCCTGATAAAAAGTAAAGATGAGTTATATTTTTGTTGTTGATGTATAATCCAGTTGATAGTTAGTTTGTAACTACCTCTATCGATGTAGTGAGTATGTGAAATTCCATTTATCTAAACTTTTTATAAAAGAAATAGTAAAGTAAAATACTATAGTGTCATGCTTCATGCTGCTATGCTATGGCTTTAAATTGAAAATCTTTGGTCCCATTCTTCCAACAAGAAAATAATAGTTGGTCCTGGTTCATTCCAAGGCTTAGCTGTCAATGCTTGTTACTTCAATCCCACTTTCTATCTTTTTCCTTTTTTGACATGTTAACTTTGCTTCAAAAAGTTGAATAGTTGCAACTATTTTGTATATTATCCATGTTCAAATTTATGTGGATGTAAATTTGAAATTCTAAGTAACCATGGATTAAAATATAGTAGAGATTGGAATAAACAACTTATTATTTAATAATTGTTTATTATGATTATCGCTTATTTTATTTATAAGTTATTTTCCCATTTACTATGAGCTATCTTGTAGAAAAAAATGCATTTTTAAATTATTTGTCGTATAAAAAAGCTTGGCACATTTTAAAAATGATTTTTTTTGTGAAGACATTTTGAAAATGATTTGTTGATGGGCGTAGTCAACGAATTTTTTTTAAAATCTTGTTTTTAACGCCTATCTCACTGATAGGTTGTATTTAGGATTAAACTAATAATTTGAAGAAAAAATATATCCAAAAAAGTCTATTCAACTACTTAAAGTAAACTTCTATTAAAAAATAAAAGTATATTTCACATCAAAAGAAAAACTTGTTCAAGTAAACTTCAAATGCTTTTTATAATTAAAACCTCTATCTAAGCTATTTAAGCTTTTAACAGATAATTTAACAGTTTAATAGTTTACTATGATTAGTGTCCCATCTGTTTCCCCAACAAACAAAAAAAAGTGTCTCATGTTATATGTCCTCTAAAGTTATGTTGTTTTAGAGGAGGGTCCTCTAAAGTTATGTTGAATGAATTAGGAAATTTAATTCATAGAACCCCCAAACATTTTAACATTAAATTATAAAATGACATATAAAATTAGACAAAATTTATGTACTAACCAACTTATAATATTAGACTGAGTGAGTACCAATTACTGATTTTGAAAAAAAAAAATATAGATAAACATATTTTAAAACTTTAATTACTAAACTAATAAAACCTCTCGTTAATTTATGTTATTAAGGAAATGTACAAGCCTTTTTGGCCTCTTCAAAAATAGTAAATGTACAAGCCCTTGTATTTTTCTATGAAATATA
>Ga0228710_1010903_pt1 | contig 11976 bp, 8 predicted proteins | sample MedpolnodulmetaG_FD_177995 | JGI IMG/M metagenome (GOLD analysis project Ga0228710, IMG submission 177995) | Root nodule microbial communities from Medicago polymorpha collected in Santa Monica, California, United States - pink nodules | ecosystem: Host-associated > Plants > Roots > Nodule...
TAAGCACTTTTGGTTACTTGTTATTCAAGTTATCCAAGGAAAATATATGAAAAAGTGACAAAATGCATAATTATGCTTTTTAGGTCTTACTTAACCCAATTGTGCAGGAAAAGAGTGATCAAGACATAAACCAATGAAAGAAAAACAAAAGAGGAGCAACCTGCAAATTTTGGTCTGCAACTGTCATTCCTGCCAGGCACAACATTTCCTGCCTGGCGAGAATTACAGGTCTTTTTACCTGTTTGACCAAAACATGTCGCCATGGTGACAACAGTCCTGCCTGGCAAGATGTCGCCCGAGCAACATTTGTCGCCGTGGCGGGAATGAAGTTCCAGAACCCATGTTTTTGAAGACCAAATGTCGCCATGGCGACAAATGTCCTGTCTGACGAGATATGGCGGTTCAGAGACATGAGTATTCCAGAGACTTAAATATAGCCATATGCTTTAGTACTTTGCGGTTTTATGCTATTAGCATGGATGTTGTGAGTTTGTTCACACATTCATCTTTTTTGTTTTTAGCGAATTTTCACTATATCGATGTACTCTATCAATTTGAATGAATATCATTTATTTTTGTCAAAAAATATATGAATTTTTGCTTATAATAGTAACTAACTTGTGTACATCATTTGTCATTAATTATACGCTTCTATTGAGAGAAAAATATGTCCTTAAATAGAAGTCCCTTTTCAATTTATTATATATATTTTCAAACATAACCCTAATTAATACTAGTACTTTATTTTGGAATATGAAAAGTCAATGTTTCGTGAACTTAGTCGGTAGCTAGAGATATTATATCATATATGCAGGGTTTGGGGTTCGAACCCGTCGGTAGCTAGAGATATTATATCATATATGCAGGGTTTGGGGTTCGAACTCGAATTTCCCACTTATTCACCTTAAGAGATGAACTTTTAGCCATTAAAATACTTGACAAAAAACAAAATTAGTATTAGTTATATGCAAAATGTACACATTAAACTATCAACATTTCTTAATTTGTCTCTTAAAAAAAATCTCAATATATGTGAAAAATGTCAATGAATTAGGCATCCGTTGAGACAAAAACATGTCGTTAAATAAAAGTCCCTTTTCAATTATGAGAAATTTTTACTTGAACTCTTACCCAACACATCATTCTTACACCCAACCAATTAAAATCTAACACCTCATTAAAATAATAAAAAGAATTAATATTAGAATTTTTTCTCATTATTTTTAATATTTCTCTCCTTTTTTCCACTTTATTTAACCGACAAAAACTACCCACCACCATTTATGTTTCTATTTTCTTAATTAAAATTAAACTTTTTTTAAAATTAATAACATGTGTCATTTTTTTATTGGTTGGGTGTAAGAATGATGTGTTGGGTGAGAGTTCATGCAAGAATATCTCTTCAATTATTATCAACATTTCTTAACATGGGTCTCTTAAAAAATGCTACAATTTTTTTTTTTTTTAAAATGTTAAAGAAACAATAACCGTGAGACATTGAAAGTACAAAATAATAGTAGATCTATGAAAATGGAGGAAGGGAGAGTTTCAGAAAAATCCACTGAAGTTGTCGGTGTATGGGTTTGTTTCGAGACTTGGTACATCTAAAAAAAAAAAATCATGCTAAGATTATCTTATTTTTCTTACTTTGACAAAAAAAAAACACACAAATCACGATCAACACTCCTGTTAATTAATTTCTTTGCTTTGACCCTAATGTTTACAACAACTTATGCATGATTTGATTTTGAGATTATTAGCAATGCTAGTAGTATTACAATGCATAGATATTTAGATAAATAAATACATCTTTCTGGTGGTAACTATTATAAGTAAAAATAGATTTTTTAGATTCATTGAATAAATGATATATGTAATATATAATATAGATCACATACATCACTTACTCAATAAATATAAATGTGAATTTTTGCTTATAATAGCAACTGAATTGTATACATCTTTTGTCATTAATTATACGCACCTAATTAATACTAGTACTTTATTTTATAATATGGAAAGTCAATGTTTCGTAACTTAGGTCAGTTGCTAGAAATATTATATCATATATATAGGGTTTGAGTTTGAACCCGAATTTCCCACTTATTCACCTTAAGAGATAAATTTTTAACCACTAAAATACTTGACAAAAACAAAATTAGTAGTAGTTATACACAAAATGTACACATTAAACTATCAAAATTTCTTAATATGTCCCTTAAAAAAGTCTTAATATGCGTGAAAAAACCAATGAATTAAGCATCCGTTGTGACAAAAATATGTCCTTAAATAAAAGTCCCTTTTCAATTACCATCCACATTTCTTAACACGGGTCTCTTAAAAAATATCTTTTTTTAGGGAAAAAAGAAAGAAAGAAATGTCAATGAATGTTTATAAAAAGGGGCAAAGGAAGTAGTAAATATATATTGGATTTTAATTAGCATGTGTTGTTAGAGTAAAATCATTTTATATATGTATTTAATGATACAGTGTCATGTCAATTAATGTGGTTAAAAATACATGAGTCCTCAAAATCATCAATTGATGAGACATGATTTCATTGGATGCATATGTTAAATAAACTTACAACGTTAATATATAGAAATTAAATTTAAGGTCATGTTAACAAGTGTCCCACTGTCCTTCGTTTTTTAGCAAATCAAACGCATCTTTAGTATTATTTTTTTTATAAATTATAATTCTGGTGAGTACATCTTTGTGAACAAATTTTTTTTTTGGTGAGTACATCTAGATGGACGAATTAGTCAGCACACGCTTGTAAACATCTCTGTTTCTCTATAACCTTTCAAACAAAAGAAATAACTCGGTTTCTCTATAAATACCTAATCTTAAGTGACATATTTTCATCCCAAACTTGCAATTAACTACATCTATAGATTAATTATTAGTTTTTTTTAGAAATGACACCTCTCTTCAAATTGAAGTCATTTGTTACTCTCTTGGCAATACTTTTATTACTCACGTCATCTATCATGAGTATTGCTGCCCAATCCAACTTCAAACATGGTATATGTGTTATTGTTTATACAATTTAATTTAAAATAGTGAAATCATATCCCATACCTTGATTCAAAATATATACATCATTTGCATATTCGAGGCTCCATTTACCTAATTGGAATTTGGAATTGATCATTGGTGATTTCTATACATACATCTATGTTTTATATCATGATCTCTCTTTTTTCTTCTTCTTGTTTCATAAAATTATTATATTCACTTATCATTTTTATATATGGCGCAGGGCGAAAACTTTTCCAATATTCTGCACCCAGTTATGGAACATCCGACGGTGGTGGAGCATATAAAAAATATCCATGAAATTATTTTCCCCATGGTGGGGAAAATAATCACTCTCCCAACTGCTCTGTGCCTAAACTGGAGCTGTTAATTAGTAATCAATATATAGCTTATGTATTCTTTCAAATTAAGGATTTATACAAATTATTTAGCATTGTGCTATTAGAATAAATTGGAAGGTCCAATTTCAACGTGATCATATGTAATATCAAGTCCAGAACTGCTTCTAAAAATAATAATAAAATTTGATAAAAACATGTTTTATTTTTCGTTGTTGTCTTAGTTACTAGTTGAGTTACGGGACAGATTTTGTTGTTGTTAATCCTCCTGTTTGTATGGTAATATGACCCTCTTAACCCAAGCGAAAGGTTTCCTCCACATTAATTCATCCTTTAAAATATAAAAGCATCTGCCCATTAAGATTTTTAATTGGCTAGTATGCTAGATTTTTTTATTTTTTTTTAGTATCGTGAAGGAAAGCATCTGCACATTAAGATTTATTTTTTTTGTTACCCACATTAAGATTTTTGATAAATCTATTCTTCTATAACATAACATAAGAGTACATATAGAAGGATACAGATTTTTGGTAAAAAATGCCCTTAAATAAAACTTACTCATATTTTTAATAAAATTAAATTAAATTAGTAACATATTCTTATATTGTTTGTGTCTTTGTCATATTTTTAATAAAATTAAATTAAATTAGTAACATATTCTTATATTGTTTGTGTCTTTGAGAAAGATAAGAATTGATATTATATTCACTACATTATTGGTATCAATGAAAAAATAAAGCATGATTTGTTATAATTTAAAAGTGACAAACATTAATATCCTATAATTTTAATCAAAATTTCAAAAAAATATTTTTATAATTTACATGTGTCTGTACAAAAAATTAGAAAAGCGGGCAGACGCATGAAGTAGAAAACATAGGAGCAAAATGAACCGTATATAGATCATGTGACTGAGGAGGTTAAGTAAAAATGATGTGTTAGACTTCCATGCACAGCTCAATGGATAAGCGGGTAAATATTTATAAGCAACTAAAATGGGTAATTTTTTATTGAAAAACACCAATTATTTATTAAAATTAATATATTCAATGTAAAATACACAAGTTTTAAGAGAAACTTGCTATTTTAAATTATTTTTTTTTTTGAATAAATTAAAATGGGATATATTAACAACAATGATTCACCCGCACAAGGTGTGCAAAGGGCAAATCACCCAAGAGTATATACAAATTTGTATATGATAGAAAAACCTATTTATAAATATAGTATTATTATAATTGAGATTCTCGTTAGACATAATGTTGCCTTAGGACTTTGATTATAGCAAGAAGAACTTGACGTTTAATTGTGAATGTTAGTTTCATCAACTATAAAAGAGTTCTACATTGAGTATATAAGAAATTTGATTCATAATTTTCAATGCCTTCAAATTTTAATTTTATGTAAAAATATTGTATCATCATTTTTTTTGGTTTGACAATAAACAAGTTTAATATTAGATATATAAGAAAGATAACTTTTATTTTTAATGCGTTAAAATTTTGAGTGAAAATATGAAGTGAAGATCTTTATAATTTTAGATCTCGTTAAACCCAACAACTTTGCTTGAGAAAAGTCATTGTAATTTTAGACCAACATACTCAAGTTGAAGACTTTTATGTTGTATTGACCTTTTCAACTCAAAAGTGACATAATCTACAACTCATCCTCGTTTACTTTTATTGGGCTAACATCATCTAACTTTGACAAAAAGTACAAGTCACGATCAACAAATATATCAGTTCATTTGCTTTGACCCTAAAGTGTACAACAATGTATTGTATTGTATGTATGGTTTGAGATTGATTTCATCTTCGAGCAATATTAGTCATACCTTGTGTTGTTGACATTGCCAAGCTAGCTTGTTTTATTTGCTCCAAATATGCTATACTCTCTCCGGTCCTTTTTTTTTTTTGGGTAGATAGACGAAATCGTAAAGTTATAATAAACTCACACACAAGTGGAGGTACCGGGGTTCGAGCCTCGGTCATGACATCTGACCTAACAATTTCGGCATTTTACCAGTTGAGCTAGGACTTCTGGATTCCCTCCGGTCCTTTTTATTAGAATCAAAAGTGAATTTTTATTTTTTTTTGTCCTTTTTTATAAGAAGATTGACCAAGTTTCAAGTATGTTTGAAGTTAAATTTCATTTGTGTCCTTATTTATTATTATAGAGAATATTAAAAAGTAAGTAAGTTGGTGGAATAAAGAGTAATTAATTTAGGGTATTCATGGAATTTTTTTAAATGTAGAAGTGTATTAAATGAAAATAATTATTTTCAATGTATTTTCTTGGTCTTGATGTTTTATGTCTTTTGTTTCTTGTACAAAGAACCGGAGGGAGTATCATAGTATCACTGTACCAGTCACTGCGTTTTTAAACGGTTGAATTAAATGAGCAGCTATAACATATTTAGAACATTTAGTTAATTCGGTGTGACAAACCAACCAACTAATTAATTACTTTTGTCACTGACAGTAATATATGTGAAGAAGAATTACAGTCAGCAAGATGATGATCACACACGTTTCAACAAGTCATGTATATGCACTTTTTCTGATCATCTTCAAACTTGCAATTAACAAACAACATATATAGATTTGTTTTATGTCGGGTAGAGATATTAGAAACTTATACAAATACGTGGTAATGACTTGTGTAATTGTATTGACCAAAAATTCTCAACCTGTCTTATACAAATGCTTTCCTCTCCATTCATTTTTCATGGAAACTCATTTGTGTTGTTGCAAATGATGCATGAAAAATATGCAGTTGGAAATATAGGAGCAAAATGCGTCGTGTGAGGATCACAGAGGAGGTGAAGTGATAACGATGCATATTACACAATTTATGTACAGGCAGTACAGCTCAATGTGCAAGCATGTACTATTTATATTATAATTTATCAGTATTTTTGAAGGTACTTTATTAGTATTAGGTGTGTCGATCTCTTTAATCCTAAACCATCAATATGTTGCATTTTATTGGTTTAAATAAATATTAATCGATTCTTATAAACATTCATTTCATCGTATAATCTCATACCTATATGTGTCTTGCATTCGCAGACGATCGGTCTTCGTCGTGGTTACTATACGCCACATGTCTTCGTGCCTAACCGCCACATACATGGCGAAACACAATCCAGCTTTGCTTGACTAAAGTCATGGCAATTTTAGACCCATAGTTTTAAAACTCGGCTTGGTCATCGACTCGGTAGGGGTACTGAGTCACTGAGTTAATGGTCGAACCATTGGGTCACTAGTTGAACCGCATAACTGAATCGGATCAAATCGAATAACTCGGTTAGATGACTCGGTCTAAAGATTAAATTTTTGTAAGTATTTAACCAAATAAAATTTGATTGAACTAATAACTCGACCACTTAAAAACTAAAATGTAATATGTATATTAATATTTGTATAACTATATATTATTGTTAAAGAGTGTGGCTATATTTTGTTGACATGAAATATATTTATTTTGTTGAAAGAGACATGAATTTTTTTTTGTTTTGCATCTTATTTACTATTAATATAATAGGTAGATTTTCTATATAAAAAAAAAAATATGATATGTATGTTATTAATTTTGGGAAGAGAATTTTTTTTTTTGCAAGAAATAATTTTTTTAGAGGAGAGATGATATGTATATTATTATTATTGTGTAAATATTATATTTAAAAATGGTCTGCTCTTTTTGAACAAAAAGTTCGATGAGTTCTTTCAAATGTAAATGTAAGATACATACATATTTAATATATTTCAATTATTGACACAAAAATATGTTGATCCCGTGGTTTGGCTTTTAGTGATACACTTTGATGTGCCCAGTTCGTTGAAACTTTAGGAAGTAGCACATTAATTGTATTAAACCGAGCATTAATTAGTATTAATGCGTGCTTAATGACTAATTATGACATAAAATTGAAAAAAATTTACAAAATCTGTTTGACTCGAAAAACCGGCTGAGTCACCAGTTTCCACCGGTTTTTTCCGAGTCACACTGGTTTTAACCGGTTCAATTGTACAACCGATCTGATAACCAGCTCAAACCGGTTACACCACCGAAACCGATCGGTCCGAGCCGAGTTTTAAAACTATGTTTAGACCAACACACAAGTTGGACATTTTTTTTTGCATTGACCTTTTCAAATTAAAAGCTGAGATAATAAATATGGAGTTTAAATTTAGATTAACAAAAAAAACATGAAGGTCTAAGTTAGCAAAAGTGCACATTTTTATTTGGACTAAAAAACCAATATCCATTAGTGTAAAGCAATTTAAAGTAAGAGATAGTTTAGTAAATATCCCTCAAACTATTTGTTATTAAATAAAAGTGAGTCTAAGTTAGCAAATTGGTGCAAAGTAACAAATGTTTTAATAAAAATTACTAAAGTAACCCTCAAACTATTTATAATAAAATAAAAGCGGGTCTAAGTTAGCAAATTGATGCAAGTTAACAAATATGTTTAATGAAAATTAGTAAAGTAACCTTCAAACTATTAGTTTTAAATAATAAAGATGAATGATATTTTTATACAAATAAAAAGATACATTTTTACTAATTTGAATATTCATGTTTTTTTTGTGTAAGTTAGCAAACCCAACAAATATATACAATTCATCGATCACTCTTTTTAGGCTAACATTATCTAACTTGGACAAAAAATACAAATCACGATCAACACACATTTCAGTTCCTTTACTTTGACCCTAAAGTTTACAACAGTTTGAGATTAGTTTAATCTTTTAGCACTATTAGTCATACCTTCTGTTGTTGACTTTCCAACTAATTTGTTTTTATGATTGGCTATTTAGTCCAATAATATCTGTCACTGCGTTTTTAAACGGTTGAATTAAATGGGCAGTTGTTGTCACTGTTTATTTAGAACTTTTATTTAATTCCATGTGACATATTATACCCCATTGATTAATTATTCGGGTCACTGTTAATTGTAATGTATTTGATAGGATAGTATTTGAGGAGGAATTATTCAGCTAAGGAATGATCACACGCTTCTAAACATCTCTGTTTCTCTATAAATACATATTCTTCAAGTGATATATGTACTTCTCATCCTGAACTTGCAATTAACTACATACTTAGATTATTTATTTCTTTTGGCTAGAAATGGCACCTATCTTCAATGCCTCCAAATTGAAGTCATTTGTTAATCATTTAGCATTAGTTTTATTACTTATCATGTCCTCTATGATTGTTAGTTCTGCCCAATCCAATTTCAAACACGGTACGTTGCTCGTTTGATATATAATACTCTATCCATTCTAGAATAAGTGACTAATTTGATTGTGTGTACTTTTTACCTAACCTATTTTAACTCTATTTTTCTGCTAATTAATAAAGATAAGTGGGATATGGGGTTGTTGGATTTTTGTCCATGAATAATTTTCTAAATATCAACTTTTATAAAAATAAAAAAATTGATTAAGTAATTTAGCGGTTAGAATTCACTTTTTAAAGTAAATAAGTGAGATGTCCAAGGTTCGAACCCCGTTCCTGCATGTAATAATGCGTTGTTCCTACCGACTGACCTATGCTCACGGGGACAAGTTTTATAATTTTTACCAGTAGATAATAAAATATATTTTTTGAGGGAAAGATAATAAAAGATATTAAGGATCAAAATTGGGCATTGACATATGTAAAACATTCAACTAAATCATTCATTTTAGGACGAAGAGGGTAATTTAAAAGTTGTGATAATCATACATACATGATTCAAAATATAAAAATATACATATATGCATATTCGAGACTTCATATAATCATGTCCCTATTTTGAATATGAGGTTGATCATTGATGATTTCTATAAATGAATCCATGTTTTATATGATGATCTCTTTGGTTTTTTTCTTTCTCTTCTTGTTTCATTAAATCATTGACTTAATTTTATATATGGCGCAGGGAGAAAACTATTCCAAGAATCTGTACCAGCTTATGGTGGATATCCTGGAGGTGGAGGATATACACCATAAAATTATTAGCCATGGAGAGGAAATTAATCACTCTCCCAACTGCTGCGTGCCTAAACTGGAGGTGTGATATCTGAGTCAAAATAAAAGTACTTACAACATTTCTAAATAAGGAGTTTGTACAAATTATGTGTATCATATTTGGTAGTACTATTAGAATTATATGGCATGTCCAAACCATATGTAAAATTACTAGAGCTTCTTTTTTTATATTTTATATCAAAAAAAGGAGCTGTTTTGTAGCAGGAATAATTTTTATTTGTTTATTGAAAACAAATAAAAATTGGAAACAACACTGTACACGATAACTTTTATTTGTTTATTGATTTTTTTTTGAGTGATTGTTTATTGAAAACTTGGAACGCACTGTTATCATAAGATTTGATTTGATTTGTAGTATTTTATATCATCAAATGATATGTTGTTATATCACATTTAACTAGATCGTGAACCCGTACTTTGCACGGGCCAACGTTGTCCACAAAAAATATACATGACAAAGTCATTGTCAATTTGCATAAAAATAACAAAATAAGATAATTAAGAAGAGTTCCCAATAGGTTGATTGTAAAATCTTTTTTTTTGTCCATAGTAAGAAAAGATTTGTTAAGATGAGTGTACCTCTCTTAGACATCTCTGTGAATTATGGATATGTGATCACTCAAAAAATGAAAACTTGGTGGATACAAATGAAGTCAACGATTGGATATTTATAGTACAATCATAAGGACATTGGATACAAACTGATGACAAAGTTACATGATTGCTTCAATAAATAAAAAAACAATGACAACATAGAATAGAGTGCACTAATTACATAATATGTGGTAAGACGTGCAAGCAAGTCCATTGTGTCATTTTAACAAATTGTGCAAATATCCTTCTGATAACCTATAGCTTACATCCAATTGAAATCATAATGAATGGATTTAATTGACAGGCATCCTTATAAACACACTCAGATTGATAACCCTGCTATATAAGAGCTTGCTTGTAGATGGTAAAACCTTAACCAAATTTCCAAAAAAAAATTGACAAAAAAAAAACCAGGCTCAGGTATATCAGCCATTTTTATGGACATCTGGTTTAACCATGGCATTATGGCACCTACAATATACATGATTTGCGCATCCTCATGTATCCATTTCTGCATCATTCACATCAGAACATGAATGACCCTCACTCATCCAATCATCAAATTTAATGATACAACAGATAAGGACTTTATGTGATTGAAAGGTTTCCATGAATTTTTTTTGAAGAGTTTTTGTTCATAACATCTGGTATAAACTCATGAAACTAAACTTTTTTCAATGTCCTTTTCATGTATATTTTATAAACTCTGATAAACTGCCATTCAGAAAGCGCGTAATCTCTGACCACATTCATTGATAGCTATTTTACCACATACTCATTTTACTAACAGACCAAAGTTCAACAACCATAATTTATTCAGCAGCTATTACCCCTGCAACTGAGTGTAAAAATGGATAATAGTCTAAAAGTCAGGAAGAATCATATGGGAACATCAAATGGAAGAAGAGAAGCAAAGAAATAGATAGTGGAAGAAGAGAAAACGTATGAAAAAGGTTGGTGCAAACCTATACTTGTACTAGAAACTTATAGCAAAACCCATCTCCTACATCATCAAGGCTCCACTCAATTATTCACATGCTAGTCCCCTGTTGCTCCAATATTGCCTAAACTACCAAATTTATAAGTCAATAATAATAAGTAGTAAAAGCATATATTAAAAAACAAAATTAGAAAATATAAATGAAATCGAACATGTCCTTTATCATTTGGATGATAAAGTAAGAAAATACACGCTTTAGATGTAATATTTTCCAAAACGGCTATGGTAGTCAATTTCTGGTCCTAGTTTTCCATCAAGGGGATCTATATTAAGTATGCATATCCATTATAAAACCTTAACTACAAAATATCATTTAGATAGGCACACATAAATAAATTGATGAAAGTCATTAAAAGAAGTACTCATTATCACGGGTGTTAAAAAGAAACAAATAAAATAAAAATAGCTAAAAGGAAGTGGGTATCGCCACCATGTCGCAAACCTAGGATGGCCAGGTTCAAGTTTGATCTTCTTTCCAGCAATTTCAATCATGTTCAATGCCCTAAGTGCAGCTTCAGCAGCTCGTACATTATGAAAATCTATAAATTTGAGATGCTTATGTTGAAGCAAAAATCTTTTTGATGAATGTTTTAATGATAACAAACCTCGTGGAATTAATGATAAGTTTTATGAATGGTGATCTACTGATGTTTGCACTTAAGTTTTTGTTAAAAGAACAGGAATCACATAAGTGGATAAGCTAGAAGCCACCCACATTGATAAGTGCATTATAACTACTCAACAATGAAAGAATGAGTATATCATCAGTTGAAACAACAACATCATATCTCCATGAAGATTCATAGCTCAAGAATCATGATGGAAGAACTTATATCACAAGCTACACAAGAATGTGCTTGAAGTTATGTGACAAAACTCACATTGAGTTTTATGTTATATGATAAAAGGAAATATGCATACAAGCTAGGAAGATTCTCAGAACCTCCTCAAAGTATCACA
>Ga0228710_1010904_pt1 | contig 11975 bp, 7 predicted proteins | sample MedpolnodulmetaG_FD_177995 | JGI IMG/M metagenome (GOLD analysis project Ga0228710, IMG submission 177995) | Root nodule microbial communities from Medicago polymorpha collected in Santa Monica, California, United States - pink nodules | ecosystem: Host-associated > Plants > Roots > Nodule...
TAAGTGAGCTCAGTAGTTTTTTTTTTTAATTACTTTAGTGGTTAGAGCTCACATAATTAATACATAGTTAATTGTGGAGGAGTGTGGTGCTTAAGGTTCGAACCACGACTCATGCATACAGTGACGGAGCCAGAAATTTTATAGAGCCTAGGTGAAAAATTTATCACAAATTCACATGTGACATAATATATATAAATATAAATCAAAATAAAAAATGATCGTCATTTTTTCTACAAAAGTACAATTTGAAATAAGAGAGATAAAATATAATCTGTCAATAGCGTGCTAAATAAAATTAGGAGGTAGATGCTCTTTCCGAGACCTCTTTCTGGTGAAAGTTCGAATAATATCAACATCATCAAGTGACTTGAATATCTCCCGCTCGGTGTAACATATCATCAAGTCATTTAACCACACATTGTTGATCTTGTTGCACAATTTAGTCTTGATAATCTTCATTGCTGAAAAAGCTCTTTCAGCGGATGTTGTCGACACCGGCAATATCAAAGCCAACTCAATGAGTTTGTAGACCAATGAAAATACCAAATGTTTCTCAATTTGAACCATCTTCGCAGCCAAACTTTGAACAGCTTCACAAGAAAAAAATGAAGCATGCCTTTTCACTTGAAGTACATAAGTTTCAAGTTGCTCCCTTATTGTTCCACGGTCATCATCAGAAAAGTCTGCATGATAAATATCAGCAAGACGAGCAAGCTTATCAACATCAAACTTGAAGAAAGAGTTTTTGGGGTCAAGACATGACAAGCAATTAAGCATAATGTCACTTCCTTCACTAAAGCGATGATCCATCTCCACACATATTTTGTCAATAGCAACATAAAAAATCTCGCCCCGATAATGGTGAAGATTAGTGACAATACTCCCTTCTAGTTTTGAACGACCCCGAACCAATAATTCCTCACCCATTAACAGTTTAACACCAATTCATCAACTATTAATTAATTTTTCAATTGCAAAATCACAAATAATCAATTTTTTTAAAACCCTAAAACAACTAAACAAGGGAGGAAGGAACTAGGAAGGAAGGAGAAAAGATTACGTTTAGAGTGAATGAGAAGAGATCAGCAACCAGAGAAGAGATTAGCAACTTAAAGAAGAAAAGAGACAAATGAGAGAAGCAGAGAGTGGGAGCTAAGACCGGGAGAGAGTCAGAGAGCGACTTGTGTGTTTCTTTTCCTGTGTAAGCGCGCACATTTGTTTGTGAACTTAGTTTGCTCAATAATTTTTTTGTAAGTGTGCTAATGGGCTTTTGGGTTGGACCTAATGTGCAAAATTTATCGATCGAGCCCGAACGACCACCCGGGATCGCCGGACGGTGAAACCGCCTCTGCCTGCATATAATATGCAATATCCCTATTAACTGAGTTAAGTTCACGGGAATAATGAGCACAATAGTTAATATGTTTGAAAATGTATAAATTTTCACATTCGTTGATTAATTTATGTAATAAGATATCATGTCATTTGTTGCATGTGGAAAACAATTTTACTGTCACGTTACAAATAACTTAACTTAAAAAAATATTTATTATTTAGAAGAAATGGCATATACATGCGGTTCTAACGTTAATATGCACTTTTTGTAGGGATCATTAATGTGCAATTATAAAGATCAAAGTTTACAAAAAAAAAAATATGTGTTGTCAAACCATACAAGGGCTGGTTATGGAGGAGTTTTAAAAAATTACGCAGGTTTTTACTTGTCAGGTTTCTCTGGCTATATCTAAAATTCTTCTGATATTATGTTTGCTGAACTTTATGCCATATATCAGGGCCTTTTGCTGGCCAAGAACATGGGTATTTCTGGTATAGTTTGCTAATCTGATTCTCTTCACTGTATCAACATCCTTAATGGTCCCACCATGAGGTTTCATGTTTATGCTGTTTTGATTCAAGATATAAAAGAGCTATTGGAGCATAAAGAAATGTTGCGATGAATCACACTCTCCGGGAAGGGAATCAATGTGCGGACTTTTTGGCCAAGTTTGGTGCCTCATCAAACTTTGAGTTACTTTGTCACGAGACTCTTCAAGCAGATCTTTTGAATCTTCTTCGAAGTGATGCAGCTGAAACTTTTTATTTGAGAGTGTAGCTCTCTTTTTCCCTGTTTCTTTTGTTTTTCTTTTTCTCTTTTGTTTTAGCCTTGTACACCAAAAAAACCATAAAATAGAGTTTTCGTATAAATTATAATTTTTTTCCATCCCTTTATTCTTGAATTATCAAAAACATCGTTAAAAGAACTCAAAACAAGTATTGTATATCAAGTGATTATCCTTCTTCTCTCTCATTAGTCATTACCATAATCCATAAAAAATATGACTTTTAAATATGATTCATAAGAGACAGCTTTAACGATTGAACAAGTTCAATGCCATCTTTATTTTTTATTCCAAAGTTAAAAATTCATTGAAGAAAAAAAGGAAAAACAAAAATTAGTGGAACATATACCTGCCCAAATAAAAAAAATTAAAAAGTATTAACATAAAACGAAAATTAAGAGCTCCTTATACGATATAAGATTTCTACCCCTTTGAATGGGTATTGTGTAATCGAATACCCTTCCACATTTTTTTTCCTAAGTTTTTCATAAGTGCAAATATTTACAGTTGTCCTCGTCTCTTTGTCATATGTATACATTCTATGTTTATCTAACATTGTTTATACCATTTATCTTATCTAACATACGTCTTTGTCGTAACTGTGGAGTACATTTATTAAATATTCAGCACAATATTTTAAAAATTATAAAAGTTAATTTCGATATTCATATAGTATGTATATATACAGCTATAAGTGTTGTTTCGATATCGAATACATATATCTTATCTAGATATGTTCTCATTTCTAGAATATCCGGACTTCATGTTCTGGTAATACCGATAATCCTGTCTAAAAGATTACTAAATTATATTTAGAGTAAATTACACTCTCATTCTTTAAGAGAACCTTGAATTATACTCTCATCTTACGTTAAAATATACATTCCCCTTCCATAGAAGGGGAAATTTACACTTCCCTCCTTAAATTACAACTCTATCTATTAATAATTAAACATGCACTACACTTTAATTTATTTTAACATAAATAAATATTTTTATAATATATAATAATTTTGAATCACCATTTAAAAAATAAGTAAATTCGTTTCTTTATAATTTAAATGTCAATGATAATTAAATTTAAATATTATTTTATAATTTAGAGTATCAAATTCACTTTTAAATAATTAAATAATCATACTTAATCGAATTTAGTAATTTTTTACATATTTTTATTTTATTTTGAGTTGTTTCATATTTTATAATAGGGTTTAAAATTATATGTTAGTGAAATTGTGAATAAAAAATAGCAAAAAATATGTATTCAATTTTTTATTATATTAAAATGAATCTGCAACACTATTTTTTGCATGATTATTAGAAATAAAAAAATATTGAGGGAGTAAAGTATAGATTTTAACATAAGAGGGGAGGTGAATGTAATTCAAGCTTCTCTCAGGGGAGGGGAGTGAAATATTTTTTAATATGTTTTGAATAAGAGGGGAGAAAAGTGTATATTTTAACCTAAGAGATGATGGAAGTATAATTCAAAGATCTTTGAAGAGAAGATAATGTAATTTACTCTTATATTTAATATTTATCTCTCTTATTATATCATAATTTAAATTCACAAGTCACATCTCTCATCAAAGTATTAATTTATTAAACACATTCGGGTCATCAAAGTATTAATTTATTAAACACATTCGGGTCACATTTTAACAAAAGTATATGTTTTTTTTCTTTCCTTTTTCAAGTAACCCGGCTACAATTCAATTTTTTCAAGATGAATAAGTAGGGTGTCTGACGTTCAAACATCAGCCCTTACATATAGCAACGCATGTTCTTGTCAGTTGAGTTATGCTCACGGGGAGGTGGCGTTTAGCCTGGAAATGGGTAGATTTCTTCCACCATGAAAAAGCTCCCCATTCCAGGACGGGTGACAGTCTCAAACTTGTTCAGAAATAAAATAAATAAAAATTAAAATAGTTTTTTATTTCGTTTTTGCTTTTTCCAGTATACCTCTCCATTTGCTAATCTATACCGCAAATGAATTCCAGAACACAAATTTCCTCACTAAATTAATAATGTCTAAACTCATCTCATTCAACCTTCATCCCAACAGCCTGAATCCGTACGAATGATAACAAATCCGATCTGAAGCATATCATCTTCTTTGATGAACCAACGACCTCACTTCATCTTCTCCGTCGACAATCTTCTTTGCTGAAACCCATAAGATCTGTCACCGTTCCAGTTTCATACACAAAACAACGTATGATTTTACACTGTTCCTTTGATGAATTTTCACTTGAAACATAAACTGTTATGATTGTGACTGTCAATCGAAAGTTTTATTCTAAAACCCTTGTGTTATAGATTTTGTTCAAATTTTTGGATTTTGTTGAATTTGGGTAAATTTTGTTCAATTTTTTGAACGAAGTCTTATGGTTTTGCATATATGGTATGCAACTAGTTTCCACTTTGTGTTATTTCAAAGTCCAAAATTTATCTCGTTTTCCTGATAGTTCAAACAAATGGGTCAATTGGGTTAAAAAGAGATAAGTCCAATAAAATCACTAATATTGCAATAATAATTATTGATTTGTTCAATTCAGAAAATTGGGGTTCTTGATGCTGGAATGTAGCAGAACCACTTGTGGAGCCTTGAAATACAAAAACATCAGGAGTTGAGTAATGCCCCAATTCTTGCTGCATCAATCCTTGCAGTTTGAAGGGGCGCTGAAAATCAGTGTTTGTGGCCAAGGGATTACTGGAAGATGAGATGCCAGAGACAACATCTTTTTCTTTTTCTGAATTCATACTGATGTAATTAAGGAGCATTCTTGAATTCATATTTTGCCTAATATGTTCAGATCATGTCTAGCACTTGACTAAAACAATTAAACATGAGTAAACTATTTAAAATTATTAACTTATTTTAATATTTGATATAATTATTAACAAAAAAATACAAGTAATAATAAAGGATTGCAAATAATAATTAGTGTTGACAAGTTAAAATTACAAGGCCATGTCTAATTGTCAAAAGCCCTTAAACTATTCCAAAAAATCCAACTCTTCAAACAAAATGAAATAATGTTATTTAATCTGCAGGGCCGCTGTTTTTGGTGTACCATGTTCCAGCAAAAAGTTAAAGCAAGTAGCAGGTGATAGATCTAAACCGTTGGAATAAAAAATTAATATATCAATTGTCCATATTAAACTTTTTCATAATGGAAAAGAATTCTCCATTCCCATACTAACCCCACCAGACACAAAAGTAAACATTTTAGGGATAGATAAAAACGAGACAGTTAAATAAACATTTTACGATTTAAATAAACTCAACAAATCCCGATCGATAAATTGAATTGTGAGACAACAACAAGTTAGGGATAAATATGGAATTTGAGTAAAATAAAATAAAATATTCCCTTTTCACTTTACTCTCCAGACCCGCGTTATTGTTGTTGAATTGAAGGTGGAAACCCTAAATTAAGAAAAGAAAAGGGGAATTGAAAGAAATTAGAAAGATGTCGTACATGCTGCCTCACTTGCATTCGGGATGGGCTGTTGATCAGGCAATCCTCGCTGAGGAGGAACGTCTCGTTGTCATCCGTTTTGGTCACGATTGGGATGAAACCTGTATGCAGGTATAACATCTTTTCATCTATTCATTCATAGTACAATACTATAATTGCTTTAATACTTTTGAGTCGCGAGCAGAAAGTAGTGCAGGGCCTCAATGGCAAATATAAAGATATCAAGATTTTAGAGACAGTTTAGAATTTTTATTAAGCAACAATTTCTTGTATGTATGAGTTGAGATTAGTTGAACAGTGCTATATAGCATGAATCTTTCTCATATGAAAACAATATAGAACAGAAAACAGCTAATAATATAGGACACAAGAGAGATAAAGTAATGAATTTAGGGAGGTGGAGATTAATAAGATGGTGCAAATTTGTTTCATCCTAATTTGTGTAATTTGATTTCATAACTAGTATTTCCCCAATAGAGAGTTTCTGCTTCTCAACTTTTTCTGAAGCCTGTTTCTCTGTAAATACATCAACATCTCTATATGCTTAGAATATTTCTTTTTGCATATGAAGAATCATAAAGCTAATTCAAACTGAGTCATAGAGCTATTATCTTCAACCACCACAATAACAATCACAATTATCTGCAACTTTTCACAATTTCATAGATGTTACATGATGATACCACAAACACCACTGCGATTGGTATTATCATATCATATCATACATAATGTTTGTTTCTTTCAACAATCATCATGTGCCAATTCTTAAATTTAGGTTGATAAGGGTTATAACTTATATTGAGTGAAATTTCATTAATTTGGTTAGTATTGCTGTTTGATTTGCTTCTTTTTTTTTTTTTTTGGTATGTGTCAAGATGGATGAGGTGCTGTCATCGGTTGCAGAGACAATAAAGAACTTTGCTGTGATATACCTTGTGGACATCACAGAGGTGCCTGACTTTAACACTATGTATGAGCTGTATGACCCATCCACAGTTATGTTCTTCTTTAGGAACAAGCACATCATGATAGACCTTGGAACTGGAAACAACAACAAGATCAATTGGGCTATGAAGGACAAACAGGAGTTCATTGACATCATTGAGACTGTCTACAGAGGTGCAAGGAAGGGGCGTGGTCTTGTCATTGCTCCCAAAGATTACTCCACCAAGTACCGTTACTAGAACGTATCAATTTCTACAGGGAGGATATGTGTGATTTGAACTCTATTTGAGTATTTTCATTCTTGTCCAAAATCTACCTCATTTGGTACACCCTTTATCAAGTGTGTAACTGTCACTAAACTATCAGTTTACACACCTACTTGTATGTCATCTTAAACTGCAATTGTTATGCTTTGTGTATGCCCCACATGTACTTGGATTATGTGACCAACAAAGATTTATGTTTTATGAAAAAAGTGTTTGATTAAAAGAAATGGTAGGAATTGTTTGTCAGGACAAGTTTATTCAACTAATGATAATCAATCAAACACAAATCATTCAGTCAGATCAAGCATGCTAAGCAGATAAACTGTTGGGAACCCAACAACTGATTCTCAGTTTCCAGATAGATGAGAAAAATGAAGAAGGTAAAGAAAAGCATTGCTTTGGAAATGTACAATGAAATTACGAACAAGACATGAGGTCATTTTTCGTACCAGAATTTCTTCTTCAAAGAGGATCTTCCTTTTCCACTATAGATTTAATGCTACTTCCCAAGTGCCTCCACTACTACCCTCTCCTACTCCCAGTACTTAAGCCAATTCGCTACCTCTTAACAACTTTAACCACCAAAACTTAACTTATATTAACTACTCTGGCACTATTACAAACAATACAAACCATCCAGTTCCAAAATGCTAACATCAAAATCATATGCTTTGTTAATCATGCATTGTAAATTTGTGAACACTTGATAGAAGATCATAGCATTATATAGGCATATCGCTGACACTTATTTTCTTTTGGGAATTACTTTTCCCACCCTACGGCCTTCTCCCGCACCCTGTAAAATTTTCAAAAATGTCCTTGTGCATTCTGGATTTTAAAATCCAGATTCATGCTTATTATTTCGGATTTTATAATTCGGACAATTCTTATGTATAATCAGCCATCAAACTCTCTCACATTTCAGTCATCAGACTCTCACAATTCTTATGTAAAAACAACAAAAAAACTAAGTAAAAAAATGCTAAAAATCTGTCAAATAAAATCATAAAAATAGCACCAAAAAATTCTAAAAATCAAATAAAACTAATGCAAAAATTTTCGGATTTTTCTGAGAATATGAAAAAATTAAAAAAAATGCAAAATGGGTCTAAACGATGAAATTTTGAATTTTGAGGGGCGGAGTCCCGTAAGAAGTCTCTTCTAGGGGAGTCATGGTCCTTGAATTTTTTCTGATTTTCTGGGGAAGTTTCAGAGCAATCCGATCAAGTAGCCCGAAAACCCAATTTTTGACTAAGAACAGGTAACAATGACCAAAAACAGAATGATGAGAGTTAGGAAGATTAATATTGTCGCTAAAATGACTATCCATGTTACAAACATGTTTAGAATTTGTGTTGATACAGTTCAGATTATACAATTCGAATTTGTTTTACCTTGAAAAAAGGTGTTTAGAGGGTTTCCGGATTATGTAATCCGGAAACAACATGTAACGCGCCATATTTTTTGAAGTTTCTGGATTACAAAATCCGGAAAAATCCGTTACTCATTTTTTTACCCTTTAACAAAAGAAAACACCATTTCGGATTATAAAATCCGGAAACTCAAGGACATTTTTGGAAAAAATAGGACGCGCGAGGAAACCCACGGGGTGGGAAAAGTAAAATCCCTTTTCTTTTTTGCCTTTTTGAGTGGCTACTTGTTGATCATTTAAAGAATCATATATAAAATCTATGATTGGTTGCATATATGTATGTTCAATTCGTTTTAGATTTTGTTCAGTAGCTATCGATAGATAAATGAAGAATTGTGTGTGACCACAGTGATATTATCAATGGTTAATTAAGTTTTTGGTCCATATAAATATCTGCAGTTTTATTTTTAGTCCCTATAAAAATAAATCACACTTTTTAGTCCCTACAAAATTTTCTGTTAGTGTTTTTAGTCCTTGTTAAATTAAAATTTGTTTAATTATGCTTAAAATTTTAAATTTTTTAATGATTTTTTACATACTTGATTAAAACATTATAAAACATTCCGCCGCAATAAGTTAGCTCAAAATTTTATTTTTAGGTCCAAATTTTCGTTAGTTTTATCTTGAATTTTTGGCGTTTTAAAAAAAGTATATTTAATACATTACATTTTAAAAATTTTAATTTTTCATAAAAGAGATTATTATAATGTTCTTAACATGTATGTTAAAAATATAAAAGTTTAGGTAAAATTAAACAAATTTTAATTTAACAAGGACCAACACATACTTTTAGTCCTTGTAAAATTAAAATTTGCTTAATTGTGCTTAAACTTTTAAATTTTTAACATATTTTTTACATACTTATTTAGAACATTATACAAAGTTCCTTCGCAAAAAAGTAACTCAAAATTTTATTATTAGGTCCAAATTTTCATTAATATAATCTTGAAATTTTGGCTTTTAGAAAAATTCATACTTAATTCATTACATGTTAAAAAACTAAAAGATTTTATAAAAGAGTGTCTTACGATGTCATGAACATGTCTGTAAAAAATTTTTCAAAAATTTAGAAGTTTAAGCATAATTAAACAAATTTTAATTTAATAGGGACTAAAAACACTAACGGATAATTTTGTAGGGACTAAAAAGTGTGATTTGTTTTTATAGGGACTAAAAACAAAACTGCAGATATTTATAGGGACCAAAAACTTAATTAACCTTATTATCAATTGTTTCCTTTGACATTATTTTTAACAGAAGTCATAGTTATTTGAAATTCCTAATTACGTTGTGCATTTATTGACAGAGTAGAACCTACGTTGCAGGCTAGCACCGTTTTGAATAGTGAATTCTTAACTCAAAACCAGGGGAGGAGCCACCCCCCAGCTAGCCTGGGCACTAGCCCAGGCTCAGCTCCAACTTTCTTTGTAGCAAGCCCAGTTATTACTAGAACTTTTAGCTTTTCCTGCGGATTTTTGTGTAAATTCCGCAGGAAACACATTTCCTGAGGAAACACATTTCCAGCAGATTTTGTCAAGGATTTAGGTTCCCAGGTGAGGTAATACCTTAGGATTGTAGGATCCACATGAAAGATATATCTGTAGGAAATGTGAAACTATCTGCAGGAAATGTGAAATTATTCGTAGAAAAGAAGTAACGTTTTGCGATAAATTTTTTGCCCAGATTCTATAAAATTCATGGCTCCGCCACCGCTCAAAACACATATAGTTATGCACCATAAAAAGTATGTAAAGAATCCACATCAATCATTAAAAAAAGAGAGAGAGAATAGAGGGAGTGAGAGATATATTCAATCTGAACAAACGAATCCCATAAGGCACAAATCAACGGTGTTACATTGATTTTTTCCCAGCAGCAACAAATTAATTAATTTATCTCTTCCAATCAATATTGTTTCATTTTCTCTCTAGAAATACATTATATAACGCTTACAAAGAGACAAAAATGGAAGCAAAGGCAATAACAGCACCAATGAATCCGAATGTGGCACGAGAAGAGGCGCTAGGAGCAGGAGCAGGTGCATCACCAACACTCTCAGGTGACCCAGCAATACTGTTAGGTGACTCGGCAATCACCACAGAAGGTGATGCAACCTCACCGGCACCGGATTTTGGCACAGCTGCTGGTGTTGCAGCCTCACCGGCACTGGATGTTGACACAGCTGCAGGTGTTGCTGGTTTTGATGGTGTTGCTGGTGTTGCCGAAGCTGAAGCACCAACCTTAACAATTGGCTGTGAAACCTGGAGAATCGAAACAACGCCTGGTTCAGCCTCAGTGCTTTGAACAAGCGTGGCATCGAAGGTTGAGCCTTCAACAGCAGAACTAAATGCCATTTCACCTTCATTAATAAGCGATACGTAGATTTTAGCGGCTAAACCTGGAGCGGTTGAAAGTGTAGGCAATTGTGCATGGCTTCCAATGATATCAAAAAGTTTTTTCTCATCATAGAATTCAGGTATAACATGGGTCCCAATAACGGCTTTAATGGCGTCAAGTGGTTTACCAGAAAGAGAAGCAATAGCTTTGTTGTCAAGGGCAAGAATGGTAACGGCTTTACCACTGTTTATTTGTTCAGCCAACTTGGTTTCGGTTAGGTAATTGCTGAAGGTGGAGAGTTCCGGGTATTGTCCCAAAATTTTGGTTATGTCCAAACAATTAATCGCCGAAGAGAAAGACAACATAAGTGCCAAGCACAGAACAGAGGTGTTTCTCAAACCCATTGTTCTTTTTTCTTGTTTTCTCTTCTTTGATATGGGACAATCCGAAATCAAGTTGGTGGTATATGAAATTGTGAGTTTATATGTTTTGATGTGTGTGTGTATATATATACGTTTGGTTTATAAATGTGTGGTGTGTGGGATTAGTGGTCGATTTTAATTAAAGTCAAAATTGTAACAGAAATTTTGATCTGGTGGTTTATAGATGGAACCATTTTGGATGGTTGGGCATGCTTTGTGACTTTAGGTGTATTTTTGGGAGATCTTTGATTAATTGATAGTGATATATGGCATAGTCTACTTCTCTAAAATTAGGAGTTTTGCTTGATCTAAGTTTAAGTGTTGCTATTTTTTTTTTTTATTTATTTAAAGGAAAGTGTTTATTACTGTTGGTTGCAACGCTAATCAACGGGCAAAGGGTTTATATCTAGATATATCGACCTATTAATTTAAAGGGAAATAGAACACTGATTTTAACTTATGAAAAAGTTAAATATTCTTTTATATTATTTTTTAGAAATAATTAAACTGTTCTCCAAAATTTACTAGAGAAGAGTATATTACACCACAACGAAATTCAAAACATATAGATACATTCATAATGTGACTCAAATTACATCATTTATTTTTTGCATAGCAGAGAACAAAAACAAAAATCCAACTTTCTGATTATTTGCAGCTAGTTTTAGAACAATTGTAGCCCATGGTCGTGAGGTTGACTTATACCAAATATTCCAATTGTCAAAATTCCACTTTCTGATTAGTTCTTAGTCGAATTAGGTCATATCCAAAATAATTAATTGTAAAAAATAACAGACAATTAATTTTAATTTAAACAGTTGAATGATTAAATTGTTAATATCACACAAATAATTACAAACATTTAATCATAATATAATGCATTAATCAATTGGATCTTTTATTGCTTGATATACTATTGAATTTCTATAGCAACCCATCATAATGAAATGAATGTTAATCATACATTA
>Ga0228710_1010905_pt1 | contig 11972 bp, 14 predicted proteins | sample MedpolnodulmetaG_FD_177995 | JGI IMG/M metagenome (GOLD analysis project Ga0228710, IMG submission 177995) | Root nodule microbial communities from Medicago polymorpha collected in Santa Monica, California, United States - pink nodules | ecosystem: Host-associated > Plants > Roots > Nodule...
AAAAAAAAAAAAAAAAAGAAGAAATGAGATAAAAAACATAGTGAGAAAATAGAGATGTTAAAATATAGTTCAGAAGCAAAATAAATATAGTCAGAAGCAGCAATATTGTCATAAGCAAAACATGTATCATAATCAGAAGCACAAACAAGTGACAAAACTAAGAGTAAACAAGCTAAAAGATGTGTGCAATCTAAGGCTTGACTTGTTTCTGAACCATTTCCATCATGTCTTGAATCATATTATTTTTCTTCTCTTATTGCTTCTGCATATCTTCCTTGAGCTCATTGTATCCCTTTACAAGATTTTCTTCTCTGTCCTTTGCTTCTTCCGGTTGAGCAATCAGTTTCCTTTGTAGTTCAGCAACCAAAACCTTTTGCTCAAATAGTGCTTTCTTCAGCTTTTTGTTTTCCTTCTCCAAGACGGGATCATCCTTCAGTTTCTCAAGAATAGGAGCATCTGAAGTCTGGATTATCAGAATGCACACTAGAAGAGATAATGCTTGAAGCATCTAGATACATTGGTGTGTCTGATAAGTATAATCTACTTCTCTCTAGACTTCTGTTGAGCTCTACTTCTTCCATATTCACAGTTACTCCCTGAAACCATTGCTGAAGATCAAGCAAAGCTTTGTCTTGAGCTTCCAAGGACAGCTTCTGAAGTTCACACATCATGTATTCCACTCTGCTTCTTAGCCTTGTCCATTCATCTACATAATCTTTCTCATGGACAAAATTGCTTCTGGTCTTCACCAACTTGTTCAGGTCCTGGAAAATACTCTCACATACCTCTTTTAATATAGTAGAATCTAGTAAAAGGGTAGGTGGGGAAGTGATATTTGTGAGTTGAGTAGTGTTTGAGGAAGAGGGTTCAGAAGATATGATGGTTGTGGTATTGCTTTCAATAGCAAGAGTTCTGTTAAGTACAAAGGGTGGATCATTGACATGTTTTAAGACAAAAGGTGAAGATGAGGCTAAAGTTGTTCCAGTTTGAGTATGAACCTCATCCACAACATGTTCTATGATCACTTGCTCAGGCTCAGCAGGGTTAAGTGTAGTTTCAGAAGATGGTAGGGCTACACTTATAGGTTGAGCAACAAAGATTTGTTCTTCTAATAAGGAGGAGTTGTTATCAGAAACAAATTGTTCAAGAAAAGATGACCTTTTGCTGGCTATATTTCTCAATGCAATGCCAAAAGAAATGTTAGAGTGGGTTGCATTGAGATGGTATGGAAGATATTCAGGGTGAATGATCAGTTCAGAGCAGGTATTAGAGGCCATTTGTAAGTTAGGTTCATGTTGATGGGGGCTTTCTGAAACACCTTCCTTAGAAGCTATTTCAGAGGATCTTTCTAAGTTTGGCCTATAACCAGGTAATTGACCTTCATAATGATTAGCCAGTTCTTCAAGAACAGAAGGATCATTAGATTATGTTGATGGTTTGGGTTGAGATGATGATGATACATGATTGTGAGACTCAGTTCCTGCTTGCTCACTTCTAACTTCTGCATCAGCAGGAATAGTTTGGAGTGGCTGAACCATAAGTGGTTGAAAAGGATGATTAGCAAGTAGTCTTGCACACACATCAATTCTCATTTGTGACATTTCATCTATACTTTTCAGTACTTGTGGATAAACAGTCACAAATTCCTCATGAGCAGGCTTTTTCTGGTGTTTGGTAGATGGTGATGGGGCTAAAGACTTTTGTAGATTTTGATAGACTCTACTCAGGGGAACATCATCTATGTTATCTGAAGAGGTTGAGATTGAAACAGAGGTTGGTCTAGATTCTATTTCTATTAAATTGTTAAAGATATTATGACAATCAGTATTACATCTTGTTGCTTCTGAAGCATCAACTTATGAAGTACCAGATCCTGAGCAAGGAACATTCTCCCTCTGAACTTCTTCAGCAACATTTAGTAGATCACCAACAACCACTAACTCTTGCAGGTTTTCTCCTAGCTCAACTACTTTCTTAGCATGTTCACTAGATGATTCCTTCAACAATAGTTCATTAGGAATATCAGTGCCTTTGGCAATCTCAAGAGCTCTCTTTAAAGCAACATCATCAGCAACCTTCTTTCTCTTTACTTCTATAGTAACCAAATTAGTTGCAGCTTCAATTTGATCACCCTCTTCCATCACATCTGTTGAAACCTTCAGTTTTATGAAACTATGCTTCCTCTTCTTCTTAGGAATTGATGGTCGAGGAGGAATTGATCCTGATGAACCAATTGATTTCTTTCCTCTAGTCCTTTGCTCAATGATCTTGACAGGTTCAAGATCATTAGCCTGTTCTTGAATGGTTGGTATAGCAGAACCAACTACATTCACTTGTGCAGCAGCCTTTTCCTTTTTGGCTTTCTTAGGTTTAGGTTCAGAAGATTCTTCTTCATCAGAATCTTCTGAGGTTGCTTGCTTCTTTGATTTCCTCTTCTTGGGTGCAACAGGTAATGTACCACCATACATGGTGTCTGGAATATCATCATACTTGATGGTTTCTCCAGTAGCCTTCCAATGCTCATATACGTAGTGAGCTCTTACATCAGGAGGATCCTGTTTGCAGATAGGGGGAAAATCATCCATTAAGTTGTATACAACAGATGATTCCTGCAAGTCAGTTTCCAGCTTTATGACCTCCTTAATCAGTTGCATTTTCCTCAAGGTGCGAGCATTTATAAATTTGCCTGTTATGTGCCCAATATCTTATTAGTTACAGTCTTTGACAGTTTGACTGCTTTTAAAATCCCTCCTTGATGAAAGATTTCTGACAGTGGTCGTCCAGAGGGAATGAAACTTCTGTTGTTGTCCTGGCTTTCCTTTAGTGCCCACAACATGTGATTGAAGATGTACTTTGACGCATTTGCTTTCTCAAGAGTTATGAGGAAGTGTAGAAAAACTCTGTGTTCTAGTGAAGGTTGATCTACCCCTCCACCTTTGGGTAGATGACATTCAGTCAGTATCTTCTAAAGTAACTTGTGCTCCTTCTGCATATCACAGTACTTCCCTTTCTTATTGCCGTTGAATAGAGTCACGTTCACAACCTCTACCCAATGACTTGTCTTGTTATCCAAATTTTCTTCAAAAGAACCTTCAACCTCTCTTCTGCAAGCCTTTGCAATAGATTCTTCAATGATGAAAATAGGGATTCCCATGACATTTGATTGAATCTCTGTACAGGTGAATGGTCTTAAGCCAAGTTCTTCTCTAGTTTTTCCTTCAAGAGTAGGATCAATCAGAACCTTTTCATGCTCTTCCAACCTAGCAGTATGTAAGTCATAGATTTCAGCCCTGACCCAGAAATACTTGACTAGGTTTTCATATGTAGGTCCATTCAGCATCTTGAAGTATCCATTCAAGTCCTGATAGCTAATAAAATTTCTGAGTTCACAGCCATGATGTGCTAAGGAGATGAAATCAATTGGATTCTCCACTTGAACTGTTAACTGCCATCCTTCCAGTTTCATAGTTCTTCCTTTAATATGAAGTGATTCCCTAGTAGCTACTTGCATGGATGTTTCTTGATTCGAACTAGTAGATGCCATTGAGACTGATGAAGGTTTTAGGGTTCTAAGCTTGATTTTGAAAATGGCGAGAGATTTTTCAAAGAAAGGTATAAAATCAGAAAGTGTAAGTTGTGAAGTGAGAAGTGTGTGTTTTTAGCAAAAACGATTGCAATTCAAAAGGGACAAACAAACAAAACATTAATGACATAGGGGGCGCTAGATAGTACATTCAAAGCATAAATTCATCAATGCCCTCTTACATTATACAACAATACACTTAACCCACATCAGAATTTCTCAGAGAAACTGCCAAGTTAGTGGGACATGTGTTACCAAAAAGTAACTTCCAACAATTCCACTAACTCTGCTATTTAGAAGCAAAGAGTTCATTTTCTGAAGTTCAGATGCTGACGTCATCTTCAGAAGCACATTTTCCTCAAAATCTCAGTGAAGATCTTCTGATGGACTATAGCTTCTGAATGACTTCAGAACCTAACTTCTTATTCAGAGACAAGCAAATTTAATCAGACACAAAGTGCATCTTCAAATTTTTCATTATAAAATCAAATATTTCCACAGTTAAAGACTTAGTAAATATATCAGTCCATTGATGTTCAGTATCAATGAATTGTATATCTAAAATTCCTTTTTGAACATAGTCTCTAATAAAGTGGTGTTTGATTTCAATATGTTTGAATGTAGAATTGGATTCTTTGACAAACAAATAGCAGCAGTATTATCACAATAAATGGGAATACTATTAGCATTAATCTGATAATCTTACAACTGATGTTTCATCCAAAGCAGTTGTGTACAACAACTTGCAGCTGAGATGTATTCTGCTTCTGCTGTAGACATAACAATAGTTGCTTGTCTTTTTCTAGCCCAGGATATCAGATTCTCACCAAAAAACTGACAGTTTCCATTGGTTGATTTTCTTTCAATCCTATCACCAGCATAATCAGCATCACAGAATCCAACCAACTTATAATCTAAGGATTTCCTATAAAGGAGTCCAAGATTAGTTGTTCCTTTCAGATACCTTAAGATTCTCTTATCAGTAGTTACATGAGATTCTCTAAGATCTGACTCGAATCTTAGACACAAGCATACACTGAATAAAATATCTGGCCTAGATGCAGTGAGGTATAACAAAGAACCGATCATACCTTTATACAACTTCTGATCTACCTTTGATCCAATATCTTCTTTGCTTAAGGTGCAGGTTGGATGCATTGAAGTGTTCATCACTTTACAATCTTCCAGCTTGACCTTCTTTAGAAGCTCCTTAGTATACTTTGTTTGATGAACATATACTCCATCTTTGTATTGATTGATTTGAATTCCAAGGAAGAACTTTAATTCTCCCATCATGCTCATTTCAAATTCATCCTGCATTAACTTAGAGAATTCCTTGCAAAGAGATGCATTAGTAGAACCAAATATTATATCATCACCATATATCTGCACAACAAGAATGTCTTTCTCAAGATTCATTCTGATGAGTGTTGTGTCAACTTGTCCTCTTTTGAAATCATTTTTAATTAAGAAATTACTCAGTCTATCATACCAAGCTCTGGGAGCTTGTTTAAGACCATATAATGATTTCTTATGTTTATAAACATGGCCATGATGCTTCAGATCCTCAAAACCAGGAGTTTGCTTGACAAACACTTCTTCTGATATCACTTCATTGAGAAATGTACTCTTTACATCCATTTGATATAATATTATGCCATGATTTATTGCAAAGCATAGAAGTAACCTGATTGCTTCCAATCTTGCAACTGTAGCAAGTGTTTCAGTATAATCAATGCCATCTTGTTGACTGTAACTTTGAGCAACAAGTCTATCTTTGTTTCTGACTACTTCACCTTATTCATTCAGCTTGTTTCTAAATACCCATTTTGTTCCAATAATGTTCTTCTTCTGAGGTTTGGGTACCAGATCCCACACATCATTCCTTTGAAACTGATTTAGCTCTTCTTGCATAGCTAATATCCATCCATCATCTGATAGTACTTCATCAACTGTATTAGGTTCTATCACTGATAACAATCCTATCATAGACTCTTCTTGTTTAAAATATGATTTTGTTCTTCTATGACATTCTTTGTTTCCAATGAATTGATCCTCATGATGTGAAGACTTGTACTTGTATGTATTCTTGGATTGATTAGCTTGCTGAGAACCATCTTGAGCTTCATCAGAAGCTACTTCATCTTGAGCTTTTGGAGTGGGTTCAACTTCTGGACTTCCTTCAGATTCAGAAATCTGATCAGGTTCTGAAGTATCTTCAGGCACCTGCATATCTGCAAAACTTTTACCTTGCTCTGGAGTTTCATCTTACACTCTGTATGTCTTTGATCTTTCAGAGTAACCTAAGAAGATTCCTCGTTGGGCCTTGGCATCAAATTTCTTTAGGTAGAGCTTGTTATTTAGAATGTAACAGGTACATCCAAATTGATGAAAGTAAGAGATATTGGGTCTTCTTCCCTTAAAGAGTTTGTATGCTGTTTTCTCCCAGATAGGTATGGTATAGATTCTATTTTGGACATAACATGATGTATTCACTGCTTCTGCCCAGAAATGTTTAGCCAAATTATTTTCATGAATCATGGTTCTTTCCATTTCTTGTAAACTTCTATTCTTTCTTTCTACAACCCCATTTTGCTGTGGAGTTCTAGGAGAAGAGAATTCATGGAAAATTCCATGTTTTTCACAAAAAGCATCAAATGGCTCATTTTCAAACTCTCCACCATGATCACTTCTTACTTTTAAAATCTTCATTTCTTTTTCAGACTGAATTTGAGTGCAGAAGTTACTGAATACATCATAAGCATTATCCTTTTTTCTCAGGAATTTTACCCAAGTCCATCTGTTGTAATCATCAACAATGATTAATCCATATTTACTTCCACATAAGGATGCAGTGTTAACTGGTCCAAATAAATCAATATGAAGTAATTCTAAGGGTCTGGAGGTTGAGACAATATCTTTTGTTTTAAATGATGATTTCACAATCTTCCCTTTTTGACATGCACCACAAATTGCATCTGAATGATAGTCAATGTCAGGTAAGCCTTTGACAAGTTGTAAATTATTAAGCTTAGAGATTAATCTCCAGTTAGCATGTCCAGACCTTCTGTGCCACACCCATTTCTTATCGTTCACTGACAAAAGGCAAATTACCTTCTAATCAACTAGTTCAGAGAAGTTGATTTTATAGACATTCTCCATCCTCTTTCCCTTGAATACCATGGAATTTTCATCCTTGTTAACTACTGTGCATTTGGTCTTATTAAACATCACATCATAACCATTGTCAAAAAACTTACTAATACTCAATAGGTTATGTTCAAGATCATCTACCAACCACACATTATTAATAGAGATAGAGGAGTTACCAATAGTTCTTGTACTAAGGATCTTGCCAGATTGGTTGCCTCCAAACTTCACATTTCCTCCTTCTTTCATTGTGAGGGTGAGGACCATAGACTTCTCTCCCGTCATATGTCTTGAGCAACCGCTGTCTAGGTACCATGATTTTTGCTTTTCCTTTGCTCTTAGACATATCTGCAGTATGGACAATTTCAGATTTAGGTACCCATTATTTTATGGGTCCTTTGAGGTTAGTACTAGAAATTTTACACTTCACTTCTTGTACCTTGTGCTGTGAGTTTGATTGCTTCTGATTGACCAATACCTTAGATTTAACACCTTTTGGTTTTGATTCCTAAGAAGCAACAACTGTATTGTTCTTCTGAAACTTAGACTTTAAGATACCAGACTCTGGTTTCAACAGACTCTGAGGAACATGTTCTGATCTCTTTAGAATCTTCATCTTTGAAGTCTTAGAATCAGAGTTTGTCATTGCCTTAGGCTTAGAGTTCTTTGACTTTGAAATACTCTTACTCTTAGAACATGAAGCTTCAGGTTCTGACTGAACCACAGTTTCAAACTTAGCACCTTCAGGTACAAAGAAGGTTTTCAACCCTTCCTTGATGCATTCACAACATGCTTTAAGACTGATTTCATTAGGTTTCCCTTCTGAAAATCCAATCCTTTTACCATTGTTTCTGTAAATGCTATAAATCATAGAAGCCACTTTGCTTCTGTCAATACCAAATATAATAAAATCTTCAAGAGCAATTTCATGTTTACTTAAGGATTTTCCATTACACTTTTCTTGTAGCTTCTGACAAAGATGCTTGAGTTTTGCTTCTTAAGTTTTACAAATGAAGTCAAACCATCTAAGTCCTTTTTTAGAAGATTTTAGATCCAATAGAGTTGATTCTTGTTGTTTCATTAAATCAACATATTTTTCTTTTAAATCTTTCAACTCATTGGTTCTAAGTTCAAAATGTGTAAGGAGCTCTTTAAGAGACTCAACAAGTTCTTCTTTGGGAATTTTAGAGTATACCTCATTTTGATCTTTAGAGTCTGAGTCAGGTTCTGCTTCTGATGTCAGTGTAGCTACTAATCCCATATCTACTTTTTCTTCATCTCTATCTTCTTCCTTTTCAGACCCAGATTCACTATCTAAATCTTCCCAGGTTGGCATTAAACTCTTCTTAATCTGCTTCCTAAGTTTTCTTGAGTTGAAGCTTGATTTCTTTGGCTTGTCCTTTGATTTTTCATTCTGAAGATCAGGCCAATCAACAATGAAGTGTCCAGGCTTCTTACAGTTGAAGCAACCCTTCTGATCTTCCTTCTTGCAGCTTTTGTAATCACCTTTATTGCTCAAAAACTTTTTGTTCTTCTTTGTTAGATACTCAAGCTTGTTGGAGAGCATAGCCATCTTCTCAACATCACCAGGATCTCCATCAGAATCTCCATCAGGTGATTCTTCATCAGATTCACTGGCTTTAAGAGCTTTTGACGACTTCCCTTTAGATGGTAGAACAATTGATTTAATCTTCTTTGCAGGATCATGTTCATTTAGACATGTTTCATGAACTTTGAGAGAGCTGACAAGATCTTTAACACTTAAAGTGTTTAAATCCTTAGCTTCCTTAATAGCAGTAACTTTAGGTCTTCATCTAGTAGGTTAGCTTTGTAGTATCTTGCTCACATGATCAGAAGCTACATAGCTTTTCTTCAGTATTTGAAGTCCAGAGACTAGAGTCTGAAATCTTGAGTACATTTGCTCAATACTTTCATCATCTTTCATCTTGAACAACTCATACTGATGAACAAGTAAAAGAGCCTTTGCTTCTCTAACTTTCTTACTGCCTTCATAGTTTGCTCAGAGAGAAGCAAACATTGCCTTTGCAGTAGATTTTGTTGGAACAAAATACGTTTTACAAACATTACCCTTAGAGTGGGGGAGATTGTTGAAACGGATAATGTTTAACAATTAGTTACCCTTTGAGTTTTGATGATAACAAGGTATTAAAAATTGTCAATTGGATATGCTAATATTTGTTCAAGTGTACAGGACCATAGACAAATTGTTATATCTTTATAAGGTTCTGGAAGAACAAAAGAGAGCAAAAGAATCAACAAAAAGGAAGCTTGAAGCGTCTGAAGAAAAGCGCTCCTGAAGTTCAAAGCACTCCTGAAATGATGACGTCATCAGAAGCCAGTTCATCAGAAGCACCTCATCGGAAGCTAGATCACCAGAAGCTGAAGTTCATCAAGAGCTGAAGAACTTAAAGCTTCAAAAGCTGGAATCTCATTTAATCATGCCTAAGAGTTGCTAAAGACGGAAAGAAGTGTAACAACGGAAAGAAGCTGAAATTTGAAAGCAATGGATGCTTATTCTATCAAGAGCGTTGAAAAAGGACAAATGTACGAACTATACAACCACCTTCTCCACTACTTTGGTCGTGCTTTGCAACAAGACAAGGATAACAGCTCTGCCTGCAGAAATGTTCCCTCATACAAGGAATGGATTTGAAATTGATCCTTTATAGGACAATAGCCATATCAGGCAAAGGATCATTGGTGATTATCAACAAGTTTCAAACGACTCTTTTTGTGTTGCTGTCAAGTTCCAACGTATCTCTTCACACCTCTATATGAAGGAGTGAAGACCTACCAGTTAGATAACACATTACAACTGATATACAAGCAATACAAGAATCCACAACGTATACATACACACAAAGCTAGACTCTCAACAATTCAAAGTTCATACTCTGTTATTGTTCTGTTTTCATTGTTACTTAGAATTTCTTAGCAAAGATCACATTTTAGAAATTCTATAGTATTAAGAGTCTTAATAGTCTGTTTCTGTCCTGTATTGTGAACACCACTGATTGCATCTCAAGTGTTCAAACTCAAACATATTTCTAATTACCATAATCATATGGCACAACATTGTTGTTCTGACCAGATGTGGAGTCTTCGCCAAACATGCTTTTCTCAGATTTTTTCTGTCACACTGTTAAGTGTTAAGACAACAGACCAAGGCTCTAGATACCAATTGAAGGTGATAAAAACACAAGAAGGGGGGTTGAATTGTGTTAGTGTTTTCTTCGTTTTCTCCTACTGAAGTCACTGTTCAGAAGCAGATAGAATTCAGCTTCTGAGGTGATGTTCAGAATCTAAGTGCAGCGGATAAAAACAGAGAGAGAGAGAGAGAGAGAAGAAAGACATAAAGCAATTATACAAGGAGAGTTCACTAAAAATGTAATATCTGATTAAAACTGTTCACTGCTAAAACTGGGAAGAGACTTCAAATTACTCAAGCACAACTACAAGAGATTTCCTTCGCTCAAGAACTAAATCAAGAGACTTCCTATGCTCAAGCGCAACTGCAAGAGACTTCTATTCAAACAGAATTGCAAAGAAATTGTTTGAGGTTGAACACTTGATATACAATCAGTGGTGTTCACAATTCAAATCAGATACAGACTCTTTAAGACTCTAGAATTTCTAAGATATGAAAGTTGTTAAGAAATTCTAAGTGAACTTTGATGAGGAGTAATTTCAACAGAGTTTTGGCACTTGTAACTTGTTGTATGAGTCTTACAATTTTCTATGTCTTCACTCCTTTATATAGAGGTGTGAAAGAGACGTTGTATATTTGCCAGCACATCAAAAAGATTCGTTTGAAGCTTGATCAGATCACCAATGATCTGTTGCCTGATTTGGTTATTTACCTATGAAGGAGCAATTTAAAATCCATTCCAAGTATGGAGGAACACCAGTGCAGGCACAACTGTTGTTCTTGTACTAGCAGACATAGAATCAGAGTAGTGGAGATAGTGGTTGTTGATGAGTAAAATCGCAAGTGTATGGTTCTACCGAAGTAGTAAAAAGAGAGTATCGTTCCAACAGGAAGTTGTTTAATTTAATTAACTTTTTGGAGATGATTAGAAGAAAGATTAGTTGTAAATATTGGGTTTTTAAAGGTTGAAAAGAATAATAATAAAAAGCGCCTTGGGATTATTGGTTCATCATAATAACGAATCCTTCACAAACAAACCCTAAACCATAACTTTATATTCGACCTACTTTCTAAAGACAAGTTTCTCTTTAGCGTATCGAAGCTTCTTTCGAAGTGCAGTGAGTGTGTTCCTCTAGCAACCACGCCTATTCTCATGGTTGATTGCTATTAGAATCCTTGAAGAACGAAACTTGTCTCAAGGTTTGCTACACTATTCTCATGTTTCGCAACCTTGGTCTAAATTCACTTGTTCCAATATCAAAGCTCGACTGTCGCTTTATGAATTGATATTTGAGATGATGAATTAACAAAACTAACCCTCGGCTGTCGCTTTATGAGTTTGGTATTTGTTAATTCATTATAAAAACGGCGAATTAGATTAGAAAGTAGATTTATATAAAATTAGGGTTTATGGCTTGGTTTGATTCGGATTACGTCATTAGACTTATCCAACAATCCCAAGACAAGAAGAATCTACTCACTCATGATTATCATAGACATAGAAGAGAAGAAGAAGAACATAAAGTAAATAACAAGAAAGTAAAAGAAGAACATTTATTAAGAAAGACAATTGTCACTATTGAATTCCAAGAACAAAAGATGATTTGTTGTGATAGCTAGCTAATTTATTTATAGTTTACAATGACTTAAACCCTAGGAAATATAATACTAGAATGTTCCATAAGAAACTACGGGCTTTTAGGTCAGAAGTAAACTAATAGGTAGCTTGTCCATGAAGCAGAAGCAGCAAAAGAGCATCGTGAAGGTTGGCACGGCCGTGCTGCTGGTGGCACGGGCTGTGCCAAGTCTCTGACTTAGGGAGTGACATAGTTTTGTCCCATATTTCGTATTTTCATCCCGAATCAGCTCCTAATCCTCCTGATCGGTACAGAATTGGCCTTAGTTGTAAACGCGAAAGTTGTAGATAGTTGAATTGTCTTCCCAATGGCGTTGGTTTGACACAAAAATACCTTGCGAATAATTTTATATGAATTTATGAAGTTATGTGACGAATTAAGAATATTGTGGAGAGAAGTCCTTGTCATCGTCAAGGTCATCGAGTCGTAAGAC
>Ga0228710_1010911_pt1 | contig 11970 bp, 7 predicted proteins | sample MedpolnodulmetaG_FD_177995 | JGI IMG/M metagenome (GOLD analysis project Ga0228710, IMG submission 177995) | Root nodule microbial communities from Medicago polymorpha collected in Santa Monica, California, United States - pink nodules | ecosystem: Host-associated > Plants > Roots > Nodule...
TCCTGTTCTTTTTAACAAAAACTCAAGTGCAAACATCAGTAGATCACCATTCATAAAACTTATCATTTATTCCACGAGGTTTGTTATCATTAAAACATTCATCAAAAAGATTTTTGCTTCAACACATATAACCCCCGCATAAGCTGCAATGCTATTGCATGAGTCGTATGAACGGTCAACAATAACCATGACACCATAGACACACCTCAAAACTACCTAAAAAACTAAAAATAATTGAAGAAAATGTAAGAAAGGAGGTGAAGAAGAATGAAGGAAATAGTTGAAGATCCAAGCCTTTTTATAGCCTTAAATCAGTCATAGGTCTTAAGTACATTCAAATAAAATGTGTTCCACAATCTAAACCGTGCAAAAATCATTAAACACCCCACTAACAGTACAAACCTTTGGTGAAACGCCACCGTCCAAAATGAAATTGAGGGGTTCCAGATTTTATACTCCGCAAAGCATGAAGTTTGTTCGGATTATAAAATCTGAACTGCATCAGACCCTGTATTTGGAGCGTTTTCATGGCGAATGACTTGGAAAAAAATAGAACAAAGGTACATAACATAAATAGAAGCAACATAAGACAAATAAACAGTTAAAAAAACCATAATAACAAAATTGATGAATCTTTTGGGAAGGTGTTTGAAGAGGAGCTTTTGAACTCGACCCTGCCGGCTTGCCAACTGACATGTGACGATCAGCAGGCCGACAGGATCGAGTTCATAAGAACCTCTTCTTCAGAGTTAGATCCGCAACATAATGAAGAAAGGCAAGCTGCCTCGCCAAATGACATATCATCTGGCAGGCAGCAAGATCTAACTCATAGAAACCTTTTGATGTTCATATCTATAGATCACGTTAAGAAGCTTTGTATCTATCTATCTATATATATATATATATATATATATATATATATATTTGGCAGCATGCTGAAGATCTTCAACACAATGACAAAAAATTTCATGGTTTGTTTGGTGTGCTTGTGTGAAAATCGAAAACACTTATTTATAGGAGTTTATGGATGTTGTGGACCACAAAAATTGTCTGTGAAATGTGGTCCTCACAAAAGAATCCTATGCTTAGGCAGTCCAGATTTTGTAATCCGAATTGCTCTACTATAATTCGGATTGTACTTACACCCTAGAAAATTGAGTTGAATTTAGACTATTTTAGCGTAAATTAAAACATAATGAAAGCTAAAATAATATATATATTATTCAAAACATAATGCAACAACTTAATTCAACAACATACAACTAACACGTAATTAAAACAACATAAAACACTCGATTAATTAAAACATAGCACATTATCACGGATCATCTAAATTAACTTCTTCCCTCTGGTCCCTCCAGAAGAGCCCTGATCTCTTCGTAGCTCCTGGGCCGAATCAAACTATTTTGAATTTGTTCAGCAGATCTAACCAACGAATCGTCCAACTCGGTCCTTTAGTATTGTGCTGACCAAAGACAGAGAACATGGTTCTCACGTCGTCGTCGTTCGTGAGTTTCATCTGGCTGAACGGAAGAGATCCAGTTGAGTTGGACAATGGACATCGATATTCAACACCGACCACCCTCCTCGTGTCTCTGTGGTTGAGTTGACGGTTGATTTAATCCAGCTGGTCCTTCAGCCCGGAAAGGGTGACATCGTTGCGAATCCTAAACAGATGGAGGTGGTTTTCCACCGTTGTAGTAGACTGCCGATAACTTGGTGTTCTTCGGATCAAAGCCAGGGAATTCCATGATTTTTTTTCCTACTATAGAGTTATCTGGGTGTTGTGGACCACATAAACTGTCGGTGCATTGTGGATCACACAAAAGAATCCTATGCCGAAGCAATCCGGATTATAGAATCCGAACCATCATTCACCCTACAGAAAGTACCAAGTTTCCTTTGTTTGACCAGGATCATATTTTTATTTTTGTTTTTTTTATATTTTAATTTGCCTTTATTTTACGAATTTGGAAAACTAAAGTTAAAAAAAATTTGGAAAAACATAAATCCAGATTTTAAAATCTGAAAAAAGTAACAATATAGTTCAGATTTTATTTTCCGGACTAAGGATATTTTAGAAAAAAAATAGGGCGCGCGAGAAATCCATAGGGTGGAAAAAGTAATACTATACATATTTAGTAACCACTCCCTAAATTATTATTCATCCATCAAGGTAGTCCCTCAACTTGATTTAAATATATGAGAGAGAACAATTCAGGGACTAACTTGTGGATTGATAATAGTTGAAGGACTACTTATTATTTTTTTAGTTCGGTGACTAAATAGGACATAAATTTATTCTAGTTGTCGGGTTTATAGTTCTTGAATTTATCGAAAATGTAAAAAATGTCTCGGTCACCACTTAGTGGGAAAAGACTTAGTTGTTGTTGTAAAAAATGTCTTAGTATATCTATTTTTAGTAATTTCTTCAACTAAAATGATCGACAACAGACACGTATGAGGACCAAACTAACTAACGAAAAATACATTCAATACTATTTTGATAAATTTAGAGACTATAGCGACAACACCTACATATTTAAGGATAAAATTGAAAGAAAAAAAGCTACAACAAAACTTGATATCTCATTTAGACATTGGTATAAAATTCAGGAACATATATAATACTTTTGAGGGTCTTGTTTGGATTTATTGTTATCATTGGAATGAAAGAGGGTATCATTAATTTTGAGATTGAACTTTTGTGTTTTGTTAATTATTTTTTATCATGCTATGTTTCATTGTCTGACATGCTGACTATCCCTAGCTAAATGTGGAGGAAATGTCTTACAAGAAGATTAAATTATGGGAATATCACAATCACATGTATATTGAGGTACCAAAGTTTGTGTATGATTGTATTGTTAATGTGCAAATTTAATGTTTATTGTATTTAACTCAACCTTGAATTCTTTTATAGGAACTGGCTGCTAAGGAAGAAGTTGCAAAGAAAGCTTTCGAGGTGTCTTTCCAAAACTGTTCGAAAAATTTGCTTGCAAGAGACAAACTTGCTCAATCTGCAGTTGAATCTCTCGCAAAATCCAGAAAGATAACCTTAGAATCAATTTTCTGGTTTAGTTTTTTTTGTGTGTAAATAAAACTACTCTTTCTTATCTATTTTCACTTTAACTGATTATTTCTCTTCTAGTCTGTTCCAGAAACTGTAACTATATGAACTTATGTATAAGCTTTATCTATAGCAAAAGATAAACTAAATTTTAAATTATTTTTGTATAAGTTATAAGCTGTTTTCATAAACTATTGAGGAAAACAAGTCGAAAACACCTTATAAACAATGTTATCGCTGTTTTCACAAGCTCTCCCAAACAGTCTCATAAAATTTATGCTAGTAGCTCAAATAAGTCAATCCAAAAGTAATGCATTTATGTTTTGTCTCAAATTCTTTGAACTCCATTAAAAAACACAAGCAAATTTAAATATATAATGTAATTCATGTTTGAATATAAAGGAAACTCATAACTATGTTAGTAAACTATTTATTCTACAAGTTAGCTACTGATTGTTAAGCTTAATATGAGTCCTTAAGTTTCATTATTTTTCCTTAGAAGGTCAACTACTATGCCGCAAAATTTATGTTGTTACTGATAGTAATATAGGTTTCTTTTTTTATTTTTTTTGAATTTTTCATCATAGTTTATAAAACTGATAAATCTGGTGCTGTTACTGATTATTAAGGGGAATATGCTAGATTAGATAACTGGTATTGTTCATTTAATGGATAACAATATACAATTCTGCCATAAGTTACTGTTTAATTAATTGACAGAAAACAATATAGAAAACAACCGAATGAGAATATGTTTTCTCACCCTTATTCTATTTAAAACGATGCCTAAACACACAAATACATTGTCTATTGGACCTGCTAGCAATACTCCCCGCAAAAGTTTCACCTTGTCCTCAAGGTGAAAGAAACACATTGTAGAAAAAATGAATGCTCCTAGATCAAATTTTCTTCTATTTGTTGGATTCTTCGAACTCGCGGTTCTGAAGCTGGTCATTGGGTTGGTTTACCCGAGCTTTTATCTCCTTAGATTTCTCTACCACACATTTTCTTTGGCGCCTTGACACTGGTACTGGCTGGTGGGTATTCGGACATGCACGTGACCGAAATCTGCAGTGATCAGAATCTCTTCTCCACTTGGCTTGGCCTATACGACTCAAACCAGGTTTGTGCTTTCTTGTGTTTTTGCTATCATCTAAGTAACGTCAGGTTTCACCATCGATGTCAATTGCTTCATTGTCAGCAATCCATTTATGTTTTGGCCCTTCTTTTCTATTCGTCTTTCCCTTTCTGTTCGCGCAATTGCAGGATTCTTCCACAACTGCTCGATTTTGTTGAGACGCCTTTCCAAAACTTCCTCAATCTTTTTTAACGGTTCTTCCTTGCATGGTTGGCTTACTATCACTGCTTGCATCTCTTCCAAATACCAAATGCTCCTAAGATTAGAGCTCTTATACCAAACAAAATGTGATTGTGAACATTACAAGACTTATTCATAATTAACTCATCCCTCGTTGAAAAACTCCAAAATTTCACGGTGGAGGTCCTTATGATGTCCTAAACATGCTTGAATATTTGGGGAACAAAATTTGGCCCGTGAATGGATGCGCATTTGGAAAAAAAAATTGCGATTTTGCGTGTGTCGGTCGAAAAATCAAAATAAATCGAGGCGTTTTCAGAATTCTACGAAACTTAACAGATCCTCTACATGTATTTTTATAGAGAATTCAGCAAAAAATCAACTCAAAATTCGATTTCTAGGACGATGTTTTGATGTTTTCGTTTCTTGAATTTTTGGCGCGTCAAATGTTCATATTTAATCCATCCCACATCCAAAAATTCTAATTTTTTGTAGATGTTTTTTATGTCTCTAACATGACTGCAAAAAATCGTGGAAAAATTCAACCTCTGGGTCACTTTTTTCTGACTTTATGCTAGAAAAAAGGGTCAATTTTTCCTGCAGGCATAAAGTCCCTAAAAAGTGATCTAGAAGTTGAATTTTTTCACGATTTTTTGCATGCATGTTTAGGACATAAAAACAACATCTCCCACAAAAAAAAATTAGAATTTTCAGACAAGGGAACTGAATAAATATGAATTTTTGACGCGTCAATAACTCAAGAAACCAAAACATCGACCTAGAAATCGAATTTTGAGCTGGTTTTTTGCAGACACCTCAATAAAAATACATATAGAGGATCTACCTAGTTTCATAGAATTCTGACAACGCCTCGATTTATTTTGATTTTTCGACCGATACGCGCAAAATCACTTTTTTTTTTCAAATGCGCATCCACCCATGTGCCAAATTTTGTTCCCCAAATATCCAGGCATGTTTAGGACATCATAAGGACCTCCACCGAGAAATTTTGGCGATTTTGCAGAGGGATGATTTAATTACGAATATTTTAAGCTTCAATAGCCGAAGAAACGAAAAAACAAAACCCCCATTTACCTCCCAAATTGCAAAACATCACGAATGCCGCCTTGCCGTGGCTTGGCATGGGCACGGGAAGGTCGAGTCCCACTCGTAAACAAAAATTTCAATCGGTATGACCTTAATAATAAGGGCGTGCACGCACGAAAGATTTTGGCCTACGAGACCACTCCCGACATGGTTTGGCCAGAGCACGGGCAGGTCATGCCCCTCCCGACGTGATTTGGCATGGGCACGGGAAGCCGAGTCCGAGTCATGAACAAAAATTTCAATCGGTATGACCTTAATAATACGGGCGGGCGCGAGAGATTTTTGCCTACAAATCCCCTCCCAACGTGATTTGGCCTGGGTGCGTCTAGTAAGCCCCACAACCGTGTTAGCTCCCCAGCCATGCCCAGTCATGACCCATCAATGTGCTCCCCCTATATATGTTTGATGTGCCATTTCCAATTTTGTAGAAAAAAAATGTCATTTTCCCTGCATTCATAACAATTCTAGAGAATAAGTCACAACCAGAATTTCACGTATACACATCTTACAACAAATACAAAAATATTACCATTGAAATAAGGCCTAGACTCAGGTTGCTCTCCAAGTATTCGAGAGCTTAGTCTCTCCTTCCTAATAATCAGTGACTAAATTCTCTACACGACCAACTGTGCTCTACTCTCTTTCTATTTATTATAATTTCCTAACATCCAATGAAGAATCTAAACATATTAGACATTGACTACCACTACATTAGACAACATGCAATATTAGGATTTCATGTATACATTCTAAGCAACATGTAAAATATAATTTCTTTAACTCCATCCAGCCAATAATTCATTATAATTTCTCATCAACATGCTTTTTTAATAGTTATCTTAGTTTGAAGACACTATGTTCTAAAAATATATAAGGTTGAAGACACTTTTGGTCTAACAAAAGTCATTGATAGGTTTCTAAATGTTTAATCTTATACACTGCTTCATGATCCAACAAGGAAAAACATCCCTATAAAAGAAATCAAACACATTAGAGAAGATACATCATAAGTTGTTAATCCTGATAGTCAATCACATGGAACATTGTGACAACACAACCAGTTTCTTCTTGATCAGCTTAAATACATAATAATCTCCATCTGAAAGATTGTCGTCCCTCTGAAAGAAAAAAAAATTCATTCGTTATTTGCATCGCTGATGATCTGACATCATAAAATACACAAAAAAAACTTTTGACTGCTCTCCATGAGAATTTTGGAGCGTTATAAGAAAATTTGACTTCAGAAACTTTGAAACAAAATTAGAAGCAACATATTGCCAATGAATGAGAGATCAATTTAAGTGGTAGCGTAAATAACAATAACTCAACATTCCAAAAACTACAAAGTAAAACTCTCATTGCATAAGTCACATCAAATATGGAGGGACAACGGTTGTTGTGACTTCTGTCAAAATTTGCCATCTTCTCAAAACTCTGAGTACTAATGGAGTATGAAACACAAAGTGTCATAGTGAAACAAGTGACAATCATGTGAAACAACATGCGAAAAACATGTCTGTAAGAGCAAGAGATGTTGTCAATGCGTTTAACCCCAAAAAAACTCTTATTTTCTTTTAAAATACATTAGTGGGTATTATGCAGTGAGAGTTTTACTTTGTAGTTTTTGGAATGTTGAGTTATTGATTTATGTTGCCACTTAAATTGATCTCTCATCCATTGTGTAGTATGTTACTATTGATTTTGCTTCAAAGTATCTAAAGCTAAATGTTTTTATCACGGTCCAAAATTCACATGGAGAAGCGTCATAAGTTCATTTTCTCTCTCTCTCTCTCTCTCTCTCTCTCTCTCTCTCTCTCTCTCTCTCTCTCTCTCTCTCTCTCTTTTTTATGATGCTAGATCATCATTAATGCAAATAACGAGTGAATTTTTAAAATTTTAAAGTGAAAAAATCTTTCGAACGAAGATTTTTCTGTGTTTGAGCTGATTAAGGAGAAGCCGACTGTGCTAAAAGTCATATTGTTCTACGCAATCGACAATCAAGATTAACAACTTATGTATCATCTCTACTGTGATGAATAAAAACCCGACAATTATTAGATGATCAGAAAAATAAAAAATCAATAGAAGGGAATTAAACAAACCTTCCTCTTCTTTTTCCATTGTTTTTTCCTTTTTCCCTACATAACTGTCACGTGCACAATGGAATGCGTATATCTTGCATGCATCCCCCTATTTTTTCTTTTACCACTTTCAAGATGTGGTGAAAGAGTTGCCAAGCCACGACGACACACCTTTTTGGAACCCTTACCCCTCGCATTTTCATGCCCGTCGCCCTTAACATTGACATTCAACTCGACCTCAGACTCCTGTGAGTCCGAGTTACGTAACGATGCAGTTGTTGAGAAGTCTGAGGTCGAGTTGAATGTAAATGCTAAGGACGATGAAAATGAAAATGCAATGGGGGAAAGGTTGCAAAAAGGTGTGTCGTCTTGTATTGGCGACTCTTCGACCACATCTTGAAAGTGACAAAACAAAATAGGGGGATACAGACAAGATATATGCATTCCATTGCGCACATGACTTATTCAGGGAAAAAGGAAAAAACAAGAAAAGAAGAGAAAGGTATGTTTAATTTCCTTCTTATTTTTTTGTCATCTAATAACCACCAGACTTTTTTTGTCTGGTTTTATTTTTCTGGTCATAGTTCTTTTTTTGAGCATATTACATAGTTCTTTACGATTATTTTGAACTTTGTATTTTACTACTTCAATTCAGACTTGCAGACTTATTTCTGTCGTTGAACAAATTCATGTTTCTTTTTTTCTTTTCTTACATAGGGGGCTATATTATTTATAACAAATAAATTTGCATTGAACTTTTTTCAGAATCTGATTTGATTATTAATGAAAAAATTCAGATCATAATCCACTCTTATTTAATTGCTTAGGAAATTTAAAGCGACATATAAAATAGATCACGTTTTCTTCCTAAAACGACTTTTTTTTTTTCAGATTGGAGGGAGTGTCTGATTAGTTCATTGTCCAATTTAATATTTGAACACCAATTCATTAAAATATTGATTATTTTTTAAATAGTGTTATAATTAGAAATGAAAAAATATCAAAAAATTTAACAGGGTGAGAGTTGAACACATAGCCATGGGATCCGTCTCTAAATTTATGTGCCTAGATAAATACTTGTTTCTATGTGCTTATTCGACTTTTCACCGAAGTATCCATTTGTGAAACTCAGGTTTCTTATGTGAATGAAAATTAAGTCTATTTGTACATGATTTTTGTTTTGTTTGTTGTGCAAACGTTTGCAAGTATCATTCAGCATTTCTCCCTTAAACTACGTGTTTGTTGGACCAGGAGTGTCTTTAGTCATAGATTTTTTTTTTTAAAAGAGTGTCTTTAAACTTTGATGACTGTTAAAAAAGTATGTTGATGAGAAATTATAATGAATTATTAGTTGAGTGGTGTAATTTTTTTGTTATTATACATGTTTAGAATACACCAATAATGGTGGGACCCCTTCCCGGACTCTGTGTATGCGGGAGCTTTAGTGCACCGTGTTACCCTTATACATATTTAGAATGTATACGCAAAATCCTAATATTGCATGTTGTCTAATTGGTAGTATGTAATATCCTACTCATCTCTCATTAGACTACAGTTTCAATTAACCGTATTAGATGAAAATCTTTTAAAAAGGGGAAGAAGGTAATTCTGCCACATGTGTGAAGCATTGGCCATTGTGGTTATTTGGTGTTTAGATACAATAATTGGAAGAAGGGATTAGAACTGAAGCTTGGGTGCTAAATAATTGGTTGAGAGCTTGTGAAAGAATTCAAATTTAGCAAGGTGATGTTTTGCTTTTAGGTTTGAATTTGGTTGAATAGAGCTTAAATTGTTGATTAGAATGATGAATTTTGTGTCATGCTATAAATTTGAATTGTTGTCTATGATTTATGACTTACCGTTTGAAGCAATGAATAAAGGTTAAGAGGTGTTAGTAAATTGGATTGTATGAGGAGATTAAATTGAAGCTTAAAAGAGATCAATTTTTGTGAAATTCGTCGGACATGTTTGTAGTACCTGGGTCGTATCTTTTGCTCTGTAACTCAATTCCCTTCAGAATTTAATGGTTGTTGGATTTTTGGATTCTACACTCAATTCTCTTCAGTTTGGATATAATTTTTGTATGGTACGGATCGGAATGAATACATAAAACATATTTGAAGTTTGAATATTGACGCTGGAAAACTACTTACGGGTTTTGGAATGGAAATTGCGGCATAAGCTAAAATATAAGTTTAAGTTGGATATTAATGGTTCAGAATTTATTATGTATGCTTAAATAAAGGCCTGAGCAAGAGTTTGGTTTGAAGTTGAAATGCAAAAGTTAGGAGCAGAGGCAATTGAGCCAAAATAAACGGTTTTGAGAAAAGTTATTATGGAGCTAATAAGAGCTTAATTAAAGCTTAAGCTGAATTGAAAGTTGACATAAGTGATTATGGTGAGTTCATTTAGATAGAAATCCCACCTTAGATAGTTATTTTCATGAGATTATATGACATGACTTATTTTAGCTTATATGTTATAAGATTAATCTCATGAAAATAACTATCTAAGGTGGGATTTCTATCTAAAGGAACTCACCATAATCACTTATGTTCACTTTCAATTCAGCTTAAGCTTCTATTAAACTCTTGTCAGCTTTATAATCACTTTTCCCAAAACATCTTATTTCGGCTTAATTGCTTCTACTTCTTACTTTTGCATTTAAACTTCAAACCAAACTCTTGTTCAGCCATTTAAGCATACATAACCAGTTCTGAACCATTCAAATTCAACTTAAACTTATATTTTAGCTTATGCCGCAATTTCCATGTCAAAACCCGTAAACAGTTTTTTCCAACATCAATATCCAAACTTCAAATGTGTTTTCTATATTTGTTCTTGATCCGTACCATACAAAATTTATATCCAAACTGAAGGGAATTGAGTGTAGAATCCAAAAATTTCAACAACCATTTACTTATGAGTTATAAAGCAGTATGTACAATCCAAATTAAAGAGACACACAAGTTTTTCCGAGAGGGGACCAACACGGCTATGTTTATTGACATGCACTGCAAGTAAGCAAATGTTAGTCGCCCCGCAACGTTACAAGGGCACAAGTTTTTCTAAGTAGGGATCAACATGGCTATGTTTGTTGACCTGCACTGCAACTCGACTCAAACACAATAGAGATTTCGAGGACGAAATCAACCCAAATTCAATGCCCTGAAAGAGTTTTGTAAGCAAATGCTAGTCGGCCCGCAGCGTTACAAGGGCACACTTTTTTTCGATAAGGGATTAACACGGCTATGTTTATTGACCTGCACTCTTAGTAAGCAAATTCTAGTCACCCCACAGCGTTACAAGGGCACAAGTTTTTCCGAGAAGGGACCAACATAGATTTTTCACTAATTACGCTAGCCACCCCACCATACCTGGGCATGAGAAAGATGGAGAAATTTCGCTTTACCATGACCAAGATAGTGTTTGGGCAAGACGAAGCATGAGCAAACGTTGAACTGCATGTTTGGCCTATGCCTGCCCAAGTCATGAACGACAAGATGACCCCCTCTTTCCGATGCTGGGGAACTGGGACTACCGACGGGACATGGAAAAGATGCATCAATCTTACTCTTCCATGACAAAGACAATGTTTGGCCAAGACGAAGCATAAACAAATGTTGAACTGCATATTTGGACTGTGTCTGCCCAAGTCAAGAACAACAAGGTTTTCCCCTCTTTTCCACCAAATCTCCCCCAAAATCGTCAAAAAGATCTGAATTTATAATTTTCTTTTATGAAAACGACTCAAATTGATGAAAATGAGGGAGATTTGGGCGGAGCAGCTTGTTGGGGAATGACTGGGGTGCCAGGGCGCGCCCCAGACAGTCCCTAGTCATAACCCATAAAGGTGCTCTCCCTATATATGCTTGATGTGCCATTTCCAGTTTTGTAGAAAAAAAGGGTCAATTTTCCCTGCAAGCATAAAGTCCCGAAGTGACCTAGAGGTTGAATTTTTTCACGATTCTTTGTAGGCATGTTTAGGACATAAAAACGTCTCCCACAAAAAATTAGAATTTTTCGACAATGGACAGATTAAATATGAATTTTTGACGCACCAAAAACTCAAGAAACCAAAACATCGACCTTGAAATCGAATTTTGAGTTGTTTTTTGCAAACACCTCAAAAAAAATACATATAGAGGATCTGCCAAGTTTCGTAGAATTCCGACAACGCCTCGATTTATTTTGATTTTTAGACCGATACGCACAAAATCGCAATTTTTTTTCAAATGCGCATCCATCCACGAGCCAAATTTTGTTCCCCAAATATTCAAGCATGTTTAGGACATCATAAGGACCTCCACCGAGAAATTTTGGCATTTTTTCACGGGAGATGAGTTAATTACGAATATTTTAAGCGTCAATAGCCGAGGAAACGAAAAAACAAC
>Ga0228710_1010912_pt1 | contig 11965 bp, 7 predicted proteins | sample MedpolnodulmetaG_FD_177995 | JGI IMG/M metagenome (GOLD analysis project Ga0228710, IMG submission 177995) | Root nodule microbial communities from Medicago polymorpha collected in Santa Monica, California, United States - pink nodules | ecosystem: Host-associated > Plants > Roots > Nodule...
TTTTTGTTTTTTTTTTATTTTTTTTTTTTTTTTTTTTTTTTTTTTTTGAAGGATTATTTTTGTCTTTTTTAATAGACCATTAATTATCAAAGAAATTTTGATTCTTTTAGGTTGTGATTTGAAATAGTCTTTATTTTTTGGCGATTTTGCCAATATTTTTTTTGTTTTGTTTTATAGACCATAATCATAGGGAATTTTGATTCTTTTAAGGTCGTGACTTGATATAGTTTAGTTTGTTGAAATTTATCAATGCTTATTTTTTAAAATTTTATTTTTATGTCTTGTTTGTGAGACTATTGTCAAAGGAGATTAATTCTTTTAAGGTTGTGATTTGAAATTAATAGTCTTTCTTATTTTTATTTTCAGGTTTGTTAAGGTGTAGTAAGAGTTGCAGACTTAGATGGACAAATTATCTAAGGCCAGGAATCAAAAGGGGTAACTTCACTGACCAAGAAGAGAAAATGATTATTCATCTTCAAGCTCTTTTAGGAAACAGGTATATTAATTGATTATTCTTCAACCTCTTTTTCTACCACAACCACCTAGTTTTTTAATTTTTGAAGCATAGCTATATACAAAAGTATTTAAATTACTCTCTTAAATGTGGTTGCATCACGATCTCTAATTTTTCGAGAATCACAATCAAATACGGCTGATGTAACCTAAATTGCATTCACAGTACGATTTAAAGAGATATTTAAAACGTTGATGTCACGACTCAGATCGTAGTTGCAAACTTTTTTTTTATAAGACCTAGCACATGTCAAAGTAATTTTTTTCTTAACAAAAATATATAATAAAGTAAAATTTAATAACTTTTATTTTTCATCAAAGTTGTTATTTTAAGAACTTTATCTAGGAAAAGTGCTTTTCTGAAGTACTTTTTTTTCACATGCTAATTAATTGTATCACATTGATTATTGTACAGATGGGCTGCCATAGCTGCATACCTTCCACAAAGAACAGACAATGACATAAAAAATTATTGGAACACTTATTTGAAGAAAAAGCTGAAAAAATTGGAAACAAGTACTTCTTCTGAATCATGTTTAGGTCATGATGAATTCTCAGTTTCTCAACCAATAGCTAGAGGACAATGGGAAAGAAGACTTCAAACTGACATTCACATGGCCAAAAAAGCACTTAGTGAAGCTCTTCAACCAGAAAAAAGCACTTCTAGTAGCAACTTAATGTTACCACTTGAATCAAATTTTTCTAGTGAAAGCTCTTTTTGTTCAACAAAACCTACAACTCAATCTTTGTCTTATGCATCAAGTGCTGATAACATAGCTCGTTTGTTGAAAGGTTGGATGAAAAATAAACCTAAAGAAGGATCAAATGGTAATGACACAAATGTGACACAAAATTATGAGACTAGTGCTTCCAGTGAAGGAATGGAAAAAGGGTCAACAAGTGTTGAATTATCTGAGACTTTTGAATCTTTGTTTGGTTATGAGTCTTTTGATTCATCAAATTCTGATTCTACTACTCTTTTTCAAGATGAGAGCAAACCTGAAAATATTGGTGAAATTATGCCTTTCTCTATGCTTGAAAAATGGCTTCTAGATGATGGTGCTTGTCAAGAGAAAGTTGGTCTTAGTGAAATTAATTACATATTTTGAAATTATTGTGACTATGTTTTGGATTTTCAATTTTGTAAGAACTTGGGAATCTAGCTTTTTTCTTAGTTCTAGGACTAAGCCTAATTGAATCTCTCTTTGGTTTTCAACACTCTTGTGGTGTAAGAAGTGTATATTCCACTCCAATATTGATGTTATAATATCATCATATTCTACACTTAATTCCATATCATTTACTTCTAATGTCTTCTTTTTTTTTGTTGCAAAATTTATAATGTCATGGTTGAAATTTGCATCCCTTATGCATATAAATATCATATAGTTTGAAGAACATTAACACCTATCCGTATTGATTAAGAAATCAAATGGGATAAATTTATTTAGAATGATATACTAATACTAATGCTAATTTGGTACATAAACAAGTGTTCAACTATTATCCTCAAAATAAGTTTTGTGTATTAATACCCTTAAGACATTACTCCTTTTGTAGTTTTCATAACCCTTTTAGTTTTCCATTTTTGGTTTTTTGTTTTGTGTAGGAGTAAGTTGTAATAGTCTCCCATGAACATGGGAATTGCAAACTTAAATTGATGCCTTGATAAACTTAGCTAAATTAGGATTCTATTTTATTGGCTAATGGGCATCTTGTTGAGTTTTTGATAGTGGACTTAAAAGTTAATCAAATTAATGAATTTATTAGTTAAAATAGTCTAATTATAGTATTTTGATATATTAGTAGTTATTTTTATATTATTATGTTTTCTAGAATGTTTTTAGGATCCTTAAGATAAGGATCCTTTAGGAAAGGTAGCCAAAATGAACGAAGAAACTCATGTTTTATTTTGTAGCTAGTTCCTTTCTTCTTCTTAGCTAATAATTCTTTAGTTTCTATAGTTATAGCTTTTAGAGTCTATCAATTTCAATTTAGAGTTAAAATTCAATTACCGTTGATGTAAGCAATTAATCCTATTTTTTACGCTAAACGATTTCATTCAATATTTAAAGCAAATGAGCACAATCAAATTGGGCAAACTATGTTAAGAAATTCTCGACATTATAAGATCAACTCTACAGAATTGTAGCCACCAACAATAATTCTTTGGTTAAATAATTGGAAGATTAGTATTCTTTGAAGTAAACTTTTTAGAGTTTGTGATATATTATTTTTTTGTTTGAATACAAAACGAGCGTAAGCTCGAATCAAAAGAAATTACATAGGAGTCAAACGAGTAGCAATATATTACTCCCACCGTACCAGATTAATTGAGTCATTTGTTCATTTCACATATATTAAGAAAAATGTATAAATAAATGAGACAGAAAAATGATTTTAAGTGTTCTTATTAAATATTGATGCATTATCCACTATCATAAATGCAAAGTGGAATATATTAAATTGGAAGTGATGAAATTAATATTAATTAGAGTTATAAAAGGAAAAAAAATAATTAATATTGTATTGAAAAATAAAATGACTAAGTTATTTTGGGATACTTTTTTGTGTGCAAATAGCTCAATTATTATGGGACGGAGGGAGTAATAGAAGATAAAGTTTGTGTTGATAGGTTAGTTAGTTTTTTTTTTTTAACATCAAAAGAAACAATTTTGTTAATAGGAGACTGAAAACAGAGTATAAAGATACTAGATCAAACACACTAGATGAAGAACGAGAAGTACTCTAGTATTTGAAAAAATAGAATAGCGAGGGTAATCAACGACGGTTAAAATGAAATCTATCATAATTTTCTCGTCATAAAATTTAGTGATGAAATTAAAGAGGGATTTTACGTTTTTCATCTCTAATTTTATTTCTCGCTAATTTTTGTTTTATTAGTAGATGCCACTAAACAAAAACCAAGCCTACCTGCTGAAGACAATCATTTGATAAGTTAGCGTTGTCCTTAAATACTTAGCCCGGCCATAAAAGCCTGTGCCCATTTGGGCTATCCCATACGAACCATCGGTAACCTGTTCAGCCAGCATAACAAAAAATCTTAAAATTTTTATATATTATTATTTTATTTTTTTGGTCAGGTAGTCTAGTGGCTAGAATTCACCTTATAAAGGGAATAAGTGGGGTGTTCGGGGTTCGAACCCCGACCCCTGCATATAATAATGCATTGTCCTGCCAACTGAGCTATGCTCACGGGACATATATTATTATTTTTAATAATGTTTTACTTAGTTGATTATTAAAGTAATAAAAAAAGTAAAAAACAATCCAGTGAATCAACACACATATAAAAGTAAAAAAAAATAAATTGTATTTACTTATTTCGTTACTTATAATTTCAAAAGTTCGAACATATAAATATCTATAACCATAACATTAGTATTTTTTGATATGTAGTATTTAAATCAATTAAAAATATGATTTATATGTAATTTTGTTGGATTATTTTATAGTAATTTTTTATTAAAAAAAGGTTATTTGTTTTTATATGGGTTGACATGTTTAACCCGTGGCCCATATAGGGTCGGGTTCGGGTAGTTTTTTTAGAACCCATATTGTAAAAGGGTTTTTTTTGGTTCGATCCAATAAAACCCAAAGCCTGTTAGGGTCAACCCTAAACAACCATATAGCCCGTTTTGAGAGCTAGCAACAACCATTGCTAAAACAATGTTTTGATCAAATTAACAACTTTAGAAACCATCATCAAAAGTCCCCTAAAAAAATTAGAGTGTTTCTAATCTTCCATATCGACCCACAAAAACTTTGTAGTAATGAAATACAAATGATCACATGTACAAGCGATGTTGATGACATTCACAACTTTTTGTACATTCTTTCTCTAAATGGGGAGGGGGTCCAAAGACTCATTAATATTAATGCAAGGTTGATCATATCGGGGGAGGGGGTATGGAATTAATGATCATATAGACTCTCAAAGAAGGAAATTGAACTAGTGCCTTAATTAAAGTTATAAGGCTAAGTTCTTACTATTGAGTTAACACTTCATGTGTACACATATAATTTTATGGTAAGAAAAATTGATACAAATTACATAAGTTTTTTTTTCAATATCTTACGAATAATTCTCATGTATCCATGAAAAAACTTGGATAATTAAATATGAATAAGTAACGTTACCTCAATGATTAATTGTGGCATTTTTTATTTATGTTATTTTCGTCATGCATGATGCCAAATATAGAGTTTAGTTTCATTCATCTAATTTATTTTTTTGACTGGATTTCTCATCTAAACTTTGTTAGTTGGCACAACCATGCATTAAAGCAATCTTATAATGGAAAAAATGGGGAAGTTATAAAACTAAAGGAAAGATGAATTTTATTCAACTTTTTCTTATGTTGTTTCCATCATGCATGACGTCAAAAATATATCTAAACTAGTTTTTTGGTAGAATGTTTTCATATAATTAAACTCATTGGCTATCAATGCTCATGTGATGCATTTTTCTCTTGTTTTGATAAGTTATTTTATAGTAGTTCTTATTCATGTTGTTCTGTTAACTTATCCATGCTGTAAAGGTATGGGGGAAAAAACGAGTCTCATACTCAAGACTCATGTGTGTAACATTATGGCTAAAATGTTGAAATTTTATCTGTCCAGTTTTCATGGGACCATTTTTGACTATGTCGTAAAATATAATAAAACTTCTTCTTATAAACCCTTCCTTCCCACCCTCCATGATAGAGCCATACTCATATACTATGGAAAAATGGCATAGATCAAATTGTTACAAATACTACCACAATGAGTGCCATTATTAATATGCAAGAAAAATATATATTGGCATCTGGCTTAGATAGACCAAAAAAAGCTTATATACTATTTAAGTAACGTTCCATTCCTCTCATAATGATTAATCTATTTGTAAAAAATATTGTTTTATAGTAATTGAGACTTTGATCAATTTTCAATTCAAAGCAATACGTGTTTTATAGGAATTCAAAGCAATACTTGATAAGGGCAATATTGTACAGGAATAATCCTATCTATTTCATTTATTCACTTTTTTTTTAACCAATGTAAAGTTAACTATTATCATTAATTAATCAATGTTCAATACAAGAAGAACAAGAATAAAAAATACGATAACTAGCTCAAGAACAGGCCGCCCAATCTAAAGTATGAGCAACTATGTTCTCTTGTCTCGTAACAAACTTCACCTCGAAGTTGGAATGTAAAGATAACTGATAAATAATACTAGAAACAATAGCATAGAATTCCGAATCACCATGGCTCAGAGACGATAGAGCTTGCACTAGAGTAGCTGAGTCAGACTCGAAAACAATCCGGTCGCATATGTTTCCATCAGCAAAGTGAATGACATCGAGTAAGGCTACTGTCTCCCCCTCCAAAACTGTCATATTTGTCCGTTACCATGTCGTTTGAGCTCAAATAAATTTTTCACGAGAGTCTCTAACACAACACACAAAAAATATAATATGATTACCGTCATGGAACGCGACATCTATATTGCACTTCAACCACATTCTTTTTTTTTTTAATTTGTATGAAATTGTGAAATAAATAAATTATGGTGGGACAACGAAAATAATATAAAAAATTTGAGTTTGATTATTGGGAGGCGTCCCGCTCAAATCGCCAAAGATTCAATTGATTTAGTCTCTTGTGTTGATGCGGTCCAATCTAATGAGAAGTCATCAATTCAAAGCTAAAGATACAACCGAAAGCTAAAGTAGGTTTGTCAAAATTAAAGAGAATAGCTGTAGATTTGCAAAAGTTACGGTGACTCTCACATATACCGTGGCTTCGACGAATTGAGAATTCGAGACCGGAAGAGCATCTAGGATGAAGACATCTATTTTTTTTACTTAAATGAGTTTCACGTGTATATATAACTCATTTATAATTTTTTTAGTAGTAGTACTCAATAAGCACTCAATCCCTTCATCCAACATATCATACAAATTTTTTAAATGGAACCCACTAGTCAACTATCAATAACTTTATATCATTACATATTAATTTTTTAATATTAAAAAATGTATGTCCCATTGAAGAATGGGGTCTTAAGTGAGACCGTGGATCTTACAGAACCAAAAAAAATAAAAAAATCTCTCCTAATGGGAGTACCTAATAGGTACCGAATCTTAAAAGGTTAAAAACTCACCATTGTAGATGGTCTAACTATTTAATTGATAGAAATCAAGATCTCGTTTGATATATGATTCAATAAATCTATGTTATATTCTAATACTATCTTATAAGTTGAATTGAGTCTATCTCACCCATTATAAAGGTGACATGTAAGATAAGAATTGTCCTCACTCATAAACTTTTTGTTGTAATCAAATTTAAGTGGCTAGTCCCACATCAACTAGAAATGAATGAAATGTTGAATATATAAAATAGGTGGCTTATTTACCTAATATTTTAAGGTTTTGGATGGAGATATGATGTTAAAGTCTCGTACGGGTCTTAAACGTTTAGTCCCTTGTAGCTACCACGTTCCTTTGAATACCCCGACAAGTAGTATCAGAGTTTGGTTCAACTTGATAGGGGTGTTAGTGATGTGTTAAGTGTAAGTAAAGTCTCACATTAAATGAAAGAATTTAATTTAGCAATATATAAGTAAAAAGACTCATAAAACACAATGCCTTAAAGTTTTGGGTTAAGATGTGGTGTTCAACTCATTTATGTAGTTACTCTTAACCTAATGTGATGATTCAATATGATACTAGTGTGAATCAAATCTAGTAATGTGGACTACTCGCATCGACCTTATCTCTCATATAAGACTCGTAACACAATATACAAAGGTAATGAGTGAATACATAAATATGTTTCTTGTATATTAACATTAAATCTACTTGGCCACGACAAACCAACTAAAATACGATGAAAAAATAATGTTAGCAACAAATATTTTAACACATACTTTCTATTGTATTCTCTTTAATTAAGTAAAATCCACATGAGTTCCACCAAATCATGTGAGTTCCATATAATTTAGTGTGACCCATGTAAATTTAAACCAATTAAAAAAAATGTGTTGCTAACATTATTTTTTAAAATAGTACAATTTAGTGTATGCTTGAAATGTGAATTTCACAAAATCAGGTTTTAGAGCTTCAATAAAATCAGGTTGTCACTATGATTCCAAAAACATTGTATTTGGCCTAAATTTACATCAGAGATACGCCATCCTGCAAGACTCAGAGTAGCATGATTGGTTTGACCAATAAGACATGGTGAATTTCATAAGAATACTGTGTACTATCTTTTGAACCATGTATTAGAAAATGCATAGTTAACTTTAGAATAAAAATTTAGAGGGTAGAGAGAATACAAATAAAATATAGAATCATGAAAAAACCTTGAGCATCATTTTCAAGTTGCCATCCAAAGCTAACTTCCTGGACAGAATCATGTGCCTTAAGCATGATTTTCTGATACCAACTCATTGTGCATTTAGTGAAACCATGTGGAATTGCATATACATATACTGCTTTGACAGCTTGCATTGTCATACACGAAACTTGATATGAAAAAGACATTTAATACATAATTAAAGGAAAAAATTTCCACACAATTTATGTGAGTCCAAGCTTATGAAACTTATTTTTCACAATTTTTTAATTTGTTTAGCTTGTTTGTGGTATAGTTTTGCTTCTCACATCGGTGATGTACACCAATATTTAACCAAAGTCTTATGGTCATATTATCATATATACATTTTGTTAGCAAGATGGGCTTTTCCAAACCTAAGAGAGAATCAAGGCCCTTTCGGCTGAAGGACTTAGTGACTAAATAAGTCTCTTGTAGAATTCTTCTTTTTAAGTCATGATTATTGTGTTTTTCATATAGGGCCTACGACCCAGTTGTGCTAAGCCCATTAGGGTTATGAGACCTAGCTATATAAGTATGTATGCTGCCTCATTAGAGGATATGAATGAAGTGCAATTTTATTTTATTCCTTTTCTTTACAGTTTTATGTTGTTATCTTCTTTGCATTTTACTACTGTTTGATTGATAACCTAGAACCTAGTATCATTTGGTGCTTTCATTCCTTGAACCATGCAATTCAAGTTGCTACCCAGCAATTTGACTTGGCCATTTCCGAAACCAACACCCGCCTCATAGATCAACTATCCATCCTCCATACTAAGCTTGGTTCACAATGTAACACCCTATACCCCACATATTATTTTCTAAGAAAAATACAATAATTTATTTAACATGCAAGGGTGTCACAAATCTTCTTCAATTCAAAAATACTTCATTTAAATTAAAAATGTGGCAGCAGAATAGATTTTTCAAAACATTAAAGTAACTTTCACATCATTTGTATCAACATCAAAACTGAATTCAAAAGAATTCTAAAGCCTAGTCTAAAATAAAATAAATCCTCAATCCCTAGTGTCACAGATCAGAGCATCGACTCAATAAAGACTCCCAAAAGCGATAAGTAAACGAGTAGACTTCAAAACCATCCTCAGAGACTCATTGCTACTAAACTTCTTCGTCCTGCAAATCTACACCACAAGGGTGTACGCGCCCAATCCGCCACTAGAGGGTGAGAATATACTCAACATAAGAAATGCATAAACACATGTATAGATCCAGCTAAAAGAACACTTAAATTACATTTAGACATGTATGCATCACCGTCATATAATATTCACATTTAAATATAAAATTTCATTTAATAAAAATCAAATAGGTATCAATCAACATCTTATAATAACATGTGAGCATCAACAATCATATATTTGTATATAAATTATTCACATCATCTAATAATCATCTTTCATCATTTGATAAACACAATCATATCACCATCTTTAAATAAACTCATCTGCAAATATAAATTTATATATATAGATACTACATCTTTAAATATACTACATCTACAAATATACTTAACAATGAATGCAATGTCCCTAACTCGGCTCTATATGCATGTGGTACCAAACCTACTCATGGTCAAATAATTTGGATATCAGAGCTATGTTACTGAATTATCCCCCATCGTTAAATCTCATCGTTAAATAGACTTGACCATGAATGCATGAACACCAAGTAATGACTCGACAATGCACATCTTTATATGACTCGACAAATATACATCTTTAAATAACATATCTTTGTATAACACATCTTTATATCAACACATATTTATATAACACATCTTTAAATCACGCATCTACAAATAACACATCTTTATATAACACATCTTTAAATCACACAACTTTAAATAACATCATCGACAAATACAACATCATTAAATAACACATCAAATACACATCGTTACATACTTATCAATTAGTGTCTTACATCTTACAATAACAATAATCACTTTATCATCATTATTAACTATTACTATTATTTTTAAAGTATTTTAAATCTCAAAGTCAATTGTCTGCTCTACCTAAAAGTCTTTGACTTCAAAAGTGAAGATAAAGAGTCTTGACGCACCTATGAACTTGGTATTGAGTGAGTGAGATACCTTGTAAACTAACTACAGTAAGTTTTAACAAGTGAAGGATCATGATAATAATAGTTCAAACCACGGGTTAGTAATTTCTAGAAGTTATTCTTAGGAGTTCATATAGGGACTTGTGCATAGCCTCCCTAACTAAACTAATTAAATCTATAGCTACGATACACACCACGGAATTGCCACGATAACAGCTGACTGGGATTAAAACATCACCGGCAAACAGGTGAACAACACACACATAAAAGGGAAGTAAAACCCAAAAATGGTAGCCACACACCAAGAGGGGAATAATTAAAATAGGGTAATGCTAATTATAACTGAACTCAACAACAATGGAATTAATGAAAGGAAGGCAAGCACGAACCAATAATATAACTAAAGTGAAATTGGTGCATCACAGTTTGGTACTATCAGGGGTTAATTAATTGTATAGAAGACGTATGTTGTTATATATATGCACATGTATGCCAGATAGCCGAATCATGAATTTTCAAGGACACGGCAGCAACTTCAATTGGAATTTAAGGGATAATAAGAAAACTAGAACTTGAAATTCGATGAAATAAAAATGACATGGGACAACAATTGAAATCAATATGAACAGTTACTATTTAATAATCATGATTTTAACTCGAAAATATCACAATTCATAAACGAAAATCAAACATGTGATTACAACAATATAAGAGAACACGAATTAAACACATACTCATCAAAAGAATTAAGAAAATAGTGAAAATTAACAACCTTCACTAGCCACATGAGTAGACAACCCTATGATGAATACAACTCCCCCCTTACCTCTAGTTTAACGAATAGATGAACTTCTGCGGTTGAATCTCTCTCCCTAAGCTCTTCTTTCTTTGCCTCTTTTTCTCCACAACCCTATTTTTCTTTGATCTCTAATCTTTTTTTTGTTTGTTGTAACCCTAATTCTCTAATCATGTCCTCTATTTATAATCACCAATTGAGTTTGTTTCTCACTTAATCTTTTTAATAAATTCAGATTTTATTTATAGTTTATTTGTGGAAATAAACTTTTTAGACACATTAACTATTTACACCCTACTTTCCTATTTTCGCCAAAAAGACTATTTTCTTCTTAAAAATTATTTTCTCTCATTCTCTTTTTAATTAAACTATTACCATTAATTAAAACTCTAGTTTATATATATATATACTACCCTTATTAATCCAATGTCTCTATCCCAATTAACTAAACAATCTCACCCAAACATGAGAAAAGTTGATTTAATTCAAATAAAATAATCATGTTAAACAATCGATACTACTACTACCGCTAATAATACTAATATTATCTAATAATTATATTAATAAACTAATATTAAAAATCGGTGTGTTACACACAACAACAACATTTTGAACAACAACTCAACGAACGGGAAGAACGACTTCAACAAACACTAGCAACCAGTCACAAAGCCCACAAGGAGTTCTTCACGACGGCGCTTTTAGCACGCAACTCACTTACAGATCTGCCGCCGCCTCCTTCCTCAGGTATAACCGTATCTCCTTCCCAACCCTTAGGTTTGAATCTGTTGTTCTCTCCACACCTCCATACACAACAACACAACCCTTTAGCCTTACCACCATTGCCGTCTCTACCACCACACCACCACCATACTCATTCCAATCCCCCTTTCAGTCACAATCACAAACCCAAACAACACAACCCACTTCCTTTCCAAACTCCTCCTTCTATACTACACCCTTGACCATTCCTCTCGCAAACTCCAACTCCAACCATGTTTTCACAACCCCTATCATGAACACTACACACTACGCACCTCCATACCCACCACCACCTCCTTACTCCTTTGCCACTGCCACCACATCTTCACCCACCTACAATTACCCTTATTCAACACCATTGCATCACTAGAACCACTACTCACCACAACCATACCCAACTCCGTAAGCAAACCC
>Ga0228710_1010914_pt1 | contig 11962 bp, 9 predicted proteins | sample MedpolnodulmetaG_FD_177995 | JGI IMG/M metagenome (GOLD analysis project Ga0228710, IMG submission 177995) | Root nodule microbial communities from Medicago polymorpha collected in Santa Monica, California, United States - pink nodules | ecosystem: Host-associated > Plants > Roots > Nodule...
ACGATGATGTTCATTGACTCTGGGGCTGGTGGGGAAGTTTATCAGAACAGTTTTCACTTTTCAAATTAAAAGTTTGATAACCTGGCAAGCCGGTTTCCAGTCAAGTGATTTTTAAAAGGTGGTGACGCGGACCAATGGATGAAGGAGTGTTCGAAGGAGTGTGTTAGAGAGTTTGTCATTAGCGTTTCTCATAGCCGTTTGCTACAACGAAAAGAGAATGTAGCCTATTAGGTACGTGCTCATAGTAATTTTAACAAACAAGGAGATTATTTTTATATACATTATTCTTGTAACTAATCAGCAATTTGGAATGTCATGAAAATTTATGATACCGCAAGACTCCAGTAATATGTATTTTATATAAATCTATATGTTATAATGTATTAGGCTTGCCAGGCTAAATTTATGTGATTTATAGTGTTCGCTTGTGCGCCGGTCATGATCTAAGATTGGGTCGTGACATTTATAATGAGGAAGGCAATTGAATAAACATAGAGAGCAACTGTTTCTACAAATAAGCCTAAGCTATTGACCAAGTATACAAGTTAATAATCTTAAGTTGAGATAAAATAGGCTTATTTCAAGCATCTGTACCAACCCATCGTTTACAACTTTTACCAAGTATAACAGCATGTGGTCTAAATAATAGTTAAGCAAAATAAGGTTGATTTCTAATTAACTTTTGAAATAAAATAAAACTCTTATATGCGGCAGCAACTCTCTTGCACACCAAAACTCGCTTCATCCCTTACCTCCATCGGGAAGTGAGAGTAGACGGCGATGGCAACAACAACTGTAACGATAAAGATAACGGTGACAACATCAACGATGATGGTCGACTGCGATAACTACGACGTAGGAGAAACCAATTATAGTTATACGGTTGCGGCGACAACGGCAACATCGACGACCATGATAAAGATAACTTCAGTAACTACAACATCATGGCGAAGATGAAGACATCATGGCAGGGATAAGTCATAATAGTGGTAATAAGTGGTTATGGCTTAGTTTCCTGATGTTGTTGGCAAGAGTTATCGTGGGTTTTCTATAATGTGGAGTTTCCTTTTTACTTATTTTTACTCTTAATTTATGTTTAACCGTAAAGAAATCATAAATAAATAGTGAATGAGAGTGTAGTTGCTGGAAACAAATGTGGTGCTAAGTTCGTGCATGGTGGTTGTCGTGCCATGTAGCAGTGCTCTTAAAAGTAATAGATCAACAACTCAATTTAATTGTAGTTAGACATTAATATAAACTAAAAATATACAAAATAACCTAAACTACTGAATCCTTCAAAAAATACCTAAACTACTGAACTACTCGTACCCCCAAAAAAAACCCAACTAAGTGTAACAATGAAACTGTATATTATTTATATCACACCATTTTGTTTGGAATTCTATGATCATATGTATTTTCTATCAAATCTCGAAGTGATAAATAACCTTTTTGTGCCATGTTATTGTCTCTAACACGTCAAATATTACTAATATAAAACTAATTCAAACATAAACTAATATTACAAAAACCAAAACAAACAAAAAATGACCAACAGCAAGTTTCCTATGCTTCAAGACAATTTTGTTATGGACTAAACAATTGCTCCACTCCCTTGTGACAAGAATTAAAATGATTGAACCAGATTGTTTAATTTTTGACAAAAGAAAAAGACTTTTTTTTTTTGAAGGAAAAAAAAGACTTAAAAGTAGCATTAAAGAATTGTGTTGTAAATATTAGGATGTAAATATTAATATTTGTATTTGAGGCCCATTAAATAATCCCACTAGGTTTTAGATTAATCTCTGTTTAAGCAAGTTAGATTTCATTATTTGTAATTATAACCTTGAAATAATATTCAAAAAATCATTTTACAATTCTACATGGTAGCACGAGCTCCTGATTTTTTGGGTCTCGTTTCCGCATAAACCCTAGCTTGTTTTCTTTGCAACCTTGTAGTTGCCTTTGAGCGCAAAAGCTTTCTAGGTGTTTTTTCTTGTTGCCTTTGTTTAACATCGATTTTGTTTGTGCCAATTCGCATACTTTTGTTGATCAGACCAAAACACCATCCATACCATTGAAATCGTCTCCTTTGTACCGGCCAAAATCGAAATTTTCGCCACACTCGACGTTGTTCCACGCGCGTCTGCAACACGCACCACATTCCAGGGCGTGTTTTTCTGCCAATTTTTCTAGTTCCATCATTTGGTCTTCCTGATTCTTATTCTGTGCTCAAAATCATAATTGGAGATATATTATTTTGCGGATTTTCTTAGATCATTTGTGATTTTTGGGCAATTTTTTCTTCGAGTGCAGTTTTTTGGTTTGATTAGTATTGGGTGCTACAATACATCTTTGGCCTCTTTTTGTTGCTGAGTGATACTGAATTGTCTCTTGGCATCAATATCGACAACAACATTTTTTGTGATAGCCTCTTCATTGCTATTTAAATTAAAAACAGGTTTTTCAAGAGCTATATAACAACTCTAATCAATTATTTGTGCATCTATGGGGATACTATTGAATTCTTGATTAAATTCATGTACAACTAGGAAAAGACTTGTGCTTTCCCACAGGTCACGTAACTTTGCAGTAATTTATAAAAAATAATTACTTTGTTAATATTGTCAAATATATAAAAATATTAAATGAAAATTATCATTATTAATGTAATGTTTCTATTAACTTTTATTTTCTTATATATACAAAAATCTGTTAAATATTTGAATCGCCCCTTTTGTGAATTTTATTTGCTTATATATACGAAAACAAATTTTTATATACGGATATGAAAAATTTGATATGGAAAATTTTTGAAAATTCATGATTATTTTTAAAATATCAAAATGAATGTGGTATTTATATTAAACAATTTTTATTTTATATGCAAAACATCGTTCTATGTTTGTACCGCACTTATTACAGATTTTATGTGTTTATATATACGGAAGCAAAGTTTTATGAAAATATATATGAGAAAGTCGATATGATAAAATTTTGGAAACTCATGACTATTTTCAAAATATCAACATTATTAATGTAGTATTTCTATTTAATAAATTTTTATTTTATATTTAGAACATTGCTAAATATTTGCACTACACTCGTTGACGATTTTATATGTTTATATATGTAGGAAAAAATATTTGTATCGATATGCGATAATCGAGGAAATCAGTTACACTTAGTTTCATAGTTATTTGTGAAATTTAGTTATTGTGGAAGTTGAAATTTGTTACACTTGCAATGCCCATTATCCGTAATTCATTTTAAAAAAACAAATAAATTAGTTTCATAGCTACCGTAGAAATTAGTTACACCTGTGATGACCATTATTCACAATTAATTTTTTAAAAAAGAATTAAAATAAATTTTGAAAAATGACAATTATGTACATAAAATTATGGAGATCATGAGTTTTTAGAAGGACGATTATGAAATTTTGCTAGACTTCAATTTTAACTAGTAAACTAGTAAAAGTAAAAGACCCGTACACGTGACATTGAGATAATTATATAAAAAATAATTAGATTACTAAATTTGGTGTTATTAATACCGACTTTTTAAAGATGTGGACATTTTCTCTTTCTCCTCCTCCTCCTCAGTTGGATGTAATCATGCTTGTGGATTCCTATGAAGTATTTTGCCAACGGATTGACTTTTTTTTTTCTTTTCTTGTTTTTATTTTCTTTTTAATAAAAAAAAAGGTCGACCAAATTTGATTGTTATTTTAGGATTTTTCTTTATATTTTAGTATAAAATAGATATATAGTACAAATAATAAGGGGTTCTGCAAAAAGGGGATATGACTCACAAATCACATAAAACAATCTGGTCTCTCTTTTTTTAGACCGGCAACAATGGGGTTTCTCATATGATCAGCATATGAAGGGTTATTGATTCTGAATTTTCGGATTGATTGTGGAGCTATTCAAATTGATCGAACATCCTAAATCTTGTGAGTTTTTATGTTACTCGCTGTTATAGTTTTTATGGTTTATCAGTTTTTTTCATTATGCATATTCGCTGCTGATTTTCTAAAGGTTGCACAGTATTAATCTCCACAAAGGAGGTCCAGACCTTAGTAGCATTGCAAGGGTTAACCAACAGAAAACCCTCACAATAATCATCTAATAAGTCAGCGCCATCCTTAGTATTGCAAGAAGATAATCGAACGTTTGAACCAGTAAACGTGATCACGAATGGAGATCCAAAGTATCTCTTATTCTAAAGGAACTTTTGAAATGAAATGGTATTGCGAAACAGAATATTGAAACAAAATAATAAGATCTAGACCTTAAAATTTTAGTCTCCTTCACAACCTTCTCCCAATCAAAACTTTTTTGTGAAAACATCACAAGATTTCTTGATTTCCAAATTGTCCATATGTTAGAGAACCATATTACATTCATTTTCTCTCTAACCATTTTATTACCATTCACAGGACCTTTAAAGGGTTGAGATGCTAGGGACCCCCTTCGGTGAAAGCATCCAAGTTAATTACCAATCCATTTCGAAGTCTCACACCACACCACTGAGAGATTTGGGCAGTTAAAGAAAAGATGGTTTACGGTTTCAAGATTTCCGCAGACGGTATGATAAAGTATTCAAGATGATCCCTCTTTTTCTAAGGTATCCTTGTGCTGGAAGCAACAGACCGATGATGAAGGAAGCATATGATAGTAAATATTTGAGGAACTCAAACAGAAAACAAACATGAATGAAACAAAAAGAACATGAGGAATTCAATGATCATATGTATTTTCTATCAAATCTCTTGAAGTGATAAATGTCCTTTTTGTGCCATGTTATTGTCTCTAACATGTCAAATATTACTAATATGAGACTAATTCAAACATAAATTAATATTACAAAAACCAAAACAAACAAAAAATGACCAACAGAAAGTTTCCTATGTTTCAAGACAATTTTTTATGGACTAAACAATTGCTCCACTCCCTTGTGACAAGAATTAAAGTGATTGAACCAGCCATGCATGTGTCTAGCTTGGCATTTCTATTGTTTAATTTATGACAAAAGAAAAAGACTTAAAAGTAGCATTAAAGAATTGTGTTGTAAATATTAGGATGTAAATATTAATATTTGTATATGAGGCCCATTAAATAATCCCACCAGGTTTCAGATTAATCTCTCTTTAAGCAAGTTAAATTTCATTATTTTGTAATTACAACCCTGAAATAATATTCAAAAAATCATTTTACAATTCTACATGGTATCACAAGCTTCTGATTTTTGGGGTCTCGTTTCTGCATAAACCCTAGCTAATTTTCTTTGCAACCTTGTTGTTGCCTTTTAAAGCAAAAGCTTTCTAGGTGTTTTTTCTTGTTGCCTTTGTTTAACATCGATTTTGTTCGTACCAATTTGAATACTTTTGTTGATCAGACCAAAACACCATCCAAACCAATGAAATTGTCTCCTTTATACTGGCCAAAATCAAAATTTTCTCCATCATCCACTGATCCCACATGCCCACACTGCTTCTGTCAACGCGCATGAGGGCCACACTCGATGTTGTTCCATGCGCGTCTGCAACACGCACCGCATTCTAGGGCGTGTTTTTCAGCCAATTTTTCTAGTTCCATCGTTTGGTCTTCCTGATTCTGTTTTTGTGCTCAAAATCATGATTGGAGATCTTTTATTTTGCGGATTTTCTTAGATCATTTGTGATTTTTGAGCAATTTTTTCTTTGTGTGCGGTTTTTTGGTTTGATTAGTATTGTGTGCTACAGTACATCTTTGGCCTCTTTTTGTTGCTGAGTGATACTAAATTGTCTCTTGGCATCAGTATCGACAACAACATTTTTTGTGATAGCCTCTGCATTGCTATTTAATTTAAAAACGAGTTTTTCAAAAGCTGCATAACAAATCTAATCAATTATTTGTGCATCTATAGGGATACTATTGAATTCTTGATTAAATTCATGTACAACTAGGAAAAGACTTGTGTTTTCGCACAGGTCAAGTAACATTGCGGTAATTTATAAAAAATAATTACTTTGTTAATATTGTCAAATATTTAAAAATATTAAATGAAAATTATCATTATTAATGTAATGTTTCTATTAACTTTTATTTTCTTATATATATAAAAATCTGTTAAATATTTGAATTGCCCCTTTTATGAATCTTTTTTTTATTTTTTTGAGAGCAATAACCTTGTAACATTTCATTAAAAATCAAGTCATGGATACATGTTGGTACATCATCAAATATACGGAAGCTAGTTAATGAAATGGATGCCTTTGCTAATTCATGGGCAACCGCATTTGCTTGCCTCCTAATAAACTCAACATGAGAGTTTTCTAAATTGGAATGGCAATAATGAATATTACTATCCATAATGTTTCCAAACTCAGTGATATCTCTGTTGCTTCGGTTAAAATAATCTGCTACACGTTTCGAATCAACCTCAAAATCAACATTTTGAAGTCTTAGCTCATGAACCCATCGAATAGCATAAAACAGTCCCAAAGCTTCACCAACATCTACCGAGCAAACCAGGGAAAACCACATTGTTTTTGCGCGTATAAATCGCCCCTCTTCGTTACGGATACAGATACCTATACCCAACTTGTTCTCGGTCATTGAGAAGGAAGCGTCGACGTTGCACTTGAGCCTTCCACGCCGCAGTTTCTGCCATTTATGTATCTTGTTGCTGCTACTCGAAGCTGCACTGCCATGCTTTCTTGTGACAGCAGCTGCCTCTTCCACAGGAGTTGTTCTTGGAAGCTGCTTTATATTGGCATGTCTCCACCCTTCAAGCAAGTGTGTAGCTCTTTCAACCCCATTCCTGTTACTTTCTGTCACTTGCTGCCACAGGGTATGATTTCTCCTTTTCCATATGCTCCACAAGGTCGTGGCGAACAGTTCTTCTTGTGTTGTTGCTGTATGTTCCAAAATATGAAAAATGATTTCCAGCGCATCATCAAACTTGTTTAGTAACGGCTCAATTAAGTGCCACAATCCTGCTGTATGCCACACACCTACTGTTGTACAGCAGTGGAAAAAAATGTGATAACTGTCCTCATGCGGATCATTGCATAACACACACGTAGACGGACCAGTAACCCCTCTCCGATTCAGTTTGACGCGAGTAGGCAAACATTCTTTACAAACACGCCACACCATGCTCTTGACTTTCGGAGGAACTTTTAATTTCCAGATTCCACCCCAATATCCATTTTTCCATAGATGCGAGTTATCCACAATTTCCTCCACACACAAGCGATACGCAATTTTTACCGAAAAATGTCCATTCTTTTCCGGTTTCCACACCAATTTATCCTTACTTGCGGGAACAGCGGTATATTTAATATCATTTGTGTTGTTTCTTCTGTAAATATATGCCGCACTATCTCTTCATTCCAAGACTTCGAATTCTGCTGCATTAAATTGCCAACCGTGTATCCTCTTAAAGACATAGCTGCCTGACTTACAGGAGGTATACTAGAGTCAGCTCCTAGCCACAGTTCACTTATAATTGGAATATCAAAACCATTTCTGATTTTCCATCTCTCACCTTTCCCAACAATCAGCTTCGCACTAAAAATATTCCTCCAAACAAAACTAGGATTGTGTCCCAGCTTTGAACCAAGGAAATTACTATTAGGGTAGTACTTAGCCTTAAACACCTTAGCCACAAGAGAATCCGGTTCAGTTTGAAACCTCCAACCTTGTTTACCAAGCATTGCAACGTTGAACGCCACAAGATCCTTAAAACCCATTCCTCCATGCCTTTAATGAACTGATAGTTTGTCCCATGATAACCAATGCATTCCTCTATTATTAGCGCCACCATTCCCCCACAAAAAGGCATTCATCATCTTTTCGATTTCATCAAGTAAAGTATTCGGTAACCTGAAGATGCTCATATCATACGACGGGATAGACTGAAGAACTGATTTGATCATTGATAGAAGTTTGGCAAGTGTACCAAATACTAGCGAAGTAGTAAAAATATCATTCCCACAAGGACTGGTTTTAATCTCAAGAATTCAATTACGTTATTAAAAAGGATGTATAAAGGTTCTTTTAAATTTGCCACTAGGCAGTTGGTTTGGTTTGATTTTATGAAATCAAGTAACATAAAATAATGATTGATTAAGAAAATATGGAGAGAGATGAGATCAGGTCTGTCGAATCCTCTAATGTTTCCCTAATTGGTATACTGCACCTATTCTTATGAATGATTCTCTAGTTCCACGATAGTTAACAAAATAGTCCTAATCAATCCCTTGAGTTAGGACCCTCTTCTCAAATTACAGCCCCTAATTCCTTAGGTGGTCTAATAATCTTTGAAGGTTTTAAGCACGTTAACCTAATATCACTAATAAACGATTATCCATTCCTAGACTAACCATGTTTATTAGAACAATTCAATTAGGTCTAAGTCGAAAGCTAGGGTCAGTAGTCATTCGTTCTCACTAAATCATGTTTATATTTGATCAGGATATAAAAAGCATTAAGAACAATTGAATTGAATAAAAAAATAGATTGTCGTCATTCATAATAAATAGAGTTTCACAGCAACATAGATCAATTAGGGTTACACAGATTCATCTCGGACCTAATCTCTGAGAGATCTAGCTACTCATAATCGAGTTTACAAATAGCATAATCAATGAAATAATTAAAACATACATGAACTGAGTAAAGGAGGATGAAATCGCCCTTCCAGCAGTCTTCAGGTCTCAAAATCGCACTTTTGCTCTCCAAAATCGTAACAACCGTTTCTGGAGCTGACTTTAGCTTAAATAGGAAATATTATTTTAAGTGAACAATTGCACCGCGCTAGATTCCAATTGCGTCACAATTTAAGCAAACCCTATAAGTCTTCCAGATCTTTCTTTAAAATCGTGACAAGCCTCCAACAATCGTGTCACGTTAAAATAGGCAAAGCCAAACTTGCAATCTAGTACTAAAATCGCGCCACGGCTGTTTCCAATCGCGTCACGATTTGTTGCCTTCAGTTCTTCTAGATTTATTGCTTTTAACACCCCTGAACACTTCATATTGCTTGAGAACTCTATCAATTTATCAAAATAAGTCCTAAAAATTACGTAATGACAACATTTCATCAATCATAATTTCTCGTCCCGCTTTAGACAGACACTTACTACTCCAACTATTTATTTTCTGCCACACTCTATCTTTAATAAAATTAAACGTTGCCTTCTTACTACGACCTACCATGGACGGTAGCCCCAAATACTTTCTAGTTCCCAACACTACTTATACACCTAATATATCAATTATTCTTTGCTAGACTTCTTGATGCACATTGCGGCTGTAGTAAACTTTTGACTTGGGCAGACTAATAGCTTGCCCCGAGGCTTCCTCATAAGTAGTCAAGATCCTCTTCATCACATTGGCTTGACTCTCCTCCGCCTGAAAAAACAAAAAACAGTCATCTGCGAAGAGCAGATGGGATAACACCGGTGCATTCCTACAAACACTGACACCTTGGAGTTCTCCGCGGCCTTTTGCATCTCGGATTAAGGCTGAGAGGCCTTCAGCACACAAAATAAAGAGATACGGTGACAGAGGGTCACCTTGCCTTAATCCACGACCTGGAATAATTGGCACAACCATATCTTTGTTAACAATCACCGAATAGTCCACTCTTTCGACACACATCATGATCCAATCGATCCAACTATTAGAGAAACCCATTTTAATCATAACATTCTTGAGATAAGACCAATCAATTCGATCATAAGCTTTACTGATATCCAACTTTAGCGCAACACTTCGTTCATTCACTCTTGTTTTAGTTTTCATGTGATGAACCAATTCAATGGCAACTAGTGCATTGTCAAGAATAGATCTGCCAGGAACAAAAGCAAGTTGTGTTTCTGATATGCATTTGTGTAGAACAGTCTTGAGCCTATTCGCAAGCACCTTCGACACAAGCTTATAAAGAACATTGCACAACGCAATAGGCCTCCAATTCTTCATAGACTTTTGCTCATTACCTTTTGGAATAAGAGCAATATTAGTTGCATTCAGAGAGGGGGGAAATTTTCCTTCGTTAAGCCATTGACAACATTCAGAATAAATATCTCCATTACATGTACTCCATAAGTGCTGATAAAAACCCGGATTGAAACCATCTGGACCAGAGCACTTGTCCAGCTTCATTGCAAACATTGCATCCTTAAATTCACAAACTTGGGAAGGTGCAGTTAACCTTCTGTTATCTTCATCAAAAACAACTTGGTTCATTACACTAATCACCGGGATACTCGTGCTAATTTTTTCTTCAAATAGCTCCTCAAAATATTGTTTTGCTACATTTCTCATTCCTGCCTCATCAGTTATACGGATACCATCATTATTCTCTAAGAAAGAAATAGCATTTACCTTCTTTCTAGAGGTGGCAGCCACATGAAAAAAAATTGGTATTAACATCTCCTTCGCGGTACCAGTGTGTTTTTGCTCTTTGTCTCCAATACATGTCATCTTGCACCAACAAATGTGTCATCTTTTTCCTAAGTGCCTCATACTGCATTTCATTCTCCGTTCCTGCATTGTCACGACACCTTTGCAGTTCCTTCTGGTAGTCCTCTATATCAACACGTAATTTGTTGCAATGTGTCTTACTCCAATGTGTGAGCTCTTCTGCGCACGCAGACAACTTAGAAATTACGGTGTTTCCTGTGTTTTGTTGCCAGCTATTCTGTACTACCTCATTGAGTCCTTCTTCAATCCTCCATGCATTCTCAAATTTAAACAATCTATTCCTTCTATGGGGGCGCAACACTGGGGCTCTCTCCAATAAAATTGGATAATGATCCGAAGACGGTGCTACAAGGTTCTCCAAACGGGCATGAGGGAACAGTTGCATCCAAGCTTCATTTGCCATAGCTCTATCTAGTTTTTCTTCGACAGCACGCGGAGTGCCTAAACTCTTGAACCATGTAAATGGGTAGCCTTCCATATGCATGTCAACCAATCCTGCATCCGCAACCGCTTGTCGAAACCCACGAATGAGCCAATTTGACCTTTCAGCCCTGCCTTTCTTTTCTTGAGCATGTAAAATGTCATTAAAATCTCCGAAAATGCACCAAGGGAGATTTGTACTACCTGCTAGTTGATAAAGAAACTTCCAAGAATCTCTCCGTCTACCCCCTTCTGGATAACCGTAAAAACCTGTCAGCAGCCAAGAATTATTGTTGTTTTCTTCAATTTTTGCATTAATATGGTTAGAAGAATAATTCACAATTGTACAGTTGATGGTTTTACGCCAAAATAACGCAACACCACCACCTCTTCCTACTCTATCTGGAGCAAAGCAATAATCATAACCCAACATATAACGGAATTCTTCGATTTTATTTATGTTGACTAATGTCTCACTAAGGAAAAGAGCATCCGGATTATAATATCGGACGAGGAACTTTAATTTTGGAACTACGCTCAGGTTTCCCAGACCTCGACAGTTCCATGATACAAAACTCATGGCTTCCGGCAGACCTGCTGAGCAGGTTCTGCCGATACATTATCATCCTCATACACAGGATTATTATTAACAAAAACAATAGTAGATCCTACTAGCTTTAGGATCTCCGAAACAAAATTCTCCAGCTATATCCCAATAGAAGGTATCAACAGCTTGAGCTATATGACCTTCAGCAGTTCTTTTTCTTTTCTTTAAGTCACCCCCCTCCTCAGCTTCATCTTCTTTTTGAACTTGGTTATCCACACTAGGTCCAGTCAGCATAATCTTATTTCACTAGTGCAAAATTGACATAAGAATTATGTGTATTATACCTATTTTATTAAAAAAAGGTGTGAAATATAAATAAGGTAGCAGTTTTGTAAATATATTGTAAATTTTGTTTTTGTGAGTAAATTTCAAAACCTGGTTTTAAGAATAAATGGGGTCAAATATGAAATAAAAACAAGGTGGCAAACTTGTAAATATTATTTTATATATGATT
>Ga0228710_1010916_pt1 | contig 11960 bp, 7 predicted proteins | sample MedpolnodulmetaG_FD_177995 | JGI IMG/M metagenome (GOLD analysis project Ga0228710, IMG submission 177995) | Root nodule microbial communities from Medicago polymorpha collected in Santa Monica, California, United States - pink nodules | ecosystem: Host-associated > Plants > Roots > Nodule...
GATTCCTGTTCTTTTTAACAAAAACTCAAGTGCAAACATCAGTAGATCACCATTCATAAAACTTATCATTTATTCCATGAGGTTTGTTATCATTAAAACATTCATCAAAAAGATTTTTGCTTCAACATCTCCACCTTGAAAAGAAAATGTTTACCTTTAAGCATGACAATCTCAGGAGGATAAGAACCATCACTATCAGCCTACACACCACACATAAAAAACCATTAAGCCCCAACACATATCATTCCAATTATACAAAACAGGTTCACTTGCCAAATAAAATAATTTCCACAAACCTTGGCATTGGAGATCAACACAGAACACTGTTTTTCAAGTAGATATTGGGCATCATTGTCAAACAAAACAAACACAGAATCACCGGTGCCATCATCAACCCTTAATTTTATCCTATACCTAAACAAAAATAAAAAAATAAAAAACTTACATTTGACAACATTTACAAAGTATACCGTGGTAAATAACAATATACATTTCATTACCTAGGAACCATATGTATAACATGCTTGTCACACCCTTTGCAATAGTATGCACCAGAATCAGCAAAAACACTCCTATGACACTTGCAAGCAGGATAGAACCACTCTTCCCCCTCCACAAATCCACTCACAAGAGCACTCACAACAAACAAACCATCTTCGTTGGAGTCAAACAACTGTGCTATAATTTTTTTGGGATACATACGGAGGAAATCCTCCTCAAGAGAAGGCTTTGACCGACCACCAAGCACACCAACGCATGGAGGAGATTGGATACCACAGCTAATCAGTCTACAATCAAAATACAACAATTACACTTACAAATATGTGTATCAAAATTTAAACCGCAACACAAAAAAAACAACAGAAATCGTGCTTCATACCTGTCCCTGAAAGCAACAACCTCAGGGACATCTGGATTAACTAAAAGCCTTTTAGTATTCTTAACATTCTGCAAAGTAGCCTTCTTTGCATTAAATAACAATCCACATAAACTACACATCACAAACAAATAACAGTATCCACAAATTAAACCAACACATAAAACACACCTCTAAAAAATTTCACTTTAGCAAATTGCACGACAGCAACAGGTAATCCATCAACCCCTTTAGCCATGAGTCTATTCCACGATGTAGCATACTCACCAAACAAAGCGCATTCAACCTTGCCACTGGGGACATAGAAACCTCAGACAATATATACAAAAAGATAAAATACAAAAACTCCATGTCAAACATCAATATATAATCACCTGTGGTCAGTTATCTCAAAGACAACCATCCTAGTGATATTACCATCCCTCACATACTCCCTCTCTTCAGACACAACAGTAACCAGTCCTATAACATCTACATCACAATTACCAGTTCCAAAACCAAGAGAAGAAAACAAAAATAATGAATATGACTGCGTCACAAATTCAAGACATGAAAATGTTAATGAATGCATTGTAAATCTGGAAAAACAAAGATGCATACCAACTAAAAAATCATACTCCACTGTACGGCTGGAAACATCCACAATGGAGGTGAAAGATAACCCATACATTGGAATCATTGAGCTTGTGCATGGTTGTAATTTGGTAGTCATCTGAAAAACTATCTTGTATGGATGCATAAATGCACGATATGACCCAGAACTGGGGGCAACAGAGAAGAATGATATCTTGTACACCTCACCTTCCTTCAACCTCCGACCGAACACATAAATGAGCTGCTTTCTAACAGTTGCCTGAATCTTACAACCCTGGACAATCAAACACCACACAATTGTTAGGTAAAAAACCAGTAAAATGTTACACAGAGGGGTCATTGAAGAACACTATTTCATCCAAGAGAACCATCTCAAGTGAATTAGCTTGATCGAGCTTCAAGAAAGTTGGAACCTCCCAAAGACGAACCACTCTAACCTTGATCCTCCATGCGAGTCGACCAGGAACAATCTCAGACACTGAATCAAGTGACTATGCTAACTTCCAAGCTTGTCAAGTTATCAAAGGAATGAAGATGAATCTGGGAATGCAATCAAACCGGACACACAAACCAATTAAATAGAGGAACGGAAGCAATAACCACAACAACAAAACAAAAATACAATTAGCACAAAAATACAAACCCATAACAGTCAAAAAATAAATCTAACCCCACCACCAACGAATAATGGAATTGTACGGGAGACTTACCGGAAAATCCGTCGAAGTTGAAACCCTTTATCTGAAAAATCCAAATTAAATTCATGCACAATCTGTACCAACACCAGGATCCCGAAATAAACCCATGCAAAAAGTCTTCGAACAACCCACCACAAAGTTGGATCTCACGAATTTAAACCCTTCTACAGTTCGGGTACTCACAGAACAGTGAAGCTCGCCCCACCAGAGAAATTATGGACCCAAATTGAAGTACCGCCGAAATTTTTTCAAGTACCGGCCCCATTATCTGACAAATCCAACTACAATCTCTGCAAAATCCGTATTAACATCGGGAACGCGCGATCTAGCGCAAATAACCCCTCCTACAGGATGATGTCTCTAGAACAGTAAAGCTCGCTATGTTAAGATTATAGATTTTTGTTCGACAGCGCCGAGGGAAGAGAAGAGAAGAGAGAGAAACAACAAAAAAAGAGTGAGATATGGATTTGGACCAATGGATCTCGAAGGTTAAAGATGGCCAACATCTTCTCGAAGACGAACTTCAACTTCTCTGCGAATACGTATTCTTCTTCTTCTTCTTCTCTCTCTCGCTCTTCTCTTTTTAGGGTTTCACTTTCAATCGATTCTTTCTCAATTCATTCTTAACGTCTTTGATTTTCGACTTCAATTTTGTATTTTCATTAATATTGTTACGCATTAGAGAGAAATTTAGGGCTTTTTTTTTGGTTCTGTTCAAGATTTGTGTGAATTTTCTGTTATTATTGTTTTAATTTTAATTTATTATGCTGTTTTAATTGTGTTTAATTATTTTGTTTAGTTTAAGTTTGAGATTGAAGTGATTATTATGAATGAATGTTTCAGGTTAAAGAGATCTTAATTGAGGAATCGAATGTGCAACCTGTGAATAGTCCAGTAACTGTTTGTGGTGACATTCATGGTCAGTTTCATGATCTAATGAAACTTTTCCAGACCGGTGGGCACGTGCCCGAGACTAATTACATTTTTATGGTAATTTATTTTACTATGTTTTGTTATGTATTGTTGGATCTGGGTGATGTTATTGTTATGTATATTTATTGAATGTTTTTGTGTTGCTTAATGTATTTTAGGGTGACTTTGTTGATCGCGGTTACAATAGTCTCGAAGTATTCACCATCCTTTTGCTTCTTAAAGCTAGGTATGTTGCTTACATCTGTCCTTACTTATCTTGTGTTTATGTGACTTTGAGTAATATTGCGGCCACTTTGTAGTTTTGTGACTTTCTAATTTATTCCTCGTGTTTGGTTATGAAGCACTGACACTAACACATATACAACACCACACAGATAATAATTTTAGAAATGATTTAGAAATTAATGAGTTGGACCGAAATATAGTTACTTTTTATGGCGTGTTAGACATTTTAATGACAGTTCTCATACCCCTCTCCCACGTTACTTTTTCTTCATTTTCCAACAAAGCAGAATTTATCTCTCCAAGTCCATCTTTTTATTCACCTTTCCATCTGCTTTCTCTAAATTTTCTTCCTCTCTCTTCTTCCTTCTTCATCCCCTCCCTTCCGGATCATCTCCTCACTGGAAACCGGAGCTGAACTCGGCGGCAAATCCATGGCTCTGAGTCTCGACGTTCATAACGAGGACCTAACACAACACACAGGGTTATTCTTCTCAGATCTCGCCGGAAAATCTATTTCTCTCACCGATCCCCGCACATCTCGCCGACTCCGCAACTGCCGCCACGACAACAAATGACCTTCGTAACTGTCACCGGTAACTCACTTTCTCCCACCAATTCATGTTCATATTGATTGTGTGAATTTTGCTTTTGCTAATTTCGAATTTGACATTAGGGTTTGAAAATCGTTGACTATTGTTTTTTTTTTCTTTTCTGACTCTATATATAGATAGAAGCAAACAATAAAGAATGTACACTAATTGCACCAAAGCTGTCAACGAAATGAAAATTATTTGCATAGTCCAATCAGTTAAATCTTAATTTTCCATCACGACACAAACAGATGTTATAGTCAACAATATGACTTAAACTCTATACATAAAAAAGAATAAATCAACGTTTGACATGCGGTTGCTGACATTAGGTTCTCAGTGTTTTTGTTAGGAAAAAAAGGATTCATTAGATGATGGTTATGGACATTTTTAGCTTTCTATAGCATAGTTTGATGTTTGATTTCAAGATATATTAGTAAGATGATTTAATAAGGGTGCAATTATAAGTTACAGATTGGAATGAGTTTGTGGAAACAACTTATAATAGCTTCAGACAGTTCAATACATCAGCCACTCACACATTGAATATGAGTATATACAAGTCAATTTTCTGATTTATACGCAGGTATACTGGTTAAAATTGTTATGTTGGAAATTGAACATGAATGCACAAGACTGTACTATAACGAGATTGAATGTCATAGAGTTGGATTTTAATGGGCACTACTAATTTTCTTTTAAAATGAGTAAAGTTTTTGATAGTGTGCTGATGCTATAAGGTACCAGATCCAGATTATGGAATTTAATGTTATCAGGAAAAAAATAGTCAATTGTAATTTCCCTATATTTAGTCTACTTTCAATTTTAAGATAGCTATATACTCTAATTTTCGTCTGTATATATTTTGGACCGTAGTTCCATGAATAACTCAATTACACCTCTAATTGCATATACTATTATTGTTGAAATATAGGTAGTTATACTCATTTTAGAGTTAGTTAAGGGTACTAGTGTAGTCACTATATAAGTCACAAGTTGACTCTTTTGTAAGTCTCTTACATTTTTGTATCATTCCAACTATCATCAATACAATAATATCTTAAGCTTTTCCTCTCCATTTTCATGGATGCCATGTTTCTTGGTATCAGAGCAAAGGTTTCCTCCATGAACACAATTCCGCTGCATATTCTCGAGAAAATTCAGTTTTCTCATTGTCCATTTTTTTTTCCAATTCATTTTCCTTCATTGTTATTTTACTTCACTTTCTCGAGAAAATTTCTTCTCCACCCTTTCTGTTCTAGATTTGTTCGATCATTTTTTGTTTTCGATCCGTATTTCAATCTCATATGATTCTTTTACATCATTTTCTTTGTTCGATCAACATTTCTCATTTTGTGACTTCTTCGCGATTCTGTTTGCGTCTTTTTCCCCAATTTCTAGGGTTTCAGTTTCATTGCTTCATCAGAGCAACTTTGTTTGATTTCTGATTAGAATCTAATTTCGATTCAATTTTTGTTCAACACCTTGATCAATTACGATCTGTTTACATATAATTTTGTTATCGCAATTTTCCCCAAATCTTAGGGTTTGCGATTCCAATTCCAATCTGATTTCGATCTCAGTCGGTTTCAATTTTTTCAATTTCAGTTTTGAGTTTCTGTTTTGCTATTCCTCATTCATTTTCATCTTGTGTTTCGAATTCTATTTTCAGTGTTTGGGATTTCATTTTTCAATTTGATCTTTGTCAATTTTGTGATTCATTTACCACAATTTTGTTCTTGTTTCTTCTCATGTTATTCCCAAATCTTAGGGTTCTTGATTGATTGATGCTTGTTCTGAGATTATGGATTCAGTTTTTGATCTGAAACTGAATGTTATATACTGCTTTTGGTGTTGTGGTTTGTTCAATTTTGAATCGATCTTGGTTCTTCACCTACAATTTCCTTTGAGGTTTGAGTTCGACTTCATCGACGATGGCTTGTTGAAGAGATTATAGTTGCCAGAGTTTTTGTTTTTGCAAAATCTGAGCCTTGTTCTTCGGTTTCCATTACCAATACAAATTGATGTGTTTGTTGTCAAAGCAATGGCTTATCATTTTGGGTATGAATTTTCTTGGCTGAGTCTTTCATTGAAGGTTACTGATAAATACATTTCATATTGTTCTACTTGATCACTTGGAATTAGTCAAGTTTGGATTGTGATTTGTTGTTGGTTCTATCCTCTCACGGTTTGATATGAGAATGTTATTCATTGATGATTAATTCTTGGAGCTAGAGGCATTAATTCTATGCACCACTGCATGTTATTGCTTAAGATCTGATTGGAACTTTCTTTTAAGTGGAAGATTTAAGTCTACAGCATCACAACTTTTGAGGTATAGAAGATTTTCTTTGAAATTGAAAATACAAAGCCACTGTTACTGCAATATTCTCATATGAAGATAGAGGATCATTTTAGCTGGATTTTATGTTGGTTGTGTTTGGTTCTGTTGCTGCAAGTGCACACATATGGATAAAGAAGAGTTAAATTTTGGTGTGGTCTTATGTTTCCATTTGGTTAGTTGGAAAATACCATGAACTAATCTTTGATCAACTCATTTGGCATATTCTTCACATGTCATATCAGTTTCTTTCTTGTGCTCATGGCAAAGTTAGAGCCCTCTGTACACTGTGCTTTGGTCACTTGCCTATTAGTTGTTGTTTTGCCATGTCTTTACATGTTGCATTTGATTGTCTCTTTTTATTGACTAGCTGGGTTTTTTATGTGCTATCCACCTTGAGCACAATCTGAGTATTGATGCTTCACTCTATAGCCATCAACCATGCTCTCTTGCTTATTTTCTGATGTTAATTGTTGAGTCCTCTGATGTGCTAACTACCCTTTAGCACAACTTGAGTATTGTGCATCACTTTGTAGCCATCAAGACCTTTTAACATTCATTTTTTCTTCTCTTTGGCTTCTACCTATGGTAGTTAAGCATTTTGCCCTTTGTTGGCCTTATTGATGTTAGCTTCTGTTAAGTGGTTAAGCCTTGAGTTGTGGCTTCTGCTTAATGGTTAAGCATTTCTCTCTATATGGTTTTCTTTTATTGTTTTTCTGCCAGATTTTGGACATTGTTTGGATCTGGTTTTGTGGTGCCTTTCTTACTCCTATACTGTGTTGGAGGAGTTATATGGACAAGTTTTTCTACTGATGTTAGCTTTTGGTTGTTTGTGAGTGCTATGTTTGCCTTGCATGCACCATTGATACCTTCCTGTTATGGAGTGGTTGTTAATACTTGCTGCAAGTTTGTTTTTCTCCTATGCATTTGAAGTATTACTGAGGTTATACATATGCTGGAAAGTTGTTTTGGTTAGTAGCTGGTCTGCAGTGTTCCTTGTATGAAGATTGAAGAGCAAGTTCTGTTTGGAAGCTTTCTCTTGTGATTTGAAGCTTTGTATTGGTCTCTTTTTTTTTTCTTTTCTGTTTGGTGTTTGCTTTGCAATTCAAACTCAAGCTAAGAGTTCTCTTACCTTGAGTTTGAGGGAGGCTGTTGAAATATAGGTAGTTATACTCATTTTAGAGTTAGTTAAGGGTACTAGTGTAGTCACTATATAAGTCACAAGTTGACTCTTTTGTAACTCTCTTTCATTTTTGTATCATTCCAACTATCATCAATACAATAATATCTTAAGCTTTTCCTCTCCATTTTCATGGATGCCATGTTTCTTAACAATTATAGTAAGCTGAGTATAGATTGCTATGTGTATCAATAAACAAGGTTTTTACTAATACAATCAACTGTCCTAAGCTAGATACTATTTTTTCAGGTGATTTCTTACCTTATCTTAACATGATAATGATGCCTAACTTTTCTGGTGTGTCTGTATTGAATGGTGTGTAAAAAAGCTTATGAGGGTGGTTGTGCAGTTTACTCACGGAGAGACTACTCAACATATCACATATAAGTAGTTACAATAAGATTGATAGGTTTGATTTTGACTATTGTGAGGATTACTTATGTGTTTGATTGAGTTTGAATGTTAAGGTTGTTTGAACTGCCATGTTGCAGCTTTGGAGACTTGGAAGCCTATATTAACAACTTCAAATGCATATCTTGATGTTTTTAGTTGAATGTCTATGTTGCACTTTCCATTTTTTTCATTCAATAGACGATCTTTACTTGAGAATACATTAACTCATTTTCAGTAGTTATGTGTCAATCTGTCATTTTAAATAGGTCCCTGATCAAATGTTTAATGTGATGCCTTTCATCAAATTTTAATCTCTATCTATTAATCTTTCGACCTCGATCATTTTTGTGTTATTCTATTTGCCTCATCTTTCTCATTCCTTTTGTATTTTCAATTTTTCTTAATTGATTTTCTCTGCAATTCCCTACTCTAAGCTGATATCAGGTAGAGATTTTGTGTTTTGTTATATCTGAATCATGATTTTTGGTTGATGTTATTTTTCATGGTAACGCAGGTGGCTGTTTGTTGTTGAGTTTAATAGTGGAACTGAAGTTCCTTTTCATATTGCTCCGGGAGGAAGGAGAACGTGGTGAAAGAGAAGGAGAAGGAAAGGAAGGTCAAAGAAGGTAGAATTGAGGAATCGGTTGATGCTGATCAAGAACACCGTTCATCCAAGCATGAGGTTGAAAATAATGGTATGAATTTGATAACTTGAATTCATTCATCTGTGGTACTTTTTTGATCATTGTTCTTGAATTTATTGTATCATAATTTGATTGTTTTGAACTGAAATTAAGCATATTTTGCATTCTTATTAAAAATGATTAGAATCACCATAGAATTGGTACCAAGATGAATAGGAATAAACACCAAGTTTTTGAGAGTTCTTCAATTGTTTGTGGCCGATTTGCGTTGCTGCTACTTTCAATGTCAAATACCAATTTTTTATGATGACTTGAGTAACAGACCTTTTGATATACATGTTGTATAAGATGATTGAATTTCACAACCACGTTTTTCAATCTATTACTCCTTACTCCTCCGCTTCTTCCCTAACCGCCGGAACTACACTCTTTTTTTTTGGATCTATATCGTACCGTCACAGGAAAATTGCCGGCAAGTGGAAACAGATGATAGTTGCGCGCAGAATTTGTGAAGCTGCACAATCAAGTTGGGTGCTCTGATGGTTGGCAAAAATGAAATTGTTTACCTTGAATTTTATCGTGAAATTAGTTTTTGAGTTGATTTTTTTTTAATTTTTTGAAAATTGTTTTTAAGTTGGGTTATTTCTATGTATTTCGGTTATATGATTTTAAGTTGTTTTTGTTTGTAAGCTCAGACTTATCAACAATGGTTTAAAGAAGTATTTTTGTTTTATGTTTTCAGTACCAATGTGTAAGATTGTTCCTTATTTCAATAGAATATAATGAATCTGTCTGTTTTGCCTTAAGTTATATGTCCACCTTTATTTCTTTTCAATATAATATATTGTATAAGCAAATTATCCCATCTGTTAGAGTCAGAAGCAAGCCTATAACTCTAAAACCAAATATTCAAGGGTGTGGCTGTTAATAGTTGCTGAATATGACCTTTTTTCTGTTTGAGAATTATGTGTATGTAACTACTTAATGCATCATTCTTGAGTTATGGATTAGACTGTTCATTGATTTTGTCTAAAAACTATAACATATTAAACTACGTAGCTTCTAAAGTTGCATTGCACCATTGTGCAATTGATATATCATGTGTACATTGCCTATGTATATAGCTTACTATTCTATTTTATTTCATTTAGAATTTGTTAATTTTCCTTACCTTCAACTATGTTTAATTCTTTAAGACATTTTATCATTCTAGATTTTTCTTGAAAAGCATTATAGATGAGTCAAGGAGATCATGCATGTGCTTTTTAGCCATTGACACTATCAGATTATCAAAATTCAGCTAATTTGCAGAGAATGATATTGAATTAAGTTTCATTCTCAAAAGCTGACAAGCTCTTTTTTAGTTAGCATTTTCTGTTTCATTTTGCTGGTTCGTGTATCTATCACACATGGTTTTGTTATTTGTTTCTAATGTATTTTGTCTGAATCATGCTTTCACAGATGTTGCACTATGGGAATGTATATGATATAACATATATGGCTTATAAGTAGCTCTTGAGGCTTAAGTGGTGTACCTATCATGTCGAGTACCGTCCAGATGAGGTTTGTGCGATAAGAACTATTTCTTTTTGTGTTTCGTTTGACGCAAGCTGTGTTTTTTGTTGAGTCTATAGTAGTCAGATTTTATGTCAAGTAAGTAATATGTGATGTTGTGCAAGGTTTGTAAAAGCAATAAGATTATCAATTGAAATGATAGGATTTTTGCTAGAGGATAATAGTTGTAAAACAAAAGTGATTTTTGCTGTTTGAGTTGGCATTTTAAATCATATTTGAGTATAGAATTTGTTTTATTGGCATACAAATCGATTTTAGAAAAAAAGATTGCAACCCATGCCTCTATAAAAGAGTATGGACACGCTTTAAAATTTTATTTATTTTGTTATTAGCCAATTTTTTATCATGAAAAAACTTATAAATTGGACATTTTTCTTATGAATTGATTTTAATGATTAAGATTGTGGTATGAATGTTGTTTAGTTTGATGTTTATTGCAGCAGTTCTCTACTAAAAATCTTAGATCATGGAGGGTCTAAATCATTGAGCAAATGTAGTAAGTTGTGTGGAGTTTATACTGCAGTAGTCCCACAAGCAACCAATAAATAAAGAAAATAATCTTCCATGCATATTGGTGGCAGTGGCAAACATGTTAGCAGGATTTATATTTTGTTGGTATTAAAGTGCCTTCAAGCTCATTCAAGTGAGTCAATGCATTCTATAATTTGTTATTACGGATAAATATATATCTACCAATAATACGAAGTAAGAAGTTGAATTTGTTTTTTGGTGTATATTACATGTGGAAATTACCTCTCAAATCCCTCCAAATTGACTGCAGAACTGATGGTTATTTACACATATAGTATTGTTCTTATTATTTTTATGTTGAAGCTTGAGATAATGTGTTGATCACAATTTTTTTCCCCTCATAATTGAATCACATTGAGGTGTAATCGTGGGTTCCATTAGACCAACATCCGATGCTGGTTAATACAAAATTTCAATTTAAGAAATTATTGTAATCCTATTCAACTTTATGAAGATATTTGCATAAGAAGTCTAAGCTCAACCAAGAAAAAAAAATGCTCATTGTTGGTGTCTGCTGTTACTTTGCTTTTGTAACCCACAATGAGATCAAAATCCTTTTTGTAATATTTATTTTAAGCATTCTTTAGAACTTCTATTCCCAAAAAGAAATGATAAAGAGTGCCCTTTGAGTATTGTTCGGTATATTAGAATGTGGAATGTAGAGTAGTATGTAATTAAGATTTATGGAAAAGTTCTTTACCTATTATCTGTTGCTCAAAAGTTCTATACCTGTTATCTACAGTCCAAAAAAAAAGCAACCTGTTTTCATTTCTTCTTCTTCTTGACTTTTGATCGTAAGTAAAATGCAAACATGAAGCTTCACCCTTGAAATTTGATGTTCATACATGCATTATGTTCTACACATTTGTTTTGGTAATGATAAAAATATAGAGCATTAAGAGTTGCTTGATTTACCTGAAGTTTACACTTTGGAATTCTTACATGATGACGACACCGTCACTACTGTCTGTTTTATGGTTGAAACATAAAAATATTAAAGCTTCCTTTTGATTTTATCCATTTAATATTGGACAAATATTTCCATAAATTGAATTCGAAACTCAAATATCTATAAATAATATTCTCATTTTAAGAACTTGCACCCAAGATCGGCGACAAAGTTTTTGTACCCAAGATTGTCTTTTCAAATCTATAAAATGGTATATTTTATTTTTGTATATTATAGTCAATATGACCCGTGCGATAGCACGGGTCTACGATCTAGTATAGTTTATGATAGAACATTATGGCATATTTTGATCCACGTGGCCAATCCCACTTAGTGGGAAAAGGTTTTCTTCTTCTTGTTGTCGTGGAACTTACGTAACCAACAGTATCAGTGTCAGACACTGGACACGACACACCTTCATTGTGAACTG
>Ga0228710_1010918_pt1 | contig 11958 bp, 5 predicted proteins | sample MedpolnodulmetaG_FD_177995 | JGI IMG/M metagenome (GOLD analysis project Ga0228710, IMG submission 177995) | Root nodule microbial communities from Medicago polymorpha collected in Santa Monica, California, United States - pink nodules | ecosystem: Host-associated > Plants > Roots > Nodule...
CCCTCTTTGGATTTGTGTTGCTATAATTCACTTCGCAGACTCTCCATAAAAGGTTGGCGCTCCTCCTCCTTTCCTTTTTCACTACACTTGTTCACCAATCTTTATATGCTCAAATTGTCTGATAGCCGGGAGTTGGAATCGTTTCCAATGGGTGGTTTGCCTTCCCACTTGAGCTGGCTTGAAATATCCAATTGCCCAAAACTGATTGCTTCGAGAGAGGACTGGGGTTTGTTCCAACTCATTTCCTTGAAAGATTTCTTTGTTAGTGATGAGTTTGAAAACGTGGAGTCCTTCCCAGAGGAGAATCTGCTGCCACCAACTCTTGAATTTCTTTATATGGAAAAGTGTTCAAAGTTGAGAATATTGAACTCCAAGAGTCTTGTCCCCCTCAAATCTCTAAAACATCTATGGATTGACAACTGCCCTTGTCTTGAGCACTTGCCAGAGGAGGGTGTACCTAACTCTCTTTCTTCTTTGTCGATTACAAATTGTCCATTGATTAAGGAGCAGTATCAAAATGAGGGAGGAGAGCGATGGCATACAATTTGTCACATCCCTAATGTCAGTATTGACTATATTCAGCAGCAGGATCAGGTCGTTTCTGCCACCGCCACGTATATGGATACTTTGGTCTCTTCAACTCTAATTATCTGACTTGAGAAAAGAAGGTGAAGATGTGGCCTTTCATTTATTTATATTTTTACTCAAAGTGTGGCCTTTAATTGTTATTCATCTCTGTATACAAAATGTTACTGCCAACAACTGAGACATGACATTCATTTTTATTATTTTTAGGAAATTTTGGTGTTTTCTAATTGTCCTTCCTTCTGTGAGAATTTGTGAACGTAATCTTACAAGGTGAGAAAATTTATTCTCAACTTATAGAGAGTAATAGTTCATGAGGATGCCTTCATTTGTTCATATACTATTCTCTGCAGATTTGTAGATGCTGATTTTGCTGGTGAGTTCCTCCCAACCATTTCATCGTCAGTCGCAATGAGAGGATGCAGCTGAAGAAAATTAGTAACTGCAAGAGTTTTTCCTGTCTTAGCAGCCAAGTTTTCAAAACCAGCTTCTTCTTGTTTGCTAACCTCCTGGACGTTTATGGAAAATCCAATACATCCTTCTGCTGAATGCCAGTAATTTTGAGATGAGGTGGCCCTCCCGGAAGTTTCTTTAAAGTTTGTTGATGATTTAACAAATTTCTTGATTCAACAGTTGCATCAATAATATGAAAAAAAAACAAATTGAACACTTGCCTAAGTTCTCAAACTGATCAAGAAATTCCGTTCTACATTCCTTGGTGTATGTAATTTCTCAGTATCTCATCTAGCTAAAAATTCCTTATTTCAGAGACAATTGTAGATTTATTTAGTTCTCTTTTAGGAAACTCCATGAAAAGTAACCTTTTGTGTCATTACGTGGTTGTTTTTCTTCTATCTCAATGCTTAAATTATTTTTTATTATTTAGTATTCTTTTTGTCCTTTACGATTTACACTTACTCTGCATTATTATCTTATTTGCCATACTTAACAAATCTAACAATTCTGCTTATATGTCAGATCTAAACAATGAGATCATGACTCTAGTTTGATGAAGTAGGTACTAGGTAGTGTGGTGTTATGAAACTCATGGTTTTAGATTTTTGTGTCTTATGAAATGAAAATTATGGTATATACATGAACCATCATATACTCTTAAAACCACTTCGCCCTTAAACAGGACTCGTGTTTGGGGGCTGTGGACTGGAATATACTCTTGAAACCACTTCGCCCTTAAACAGGACTCGTGTTTGGGGGTATATGAATTATGAACTGTAATGTTGGGATAGACTCCAAAGATAAAACATTTAAGATAAGGGAAAGTATTGAGGATACAGTGCCATATTTTTAACATAAACTCGTTGTTTAATGTATGGTGAAAAATCAATTTCAATAAATATCTGTCTAGCGAATACCATCAAAAATATGGATATATACCAGCACAAATATGAGACGGTCACACATATTATTTGTATTTAGCAAGTCAAATAGTACGCCGAGAAAATTTGATCTTTTATCCTCTCATCCAAAGGTGATTTGGATTCAACATAGACATCATCACCTTGACGCAGGCAAGGGAAGAGGCAACATTGTTTGAATTTCATCCATTCGAATGTGGTCATGGTCTGTATTCAAGCATTATAATATAACATGTTTCACTTACTTTTGTAAAGGTCTTCTGAAACTATTTTTTAAAGTTGTCTGCAACAAATTGGCATAGATCATGTTAAATTGTAAAGAACAGCTCCTCTTTGTTATTCTTCTCACTTTCTGTCCACTCTTTTTGAGTCAATTTAGCTTTAATTGTACGCTTTTCTTCTTGTGGCTGCCCAGAAAACATGAGACTTTGGAGAATATGGTGGTGGATAACTTGCACAAACCAATTACAAGATGAGGATGTCAGATGGCATTTTACCGTGATTTTCATTTTTCTTTTTTATTGTTAAGAAAAAGTCATAAAAAATATTGTAAAAATAAAAAGTTGAATGTGATGTCACTTTGTTTGACAAAGGGAATTTTCGTCGATTCAGCTTAACTCAGACTGGACTGTTACTATGACTCTTACCCTAAGGGAAGGCAACTCTTTCAAGGATTTCATGTCTAAGATGAAGATGCTTGTAATAGTTGATGACATTCTGGAAAGGCATGTTACAATTAATGGGTCACACTTGTGGTTTTTTCTCCTGTATAACTCTATTGACATCGCATAACCTCAATGCTATTCCAATTTTTTATTGCAAAATCAGCTTCTGGTGCAAACTATTCCATTTCTAAGAACCTCTGATTAAAGACTTCAGATGTATTTCAAGAATGATTACTTTGAAATTTGGTTGATAAAACGGGCATTCTCAGATGATCACAATTTGATTAGTATACTTACCACTCTCTCAATGATATATAGTGATCACCTGACTGATTGTAGGTTGCTGACAGTTAAACCTTTTTTCAAGACTCCATTTATTTTATTGTTTTGTAAGATTATAAATATGATGATGAACCGGTGTTCTATTTTCTTTCTAACTTATTTCTTATTCTTCAGTGCCCTGCCAATTTGAGGTTGTAGATAATTTTCTCGCATGAGACGTCTTTCTCAATTTTGTTACTTTGGTATCATATTGTTGCTGAAACTATAAAATTATCATGATAAGAAGACAGTTCAGATTTAAAAATTCCAGCTGATTTTTGGCTTCCCTGTTTTATTGGAAACCTTTGAAAGGAAGGAATTAATATTGCAACATTATGCCCTAGGAATGATGAGTCAGCAGAAATTGATGGAAATGGACAGCTGGATCACAAGTTTGGTATTGATCATGGAAATAAGGAAATATAGGAGCAATAGGGAAAGGTTAACATACTCCAAGTTTAAAACTCCTGTTCCACACCAGTAAATGTTCCACATGGCTCAACTTGTATTCAATCGGTTTATAAACGTTTATTTCATTAGTATTGTTATATTTGGTGATAAAATGTCATTAATACCATGTATGCGTCAAGCAGAATCACTTTGTGTTGTTATGTAGCATTGTTTCCTTTCTCAAAATAACCCACCACTTTCTTGGATCCAAGAACAAAATTCATGCATGCTGTCTAGCTGAAGATCTGCACCCACAAGATAGCATGATAGAGTCTCAATGCTTCCCCAACGTCAATTTAGCCCAACGGAGAGAACCAAAGTGTCTTTGAAAGCACAAAATGTCCATTTTTGTCTTGATTAAACATTTCAATCCCTGCCTTATTTTGGGAGGAGGAAAATGAGGCGTCTATATTGTATTTATATCTTCCTGGAGCTGGTTACTCATCGTTGCACAAAAATCCTATTCGGCTCATTTTGAGCCATACTATCTATTTTGGGGTTACGTTCGAACGACCATGTTTGTTATGACACATCGCATTGGCCAATCTCCAGTCTTCTAGTAAATAGTTAGCACGCTCAACTATCTATTTACTCGTCTCCTCAACCCGTTACCACAATTTCATGTTTATTCTCTTTCATAAGCTCAACAAAAAAGTTGTAAAACGCTCGCTTTGGCTCAAAGTCCAGTTCTAAGGCTCGAGAAAGAGCATTCCATGACTAAAGTTTCTATCTACTCTGCATCATTTGAAATCACAGTATCATATCCTGATCTAAGTGCACTCCTGCAATTGTGTGCCTAGTCTCTCAATGTTCGATGTTAGATCCACACCTGGAATGGTGATCTCCCTGCATGAGGTGAGTGCAAACATCGAAATCTCATGTCTTTTCCATCATACACATCGAAATTCTTTGACTTCAGAAGAATAGTCATCGTCATATCATGACTGGTACCTATACTCTCTTTTAATCTCTTTCTCATGTCATTGATCTCTTTTTCTTAACCTAGATATTGTCTGGCTAAGAAAAGAAGGAAGAAGAAGACGGTTTAAGGATTAAAGGAGATAGAAAATGACTTCATGTATTCCATGGTTGCTGGGTTTACCTTTCTCCAGAACCTTCATGTGATCCCTATAACATATGTATAAACAACCGCATTTGAAATTGTCTATATATTGCTTCTCCGTGTAATGGTAAATCAGAATGGTGACGATGGACTTGGTTACTCTGAACTTGATTTCCTTCAGCCCTTTTTTCGAAAATCAATTTTTCTAGCTTTCGAACATCTTGCAATGTTCTTCCTTTGAAGTTCAGGGAACTGTTTCCTTTTGACAGTGTAGAAAGTTTTCAGAAATCTTATGATGCTGATTCTCGTTGTTACTTACTTTACGGTCTCAAGTGATGGAAGCATCAATAAGCACATGGTAGTGTATTGGTTATTGGCATGCTAACATTGCTTGTGATTTCGGTTCTGCTCTTTCTTGGGGTTAGATACTACGTGAATAAGAAAAAGTTCCATCAATCTCCGAGGGCAGAATTTCTTGGAAAATTTAACTGGTACGCCAATATGTAACCGATATAAAGTTGTTGAAGTTTTTACCTAATAACTTCTATGCGAAGCTTGGTCAAGGAGAATTTGGCTCAGTTTTACATAATCACCATTTGTAGCTCCAACAAAGAACTACACTCCAGATTTTGTAACAATTAATTTATAACTTTTTAGTCGATTGATTTGGTTAAAATGAAATGTTGCGGCGATCAAAATAAATAATTTTTATGGGACAATTTGGAGAAGTGTTTTAAACGCAATACATTGCATATAGGAACATATAATGGACAAAATACAAAGATAGAAAAGAAAAAGAATTTTTATATTCACCAACAAATACAAAAAACAAAAAGTAATACATATGCAAAGAAACTACATAAACTAAGTCACATATTAGGAACAATTTGACGACACAAAGGGCAAGTGTTTGATCTACCTAGCCATTTCAGAATACATCCTTCGTGATAAAAATGTGAACACGGCAACCGAGTTGCTTGCGTTCCAACCAAAAGCTCCGCCAAACAAATAGAACACATCATTGCTTCAGACTCCTTTCCTTTTTCAACTCTAATTTTTGAAAGATTCCGATAAGAATGACGTTGGATAATTTCAGTATTTCTTGTAGTAGCTTGAACCTCGTTGATGAGGTTATGGTAGCGAACAACAGAAGGACGCAAGAGAGTGAACCTTGTTGGTCGATTTGTATAATGAGTATGACGACGACGAGCGAGATATAAATCAACAGCATCGAGAATCATTACATAATCACTTCTTATATTGCTTGGTTGTTGCTCCATTACTCCACTTGGAATTTCTTTTTCACTGAAAATATAATAAAGAAATAGAAAACAAGAAATATGATAAGAAGAATAAGTAATGAAATTTATTGACTGATGATAAGAAAAAGAAGAAAAAGTAATTGAAATTTAATATGATTGATAATATGAAAGAAAAACAAAGTTTCAAAAAATAGAAACCCTGTAATATTTATTTAGGTTTAGGGCACTAGAAAGAAACAGAACAAGCGTGGCGCAAGAACCTCAGTGCAAGAAGCAACACGGCAACCTTAGAGTGTTATTTCAGTGAATTTACCGGACAACCTAATTATCGAACAAACCTTAATAAAGAAGCAAGAATATGAGTGAGAGAGAGAGAGAAACAGAAGAATATGTAGATAGAAAAGGAACAGGACAATCTAATTTATAGCTAGGTTTTGAGGTTGCTTTTTTCGTTTCGTGCTCTGCAGAGAAACAAAACAAGAGTAGCACAAGAACCTTAGAGTTATCGAAGAATAAGCAAGAATGTATGACAGAGATAGTGTGACAGAACAACCTAATTTATAGCTAGGTTATGAGGTTGCTTCTAGGTTATTTCTCTAACGGTAAAAAAAAAAAAAAAAAAATAATAATTTTTTTTATTGAGTCGGTGAGTTTCATCTCAACGGTAATAATATTTTACATTTATTATCTCATGTGATTTATTTCTTTTATTTTAGGCTAAATATCATTAGGTAATAATCTTTTGTATTTCCTTTTAAAATGAAATCTTTTGTATTTATTTATTACTAATATAATATTTTTTATGACAAGATCTATTAATATAATAGTATTATTAAGGCTAAATATTTATTTATCTATACTATATATTGTGAATTATTCTATATGTGCATTGGTGAATTTGACTGATTGTTGTGAATACTCAAAAAAGGTGAATTCTATAGGTCGTAACAGAACTGAAGAATGCAATAAAGATGCAATATCAGAAGATGCTGCCAATAAATCCAGTAAGTTTTGACAACTGTGACAATCTCTTTATAATTTCTTGCACATTCTTTTCTAAGAGTAGGCACCACAATTTTCTTTTTCTATAGGAGCTAGCAATGATCATTGTTGATGTCGTAGTTTGAAGATAACATCTTTTGTGCAGCTAGCGCGGATTTTGTTAAATTATGAGTTAGTACAACATTCTTAAAAGGCAAAGTTTGTAAATCACAAATTTCTATAACCTAATTTTTTTTTTTTTTGAAAACTCGGTATCCGAGGGGTCTAAAACCTAATATATGACAAATACAAAAAGAGGACAGAAATATATTGGATAAGGCCAATAGAGCCTTCTTATCATTCAACGTACATCAAATGGTTCGCAGTACAACATATAAAGCTAGGAGGCATAATAGAGTTGCGTAAATATAGGAATTGCAGTAACATAAAAAATAACAAGCAGCTGCTATAGTTATCTAGAATATTTATTTTGATAACACACATAATCATCCATCCATGCTGGTTTCTTGGATGGACGCTTGCCTAAAGTTGTGCTTTGTTTTCGTTTCTTGGATGGACGCTTGCCTAGAGTTGGTCTCTCTTTACGTTTCTTGGATCGACACTTTCCTAGAGTTGATCTTTCTTCTCGTTTCTTGGATGGTTGCTTGCCTATAGTTGGGCTTTCTTCATCATTCGCATTGGTTCCCTCAACATGTACTATTAGGTCTTCATTAAGAGGGTCCGTGTCAAAAATATGGTGGTCATCATGAGCATAAACAGGCAAGCCATCATGAGTAGTTACTCTAGGTTGCATGCAATTTGTTCCAAACAGTCTTGAAAGAGTTTGATTGTTGAGAGAGATGGGTGTGAAACCAAAAGCATCCATTATATCAAGAGCATCGAGAAATATTTCATTGACACCACCATTGTAATTAATACGATTCCAAGGTACAAGTGTAACTTCCAAAGGTATTAATCTTCCTTGTTGCGGCTCCATTGTTTTGTCGCACTGAAAATGATAATAGAGAAATAGTAGAAAGAAAGAATTAAAAAGCCAGTGTGGAAAACAAAGAAGAAAATAGGCAATCTTACCAAAAATGTAGAAACCCTGAAGGTTGTGACTCCGGTGACTCAAAAAGTGAGTCGATAGCGGAAGAGGGTCGACAGAACTGAAAGAAAGATGTGAACGAAGAAGACAAAGAGAGTTGTCTTATCTCAACTCAACGACCTTATTATGGGAATTGAAGAACAAGCAAGAATGTAATGGAATTAGTAGAAATGAATAAGTAACTATTTTTAGGAACACGACCCAGATTTATAGTTGCATTTAGGTTATTGGTTTTAGGGTTTGGTTCTAACGGTAAAAAACAACAAAACAACTTGATATGAGAAATGTTAGGGTCACACCTACTAACACTCTCTTTTAACACACCCAATAAGAATTGACCATGTGTCCCACTTTTTAATTTCAATTGACCTGAAACTTGTTCAACTTGTTTCCAAACATTTTGAATTTTTTTAATAATTTAATTTAACAGTTGGAGAGAGAAAGAGAAGAACTCCATCGACCATCCAACATAACCACACCATCCAACATTTCGATTTGGTTTTAGGGAGATTCAACCTTGTGCTCTAAACGGGTGTGGGAATCAAGAAAGAACGATTACAACTAAAGGAGATTGTAATGTAATACCTCTGTGTCCATGTTAATACATACTTTAATTTCAGGGTTGTTGTGAAAGTAAAGATCTCAAGTTTGATGAGTAATTGAGCATGATGTTTAATGGAACTGAACAGACCAATGGAAAAGGGGAAGAGATGGTGTGGTTATGTTGGGTGGTCGTTAGAGTTCTTCTTCTCTTTCTCTCTCCAATTATTAAAAAAATAAAAAAATTGAAAACAGGTTGAACATGGTTCAGGTTAATTGAAATTAAAAAGTGGAACACGTGGTCAATTCTTATTGAATGTGTTAAAAGAGAGTATTAGTAGGTGTAATCCTAGCATTTCTCTAATAATATTTCATGTGTTTTCAATTTATCTGCTAAAAAGTCAGTCTGGAACATAAATGCACAAGCCAAAATAACATAAGATAAAATTTTATGGTATTGAACAATTTTTTGTTTAAATACAATTTTTGGTAGATAAAAGGTTATTTTGACAATTTAGACAATTTGTAGTTTAGACAAAATATATTGTTGTGATTTAAGGTATAAGAATTTCAGTTTTTGTCCTATCCACGACACTAAGGTTGTCATGTCATTGAAATATTATACAACTAAACTTTTTTTTTTTTTGAAGGAGCAACTGAAGTTATTATGTCCTTTAATTTTTTTAGCGTATCAAACACACTCTTAAACATTTTCATTTTATACGAAAAACATTTTCATTTACCTAAGGATATTAACTTTTATTAATTTTTGACATATTTAAATATGTTATTATATTATCTATACTATATATAAAGAAAATAACATGTTTTAACTTTTTTGGACTAGTTTTTTCTCTTTTCAAAATTACCCCGAACTACAAATAACACATACAATAAATATATAAGAATAAATTCAAATATTGAAATAAGTGTAACAAACACAATATGAGTATATATATGTTTAGTTTTTCTCTATGATTTAAAAAGTATAACAAACTAGATGACTATATCTATACTTATTTTTTCATTATCCTAATTATACCCTTAAATAACTTTTTTTATAATAAACATTGTTGTTGGTGTCATTAAAAAAATTAAGAATGTAGATTATATTTTTTTGTTATATTGTTGGTGTCATTGAAATAGATATCATGGTTAGTTTGGTTTGTTATAATTTGAAGAAGAAAAAAAAAACATTTCTATTATTAGTTTTAATCAAAATCAAAATTTGATAAAAAAAACATCGTTCATAATTTTCAAACGTTAACTTATAATTTGAAAGCAACAAACATTTATATTATTAGTTTGGGACAAAACTTAGGTACAGTACCCTGAGTCTTGTTCTTACCGTTCCCCAATGAAAAATTTATGGAAAAAACTTATGTACAATTCCTTAACTGTTTTTCGTATGGTTCTTAACTAAACTCACCATGATTTTCTTAAATCCATAATTCTCTCAAAGTTTGTTATCTCCGAAAAAATTGTATTTTTAGTTAAAAATCATACGAAAAGGTACGTAAGTTTTGTCCAAAATTTATACATGTATTTCGTTTTCAACACAATTGCATGTGCTTTCTGTTTTCATTGAGCTGGTAAATACAATGGTTTTCAATGACGGTTGTTCATGAGTTTTATACAAAATTTCAAGGCAAATTCGTTGACGTTAATCTCTAGATGGTCCCAAACATGAAAAGGATGAGAAGGTTTCGATGTTTGTCTTGGGATGAATGGAGGTATACCATGGCCCATGGGTATGTGTTTATGGTAGTGGGTTTCCATCAAACAGGTAAAACTTAAAAGTGTTGTTGCAGTGTGTTCATGGTGGGTTTGATTGAGATGGTGGAGAATAATCCATTTACAGTGAGGATTGAGGACCACGAAGGAAATATCTATTAGCTTCAGGAGCTCTTTCACCAAGAATAATAAAGTTAGGGCGTTGGTCACTAACCCGTGTAAACTTTAGGACGAAGAAATACACGTGTAATTTTTTCATTGGGAAACAGTAAGAACAGGATTTAGGGCACTGTACCTAAGTTTTGTCCATTAGTTTGAATCAAAATCAAAATTTCATAAAAAAACACCGTTCATAATTTTCAAACATTAGCGCATTAAAAAGAGCGGAAAAACGGAGAAGTAGATACCCATCTTTTCGCTAATAAAATATAACATAAATAGGTTGATATAAAGTTATATCCTCTAAATAATATATACCGAATCGAAAATAGGTTGATGGGATTAAATAGGTTGATATTTAAATAAACTAATCTTGGTAGAAGTTTTTTTTTTTTGAATAAATCTTGGCAGAAGTTATTGTGCGAGCTTTGCCTACTACTATTTAGCAAATTTTCTTTTTGGAGAAAATTTTAAGCGAAGTTTTGATTTGGCTGGCTTGTTGATAATTATTTTGTTATCGAAGTGTGCACACAGAATATACAGAAGCCTTAAATTATCTTCAAACAAACACAAAGAAAAAGAAAAGATAAAATTACTTAAATTAAAAGCAATTATTTAAGTATCTAACTTGGTAACAAATTAAAATAACATATTCACATTCCAGTCGAAACGGATATCATTTGTCAAACACACTTTTGTCAAAACCCAAAATCTTCTCCCTTTTTGGTGTTCCACTCACGATTTTTTTGGAACTCGCTGTAGTAGCTCACCCTCTTCAATTAGGGATTACTTCCCTTTATATATTGACTATTACTATGAGTTTCTCACGCTCTATTTTTTCTCATTATACCCTTTATTCGGATTATATGTTGAAATTATTTTATAACCCGAACATGATTTCGGATTATATGTTGAAATGATTTTATAACCCGAACAGGATTTCGGCTTATAGAACTCGGACACTTTCATTTTCCAGATTTACAGAAAAACATTTATTTACATAAGAGCATTGATATATAATATTAAGAAAACGTAATTCAAAATGACCAAAAATTGAAACAAAAATGTAAAGAGTTAAAAACGAATAAAACTCTCATTTTATTAATAGATCATATCTTTCATAGTACATTTACATTAACACTGAAGCTTATTACACAATTATTAAAAACCTAATGTTAAACATGTGGTACAAGAAGATGGATGGGGAATTAGAGGACAGTGGAAGGGGAAGCAGGCTGGGGTAAAGTTTGTAATTTCCTCTCTAGGGTGAAAGACTTTGTTGGTCAACCTTACACCTAGACAGATCAACCTTGAACCCAAACAAATTGTGCAAATTTGCTGAGTGGCACCACGATGTTGGCCGTTCATACAACCCCTAAAATACTAGAGTAACTTTTTTGTATGAAACACCAACGGTGGAAGCACGTTGTAGAAGAAAATCGAAAGGAGATAATGTGAGCTGTGATAGGTCCGCAAGTGTACGGAAATATCTGTTTTAGTATAAAAGGTTTGTCGAATCCACAGAGACCAATGTCAAGTACCGTAATTAATTGTCACGATGTTTATCTAAGGCGAATGTAATGATAAGGGTAAAAACTAGGAAATTGAATTGGTTTGATTAACTATTTAATAAATGAGCGCCCGGAATGTAACTTATGTCGACCGTTGATATCAGCTGAGTAGCGATTATTTTTATAGTAGGAAAATATTTTCG
>Ga0228710_1010919_pt1 | contig 11958 bp, 3 predicted proteins | sample MedpolnodulmetaG_FD_177995 | JGI IMG/M metagenome (GOLD analysis project Ga0228710, IMG submission 177995) | Root nodule microbial communities from Medicago polymorpha collected in Santa Monica, California, United States - pink nodules | ecosystem: Host-associated > Plants > Roots > Nodule...
TATATATATATATATGTCTGGTGGTTTTTTTTTCCTTTATCGTTTAAAAAGTGTAACAAACTAGATTAGTATATTTATAATTACTTTTTCATTATCCGAATTATACCCTTAAACAACTTTTTCTATAATAAAGATGATTGTTGGTGTCATTAAAAAAAAATTAGATTATGTTTTTTTCTTATATTGTTGGTGTCATTGAAATAGATAATCATGGTTAGTTTGGTTTATTATAACTTGAAAGCAACAAACATTTATATTTTTAGTTTTTCCTTCAATTTGTTTTTTTTTTATATTTTTAGTTTTAATCAAAATCAAAATTTCATAAAAAAAACACCGTTCATAATTTTCAAACGTTAGCGCAATAAAAAAAGTGTAAATACGGGTACGTGAGTGCCCGTCTTTTCGCTAGTAATAATAATAACAAATCAATGTGACTTGCAAACGTCTCAAGGTACCAAACAAGAGCCTCATGTGTATGATAATAAAACCAATAATCCGTAGAGAATGACCGCACTTTCCAGCAAAAATAACAATTCACGTAACACACATATATGTAAGAAATATAATAGAAAGTGAATATTCCACAACAAACCCCAGTAGTTATTGTACTCTTGAACTTCGGAAGATGCTCGACCTTTGCAGATAATGGTTGGAATAATTCTATGAGACTATTTTTTTTTGTAGTTTTTTATAAAGGAAAGGTTGTGTAATTCATATAAATACAATGAGCATAGTCGCGAGTTAGCTAACAGTAGAAGTAAAAAAATTATGAGATGGAATGGCTAATAGAAAAATAAATGACTAAAATTTAAAAGTGATTTATAAATTAAAAATGGATTGCCTCCCATTTGGCGCTTGTTTTACCTCATTAGCTCCACGTTTTCATCTTCCTCTTGTCTGGTAATGCTTCCATGAATTTTGCATAGAGAGATACGTTTTTCCATTACCCAATCTGTAAGCTTTTGGATTTTTTTTAAAGAGGCTTTTGAAATTTGTTTTCTTCCTTATTGGAGAAAAATGTGGCTATTTCTTGAAACAAATATTTCTTCGAGTCTCTGATGGCACGAAGTTCGATGGAAAGGAAAGTTTGTCTCCTTGCACCACCATATCCTTCACTTCTCTATATGGATGTTTAATTGACTTATATGCAAGTGTTAGAGTGATGTTTAGTGGCTGCACTTAAACTCTTTCAATCCCTCTTATCATAGGCAACGACATCAATTTGATGCTTGCACCCAGCGGCGAAGCTAGCGAAAATTCTACGCGGAGGCAAAATATAAACAAAAATAAAATATTTTTAAAACTAACATATGAAATTTAAGGATAAAATATATTTTTAGTCCCATAAACTATAATTTTATAAGTTTAGTCCTTACAAAAAGTGTTTTTAAAACAATAATTTTGTCTCATCTTTTTTATAATTTTACAAAAAAAAAAAGTGTTTTTAGTCTTGCATTAATCTCCATAACAATAAATTAAGGACTAGAATTAAACAAAATGTTAGAAACTTAATTTAATAATTGTGAGTGTTGTAGATACTAATAAAATATTATTAATGTCTTTTCAATGTAAACAATAAGTTATTTCTAAGAACTTATTATCCATTTCATTTGTTTCTCACTATTGTTGTTGAAAATTTCTCTCAATAGTTGTTATTAAGACTAAAAGTAACAAACCAATACAAATAAATCTATCAATGATGTCTTGACAAAATAAAAATCTATCATTGATGTAGTAATTTTTTTCACTTTCTTATGCTAATTTTCAACAACCAAATTTATTTGGGGTAGCTCAATATTTATTATTTGCGGTAGTTAAATATAGATAGATACCAATCAATTCAAGAATATTTTTTCTTTTGGGGTAGCAAGGGTTACCCTATCATCTTGAAGGGAACCGCCCCTGCTTGCATCCATATCACACCAAACATTTTCGATGGAAAGCTTCCCAATAAAGTTGTAGCTTCACGAGCCATTCTTCTTAGGATGTAACTATCTTTGAAATATGGTCTTAAAACTTTTAATTAGAGCTGTAGATTTTTGCATTGACAAGTTCCTCTTTATAGAAATGAGTTTCTTCATAAACTTCGCATCAACAATCATCTTCTCAGGAGCAAAATTCTTGCTTTGTTCAAGGATCTGCAGTAGTGGTGGATCTATGACCCTGGCTTAGGGGGTGCGAAAAATTTCGTAAAAAAAACTTCGCAAATTCAATTATTTTTGTATAGTCAGAGCTACTTTTTTTTTTTCACTTACTATATTTTTAATTTCAATTTGAATTCTATTTGTCTAAAAATAAATAAATTTGAATTATAATTAAAAATAATTTTTGAAAATATGGTATCTGATCTAAAGACCGACTAATCCGAACCAAACCCACCGTCCACTATATAAAAAAAGAAATACATCAATATATAATATACTATAACACAGAATGCGTATACATAAAAAACCTGACCAATGCATATATGGATATGCCCTATGCTCTACAGTGGTAGCCCATCAAATAAAAACTATCTTCCAACATTTTAATTTAACTATCCCAAAGAATGTTTATAAGTTATATACCATTAGAAAAAAGAGAGTTGTATACCAATAAAAAATAAACATCTCTTAGCCCAACGTAATATAAACAAGCAGAAGATGGTTGGCCCAAACCCATGATTAAATACAACCCTAATTATTTAAAGAGTATAGCCGCCACCCTTTATCTTCTCTGTTTCTTTCACGTTTTCTTTTCCGCGAGAAAGTCTTACATATATACAAGCACAAATAAAATTATTTGAGCACACACAATAATGAAAAAATTAAATGATAAATAAATTAGTCACATCATTCAACATCATTAAACCAATTTATCTTTAAAAAAATAAGCACTTGTGTGAGTGTGCCCAAACTTTTTGCATTTAAGTTTGTCCCTAAGCAAGACTTTCTCCTTTTCCGCTCCTTCCACTTCTTCTTCCAACAAGTGAACTGTCAATCAAACTTTACTTCTTTTCTTCATATTTTTATTTCTTTATGAGAGAATTAGCGAGCCACAGGTGCAAAATGAAAATCTCAGGGTGTGTAAAGTGCAATAACTATAAGATTATTGGGTTAAATTTTGAAAGTTCAGGGTGTGCAGGTGCACACCCTCACTTGCATGTAGATCCACCCCTGATCTGCAGTATCTTTTTCCTTACACTGGAATCCTTGTGAATGCATGTTTAAGATATTTTGGCATTCTACTTCTCTTTCTTTCCTAAGTTTATGCATCCAGGACCTTTTCCTCTTTTATGGACGTTTCTTTTGTAAAACTGAATGTCGATTGGTAGTTTTTTCTCTTTTTCAAGGTTGTCAAAATCGAGACTTTACTTCAAGTTGAAAGAGAATTGCAAAATCGGGATTCGTAAAATCGCAATCAAAATCGATGGATTTTACCAAAACAAAATAATACTAAATATATGTTATAAATTGTATATAGTCATAAACGACCCAGTTTAAAGTCCACAAAATACTTATACATAAATGACTAAAAAAAGGGACAAAATTCTTCCACCCTTTAAAATCTTGCGATTTTGTATGAAATCGTAAAATCGCTATCAAAATCGATGGATTTTGCTTATTTTGGGATTCTATTATGGATTTGAGTCATTGAAGGTAAAGAAAGTCACAAAATCCTGGATTTTAGGATTTAAGTCGGGATTTTGACAACAATGCTCATTTGAACAGATGGTGAGACTTCTTTCTATTTCGAGACCTTAGAGATAATTCTCCTGTCTCCACCTTGATGAGGGCTTTTGCTGTTGCCAGAAAAGTTCTTAAAAGAAGAAGTAGGCATCTCGATCTTCATGCATATCCAGAATCACAAAGTCTACTAGGAACATCTTTTGATTTGTTTTCACCATCGCATCTTCTACCATGTGGTATGGGAATTTGATTGTCTAGTCTGCCAAGGTGAGAATCATATTTGATGGCTTCACTTTCACCTTTTCAAGCTTCTTAAACATTGATAACGACATTAGATGGACACTTGCTCCTAAATCACATTAGGCAGATTTAATGGCTATGTTGCCAATTGAACATGGAATGGTGAAACTTCCTGGATACTTCCTCTTCTTTGGTAGTTAATTTATTCTTGATAGTGGAACTACAAGTTTTAGTGTTTGACTACCTCTTTGACTTTCTTGATAGTCAGACATGTATTCTTCCTAATCTTGGTTTTTCTAGGGATTAGGGTAGTACTCTGGCCATTCTTGAGGATATGTGTTAATTTGGTGTTTGACATATGACCCCATGTACTTCACTTGTTTTTTTTATCACTAGAAACTTGGTTGAAGAAATGTACCACTTGCATGAGCTTGCGCATAGAAATCACATAATAAGCGATTTGTTGAGATTGCTTAAAGTTGAATGCTCATAAGTTTGTTTCTTTCTATTAGGGCATCATATGTATTTAACTCAATCATACCTATCTTTTTATGGATCTGCACCTTGCATAATCAAAACTAAAATAAGAAACCTTTCGGTAACACCACACACAAAAAAAAATAGTAACTTTTTTTCCAATTTTTTTATATATAAAAAGAAAACAAATAAAAATAAAAATAAACTAAACCTAATCTAAATTAATGATACTCCTGGAAAATACAAACTGGACTTTTAAAAATCAAATTTTTTGTGATTGTTGGGAATAAGATAAGAATAGAAAGTCTAACCTAATCTAAATAAAAACAAAATAAATCTAATCTAAGAAATAGGAAAAGGAAACTATCCAAAATAAAAGGAAAATAAAAACTAACCAGGATAAACCTAGCTAGAAGATATGAACTAACCCTAAAATATAGTAATTACTCCAAAAACTTCTTGGGCGAATTGACAAGTGCACCAAATGAAAACAAGTGTACTAAATTAAAACAAGTAATAAAGTAGTAAGTTATCATCTCCATATGGATTGTCGTTCAACTAATTAATCAACGAAGTTTATTTGTTTATAAAATTAGTTAAAAGGAGTTTATGGTTTCCAAGTTTTGAATTGTCTTGCACAATGAGATATTAAGTTTTTGATTTAGATGTTTAATGCCGATTAGGATATCCTTGAATCATTATACTTTCTTTGTTGTAAACTCGGATTTTATTAGTTATGACCTTGCCTTGATAAATGAGATGTAATTGTAGGAACTTCGAGATTTGTGCCTCACATAGGACATAGTTGCAAAGGTCTCTATTTATATTGCATCATTACTTAGAGGTTAAGAAATGAGAACTGGACTTTTTTCTCCGATCTAGCTTAGAAAACAAGCTGAATGTGCAATTTACACGCAGAAAAGTGCAAGGGTGCATGGCACAACACTCAAATGTGCATAAGGCAGTTCCCAGTGCTGCCTCATGCGTAGGGGTGTGTGGCTCCATGCGCAAGGTCGCGTGTGGAAGTAACGAAGTTCGGATTTTGCAGTTTTTCATCTTTTTCAAGCGTTTTTCCGTCTTGAAATGCCATGGAACTTGGAATGACTTTTCCCCAACTTGTATTGTCTTCAAAAATCTTCTAAGAATCATTAATATTCATTCTTCATATCCCTTGATCCTTCATGTGGCGTCTTGCTTTGCGGAATTACAGTATTTAACAATGAAACGACTCAAAACACCTAAGAAGTTGCATGATTTAAGATAAAAATGAATTACAACAACTCGAATGAAAACAATACAAAATGTTCCCTAAACCACGAACAACTCCTCTAAATGACCTCTTATTTGTCTTCAAATACAAAGAAAATAACTAAAAACATAACCTAAAATATCATATGATGTCCCGTCATTAGTAGCTATGCCAAAAAATTTCTTTTAATCCAAATTGTGCATGGAATCAAACATTTGTAAGATTTTCGCTCTCCTAATGATACTTAATAATAGAAGAAGTTGCACTTGTCTTCTCTGTTTGGTTCTTGTATTTTTTGTAAACATCATGAGTCAATTTCTACTCCTTATACAAGCAAGAGGAAAGCATATCAATTTCTAGGATTGATCTTCTTATTCATAGTGTCAAGAGTGAGATCAAGGGATTATGAATGGCATCTAAAAATACGAGCATTCAAATTATTTTATGAATAAAGAGCATTGTCATGCTGATGAAGAAAAGGAATATCTTGAAAAACCTTGTTTTCATTGACATCATCACGTGAGAGAGACACATGAGAGTTATGTCCAGATCGTCTAAGAATCGTATTGTTTGTGTTCTCAATAGTTTCACTTAGATTTCTTGCAAGACAGGTTACTTTTATGTACCTTAAACAAAGCATGATTAGTTATTTCATAATCAAACCTAACAATATCCTCCACACAACTTTGCTCTAAAGTAAACCATCAGTGTTATCCTTTTGAGATTCCAGAAAACCACTTAAAGCCAAAATATCTTTTTGCATTTTTTCATGTACAACCTAATTATTGATATCAACAAATTTAAGCTGACTATCACTAATATGATTGGCATTGGGAGTACCTTCAAGTTGTTTATCCTGCTTATCACCAACATCCTTTAGAGGAATAGCTTGATAATGATTATGAGTTGCACAATCCAGATTATGAGAGCATGAATATCGGTAGATTTTCTACCACTCCTTCACCAAAACCAAGGACACATTTCAGAGTGTCTTTGATATTTTGCTTTGAAGCCAGTTCCAATTCTTACCACCGTTCCTCTGTATTGCTACGGTTCCTTATGCTTTTTGTGCATTAAAAAATAAATAAAAAATAGTATTTACAAAGCAACAAAAGACTCTTTTGATATATTGTGAAGTTTAGTGGAACCCATTTTAGAGTTTTAGAGGAGTAGTATGGATATTTAGAAAATGTAATTGAGTGGTGTAAATAATTGAAAAGTGTAAAGTGATGTAATATATTATGTAGGACCCATTTATACCACTCATATGAGTGATATGGATGTGGATGCTCTGAGTAGACATACGCGTATCATCATCCAAACAATGTTCACGCTAAGTATGTACAATATTATCCTCAAATCTAGTATTTATCTTATTGTGATCAGTTTTCTGTTTAACCTTACAACTTTGATGGACAATATCAACATGTTGATTACCAAGAACCTCATCAGAGGCGATGAATTAATCTTTGGTGATTTTTACTTTAATAGGCTGGTGAAGTAGTACTACCCAAAGAATTCTGGACAATCTCAAACGTGGCATTGTTCAAAGCATAATAAAAAGATGTAGATACTCGGTTGGAGTCCACTGGTTCTTTGATAACTAGAGGCTTGTGCTGTAAGACATCAAAATCTATTTGATTTGATGTATTAGTATTTATAATATTGTGCTCAAAAATCACACAAAAATTATATTTTTCCTTCATAAATATTATATATTTTAATTTTTTTTTTATCATTTTTTATAATATTTTGGGCTATGAGGCACGAACTTGGACCTTAGAAATGTTAAGGACTCATCAGCTTATTGGACCATCTTCCATCAATAGTAGTACTTTTTTTTATAAAGTCAATGACCGAATATAAATTATTTTTTTCGATCCTTCTAAGTTCTCACGTGCATGCCTCCTTATACTCTAAAATATATTCGTTCGGATGATATAATCTAATCATTTTTTAAAAGTTTTCGATATAATCCAAAATCTTCTTATATATGAGCAAATCTCATAAACTTACTTTATTTCAACAATTATGTTTTTTGTCTTAAAACTTCTCTCTCACCACCCAAAATCCGAACCTCCGACATTGTGTGATTCTTGAAGGGTTTTTTTGGTTGAAATCATCATATTTCAAGTCTTTTCAAACACCAAACACAAGGTAAGGTCACATTCCTTAGAAAAATTGTTCTTTGAATTTTTTATTTTTTTTTATGGTTCAAATTATACAATACGAACAAGTTTAGTATGTGTTGAAACTGTTTTTTTTATATTGTAATTTTTTTCATTTTTGTTGATTTGTATATGTGAATTTGACATTTTCATATATGGACCACATTAAACGCGAAAGACTTACCATGATTGCTTTTGTTAGGCAAGAATGGGTTCATTAGGTTGAAGCAGAGGGAAAAGTGAGAAGAGGAGTATGGGCAATGACAGGGACATGGGTCGTACTATTGATGGATTTGGACCGTCTTAGGTGCACGAGCCTCATCCCTAACCCTCCAACACCATGTTGAGGAGGAAGTTTCATACCATGATGACGAGGAGGTGAATGTCAATGTTGATGTCCATTCATAGCCTGCTGGATTCCTATCTTGGTGGGCCATCAAACGTGTCTGTGTTCATCCAATATCATCTTCACGTGGCCAGGCACGTGTGAGATTGAGAAGTAAGATACCCCTACTTATATATTTTGTACTCTGTTTTTTTTATGTATGTATACTTATATTATATTATTTATTTTTTTTTTTTTGCAGTTTTGTAGCAATTTGAAGTGTGTGAACAATGGGAAGAAGTTGAAGGCTACACATAAGGACAATGAGGGCATAATGGTCGAGTCATGGTTCAGACATGCCCTATTTGACAATTATATTTATTGGCAGAAGCATGTTAGCTATGACATTAAAGATTATGGCATGTTGTATTTAATTGATGAGGAATGGCTAGCTTCCATATTCTGATTGGGAATATGACAGTGATACTACATCATGAGTCATGTATGCTGCATTTTCTCATCGAGGGTTGTATCCTGGACTACAATGATCATGTTTCTAATCCTAATGTGGTATAGCTGATGGTTGAGTTGTTAGAGGCTGATCTGGAGGACTGTGAGTTCCAGGTGGAAGTCACGAAGGGTGTTCATGCACGTTTCAGCTTTTTGAGAAAGGAGTTTTGGAGTCATCTTCTAGCACCATCTACAGATGAGGTGGAGGGTGATGGGGATGTGATGCAGCTGGACCGCTTTGGTAAAGCGAGGAAGTCTGACATGGCTGAGTTTGGAGTATATATTGGATGAGGTTTGGTGAGGATTGATTTATTCCCAGAGGCAGAGGGGTCTGTTAGAATAAGCCCTAATAGCCAATCTATATTGACTAGATTTGGCTTTGTATAAGATATATATATATATATATATATATATATATATAAAAGACATTTTTTATTGATTTTGTTTTTAATAAAGTCCAGAGAATAATTAATATGTCTAATGGAATATTAAGTGTGACTTAATTGTGAGACCCCATCAAACTAAAGGATATTACTATGATATGGATAGACTGATGATCACATCTCACGGATCATGGATAAAGAGTTATAAAGTCTTCACATAGATATAAATAATGTGAGTAGTATTTATATTGGATTGGCCCAACTTGAAAATATTACATAAAATATTATGTAAGTGTCATAAGTTATTCTCATAATCATAAGTTGTGTATACCAGCCTTTGACTTGAAATCACTATGTACCCTAGATGTAGGAGTCGAGTAATTTGTTGTTGAAACATTGTATGTAACAAGATAACTATAAAGTCGGTTGATGGGTAATCCATGAAGCATGTTGAAGAACATCAGTGACCTAGATGGAATTTGTCCGTCCTACATAACAAGAGAAATGTCTAAGGGCTCAATATTAAACTGAACAAGGGTGATATGATATACCTTGTGTTCAATATAGACATGAAGGAAAAACAATAATTATATACAATATCGTTATCATAAAAAGTTTTTGTCAGACATATCACATGACATTCTTGTTACTTGGGTAGTAGTAATATTTTGCTAGATACTACTCATTGTTTATAATATTAAATATAAGATTTAATATTATTGTCAACATTACAAGAATATACAATGTCATACACAAAAGGACCGAGAAACAAGAGATATAAGTGAGACTTATTATTTAGAGGTACATTTAGTATGTGGAGTGAATTAGTTAGTAAAAAACTAACAAATGAGTTATTGCGGTTACATAAGCCCAATAGTTTCTTGACTTGCAGAGCACACAAGTGGTTCCATAAACCCTAGTTTTATAAACCCTAAAATCGCCCCTCTCTCTAAGCCTTCATTCTAAAACAGCTAGCATTGTGAATTGAAGGAGCATGTTTGTGTGTACTAAGTAGAGGTGCTTACATCGAGCACAACTTCAAAGGATCCACGCTTCAAGAGGTAAACACCTGAATCCTTAAAGTGTTTTGGTTTATGATTAATGATTTAATCATGATCCGTCAATCAGGATTAATTCATCTAACAAGATTAAAATTTTGAAAAAACCCGCTTAAAATCCCAATAGGGTGGCCATGCTACCTAGTAGATTTTTTATTGTGTTGTAAAATTTGGAAAATTAATATCTGAATCTTATGTTATGTTGTAACCTTTGAATATTGCTGATTATATTTTTAATTTATGTCTAATTTGTGTTGTTTAACATGACTCAACGCGATTTGGAGAATAAATCCGAAAAAAGTTAATACCGGTTCAACTTATATAATTAGAAAGGTATCAAATCCCCAAAAGACCAACTTTAAAGACCAAATGCAATTCATAAGTTGACATAATTTTCATTATATAATCTAAATTGGTAAAATATAAATTGTATTATATAATATGAATTGTGTCAACACGCAGACATAGGTCACACATGTGAATGAGCCAAAAAAAATTTCGTGTTTTTTATCTACGAATACATATTCATGCAAAATGAAAATTATAATATTTGATCAGATGTGTAATTCCCAAGTGATTTTGGTGTGAGAAAATTCCTCTCTAAATGCAACTTTCCAACGACCAATTTGCTTAGGGAAAATTCTCATTCACTTATATACCTCTCATTCTTGTTTTCTAATTTTTTATGTTTTTTGAAGTACACACTTTTCAGAAACTTAATTGTAAAAAGAAATGATATTTGCACAACCTCTTTATTACAATTTTTTGACAACTTTATCTCTCATACTCACAATATATTCTTATTCTCTCTCTTACCTTTTCTCTGTCTATTGTTTTGGATCAATGAGAAGAGAGAAAATGAAAGTTGTCATCAAAGTTGTCCCAAATGGTTGTACATATATCACTACTCAGTTGTAAAACCGTGTTTTTGTTATAAAATAGAGGTGAAGGAGAGAAAGAAAGAAAAGTGAGAGTTTCAATTGTCTCTTGTGTATAACATTTTATTACAAATGAGTTTTATTTATAGGGAAATACAAGAATATGAGAATACAAGAATATGGGTAAATGGACCGAACAATTATGAGTCTATGACTTATAGACATCCACAATAATATTCACAACACTCCTCATTGGATGTCCATCGAGGATATGTCTCATTAAAACATTACTAGAGAAAACCCAACGGGAAAAAACTCTAGTGAGGGGAAAAGAGTACAACATCCTTTTGTGTCATAATATGCATCGTTAAAAACCATACCAGGAAAACTAAATAGGATAAAACCACGGTTAAAAAAGAGTGCAGAACACATTTATCTCTCCTCCTCATAAAGACGATTGTATGTGAGACAAGTAAGGTGAAATAGTCTTTCATAGTAGCTGTTCAAAAGCTTTACTTTGCAATGACTTTGTTGGAAGAGTCTCCTTATAAAATAAGAAAACCACTGTAATATCCCGCTTGTCAGTGTCAGAATTTTATCAGTCGAAGGTGCACCAGAGAACAATGTTCAGGAGACTCACTACGGTAAAGAATGGTTTGCGATGCGGTGCTAGTCGAACAGGAATTATTGTCAGTGTCGGTACAAACACGTTTAAGACGAAGGGCGTTTTGGTAATTGCACCGAGGGAGTATATAAGTATGTTGGAGCCAAAATTGTTCATTATGTGCAAGAGTTTCTCTCTCTAAGCTACCAAGAGCAAGAATTCTCTCCTCCTTCTCTCTAGAAATCGCCCCATCCTTCCCTTGCCAAGCAATCTAGTGATCAATGCATGCAATGGTAATCAAGCAAGAATCATGGTGTCTTAGCAAGCAAGAGAGCAACAAGAGTGGTTTGGTGAGCTAAGGCTTTGGATGCAAGATGAATCAAGAGCTAGGGTTCATG
>Ga0228710_1010920_pt1 | contig 11957 bp, 4 predicted proteins | sample MedpolnodulmetaG_FD_177995 | JGI IMG/M metagenome (GOLD analysis project Ga0228710, IMG submission 177995) | Root nodule microbial communities from Medicago polymorpha collected in Santa Monica, California, United States - pink nodules | ecosystem: Host-associated > Plants > Roots > Nodule...
TATATATATATATATATATATATATATATATATATATATATATATATATATATATACATATATATTTGCACAATTACATTGAAACCTAGCAAGTAATATTCAACCAAATAATGATTAGCAAGGTTAGTAATAGAAGACCTTTTCTTTCCATTCTCACACAAGAAGTCAAGACCCTCACTACTCTCCTCCAAAGACTGCACCATTAATTAACTTCAAATTAAATTGAAACAAAGAAGAAATAAATTGAGAGGGGATAGAAATTAAATTCACTAGTCGATTTCTTTAAAAGCAAAAGGAAATATATATTAAGAAAAGTGTACTTCAATCTCATACAAGAATGAAGAAAGTTGAAAGGACAAACCAGAAGTAGAAAGACATCAATCAAAAAATAATATTGAAAACATCCAACACAAACATTACAAAAGAAAAAATAATTCATCAGTGTACAAATGAAAATAACTAGACCTTGTTTGCTCCAAGAACCAAAGTCTTGATTTTGGTTAGCGACGCAATAACATCTGTCATATTAATTCTTGCTTCAGGTGAATCTTCACAACAGTTTAGGGCTAAACTAAAAATAGATGACATGTGAGTCAATATGACATCAATTTGTTCCCCAATTTGTTGGACTAAATTTGAATCCAAGACCTCCATAATTGAATTAGGCAATGATCGACTAATCCATGTTTTCAAACTTAGTTCTGCAACAAATATATCATCCGTTGGCTTTCTTCTTGTGAAGATTTCCATTAGCATAATCCCATAACTGTACACATCTCCTTTGACAGAAACAATTCCCTTAGATCCATACTCTGCATGTTAATATTTACTAATAGTTATCAAATATTCTTAAATATAATAAAAATGACTAAATTGTTAGAAACTAGTTAATAGTTATCAACTCGTTTCTTTCATTCTCTATTGAATAAATCAAATAGATTTTGTTAGGACTCGAAACATAAAATAAAATTTAGAGAAGTTAAAGAGAAGAAATGACCTGGTGCAAGGTATCCAATAGTAGCTAAAGTTTGTGTATGAGTTTTAGATTGTCCTTCATCCATGAGCTTGGCAATACCAAAATCGCTAACATGTGCAACCATATTTTCATCCAACAAGACATTAGAAGGCTTTAGATCACAATGAACCACGGGTATTGAAGAGCCATGATGAAGATATTCAATTGCAGATGCAACATCTATCATTATATTTAACCTTTGCAAGAAATTTAAACAATAGTTATTTGAATATAACCATTTGTCTACACTTCCATTTGACATGAACTCCATCACCAATGATTTGAAATCAAGAGTTGAACAACTGCTGATAATCTTTACCAGATTTCGATGTCGTAGATTTCTCATTGCATTGCATTCTGCATCAAAGCTCTTTGATTTTGCCTCTGATTGTAAATCAATTACTTTAACTGCTATCATCTCACCATCAGGAAGAATCCCCTCATACACAGAGCCAAAGCTCCCCCTTCCAAGTAATTTACTCTCATTGAAACCATTTGTTGCTTGCACAAGTTCATAATATGATATTCTTCTTGGAGCTCCTAAAGCTGATAAACCCCTTTCAAGAGTATTTTCAACATTTTTCCTTTTGATTCTAAAACATATGATGCATGCAACAACCAAAATGGCTGACACAACTATGGGAAGTATGCATTTGAGTAATATCTTCTTTACCATTGACATTTTCTTGTCTTGTTTACCGCAAGGAGGTACGTGGAGGCGAAGATTTCCGCAAAGTGCTCCATTATGCATAAAAGATTGAGTTGTGAAATTCTTGAAAGGTCCTCCATCAGGAATCTCTCCTTGTAATCTATTATATGAGAAGTTGATGTTTTTAAGGTACAAAAGCGATTCTAAGGATTTTGGAATAACACCATTTAACATATTTTGAGACAAGTCCAAGGAGATCAAACTTACCATTTCACCGAGTGATTTGGGAATTAATCCATAGAGTTTGTTATGAGCTATGGAGAGAGTCTGCAAATTTTTTAAGAAACTGATGGTTGTAGGAATGTTGCTTGAAATATGGTTTCTGGATAGATCTAATAGTATAACTGCTCTCAAATTCCCAATCTCAAGTGGAAGATTACCAATGAAACCATTAGAGGACAAATTTACCTTTAAGATATCTGTGAGACTCCAAAGAGATGAAGGTATCCTAGAGTTCAAATTGTTAAATCCTATATCCAAATTTCTAAGAGAAGTCATATTTCCCAAACATGTTGGCAAAACACCAGAGAGCTTATTATTTGCTAGATATAACTCACTCAAACTCTCAATTTTACAAAGCTCCTCAATAAACGATCCTTGTAGTCCATTGTTGCCAAGATCCAATGCTTGAAGTTTTTGTAATCCTTTGAATGTACTAGGTATTGGTCCATATATATTATTCCCGTTTAAAGAAAATTCTAGCAAGTTGCTCATGTTTCCAACTTCTAGGGGAATATTACCAACAATTCCACATGAATCCGCTACAAAGTAAGTTGAAGTTATGTTTCCAATTGACTTTGGAAGATTAAGCAGTATACGATTCCCCGATAGTACTAGTTCTTTCAAATATCTACAATTTGTCAAAGAAGTAAAGAATTGAAGAGAATCTTTGATCGTCAAATCATTGTTTTCAATGCTAATCGTTTCGATGAATCTTAAGTTTCCAAAAGCAATATTGGGCAGAGTTCCACTGAACGCATTGTTAAACAATTGCAATTCAGTGAGCTGAGAAGCGTTGAAGATAATATTTGGAATATTTCCAACAAAGTTGTTTTGATTCAAGTGTAGGCGTTGCAGGCTAGGAAGTTTATATCCCGTATTTGATGGCATTATGCCTGAGAGGTAATTGTCTTCAAGATAGAAGTATATCAGTGATGACATGTTGAGGAGTTTGGAAGGAATAGATCCACTTAAGCTATTGTATGCCAAATTTATAAACGCAAGTTTATCAAGATAGCCAATCTCATCGGGTATCGAACCTGAAAATAGATATTCATGATAGATTAGTGGTCATTCTTAAGAATATTAAGTTTCATAAAAACAAACAAATAGCTAAAATTACTCTATTGGTCCTTAATATTAATTTCAAATTTTGGGTTGTCATTTATATTTTTTTTCTAATTATCTCTTTATTTTTGTCACTAAATTTGTGATGACAAAATCATAGACATGATTATTTATTTTTTTCAGTTTTAGTTTTTAATTCTATTATTTTAGTGTAGAGTTAACTGCGCAACTTTTACAAAATACTTTTCATATCAAAGAGCATTTTCAATTAAGAGAATCTGATCTAAAGAGTTAAAGATAAAATTCAGAAGATTAAATGAATACTTTTTTAATTTTTTTTACAGAATTGGAAAATAATTAAAAATGGATACGCATCTTATTTCGGGTAAAGTATCGACATAAAAAATGGAGCATACCTGTGAAGAAGTTCGATGATAAACCTAAGTTTATGAGAGATGTGGAGTTTCCAATTGATGGCGGAATGCTTCCTTCAAATTTATTGTTGTCTAAAGAAATAACTTGAAGTTGAGGAAGCTGACTGAAAAAATCATTTGGTAGACTTCCATTTAAATTGTTCATGTAAAATCTGACATCCCTCAGATAAGTCATGTTGTTAAGCAATGGAATTTTACCTGCATGTGTGTAACATTAATATCAGATTATTTATTTATTAATACAAGACATCAAATTTCCCGACTCATTTTCTGTTTTCGCATTGTAATTTTTGGATTTTTAGTCCTGCGCATAGTTCTAAAAATAGGGAAGAGATATAAAAAAACATCTTCCTTTACTAAAAATTAAATACTATGATCTGTGATATCAGGGCCGTTCTTTAGGGAGTGTAAAGAGCTCAGAATTCTGCTCTTTACCCAAACGGTTTTGCTCATTCCCAAAGTAAATGTTTAAAATACTCCTACGCATGTTAACTCACGTTGGTATTAAATTTGCGTGAGTTAAATCACGTGACTTAAACGTGACTTAAGTCACGCAAGAAAAAAAAGCACACTAAAATCCAGCGTGAGGTTTTGTTTCATCCATATTCCAAACTCATCAAAACACTCCCTATTAGATAAATTCAGGTAGGTTCTTATCCTGAAAGTCTTCAAGACATTGTAAAAGGATAATTTATAAAAGATCATTAATTGCACACATTTGTATTGAATAGTCTCCTGTTCTGGTACTTACAGTTATGTTTTATTACAAACTCATCAAAACACTCCCTATTTACGTCATTATTGCTAGAAATGTGGTGACTAATCGTGGAAACACATGGATTCTGCCTTTGTAAAAGAATGATTTTAGCTCATGTACCTTTTTGACAGAATTTATATTTGACTTTTCTTTGATGTTTGGCGAGGGTCATCTTTATAACATTGTTTCTACTTCCTATCAAGACTGGATAACTTTTCTGTAGTGAAATTCAAAGAAAAAAAAACCAGCGTGAGTTAACTCACGTTGGGTTTTAGTGTGTTTTTTTCGCAGCGTGAGTTAACTCACGCAAATTTAACACTAGCATGAGTTAACTCACGCTGCGTGAGTTAATATGCATAGGGGTATTTTGGACATTTACTTTGGGAATGAGCAAAACTGTTTGGGTAAAGAGTAGAATTCAAGAGCTCAACCGAGCTGGGCCTCCCAAAGCGATGTGCCTCAAGAAAAAAATTATTGCTTAATATCCCCATCCCCACTAAAAAAAGAAAAATAAACATGTTTCATGTTTCAATTTCTAAGTAAAAAATCATGTTTCATGTTTCTATTTCTAAGTTAAAAGTCATGTCTTTAGTAAAAATAATTGCTAATTTTGATTTCGGTGGCTAATAATAATTATACAAGTGTTATTTTCAGTTTAAATAGAAGATTAATCTTTTAAGAAAATTGTGCATTTTTTTTATTACGGGCCTATTTTTACTATGAGAGCCGAACCTTCAGTTTTATAGGGACGGCCCTGTGTGATATGTTTTAGAGGCAAAAGGGATTGCAGCCAATCTTAAATGAAGATCTCAGAGCTAAGGATTTTGCAAAACCTGCACACTTTCTTCATTACACAATTATGCCGTTTATCAATTTGATCAAATTATATACTATAGAGAAATAAATATAATAAACAAACATGAAAATATCTTACCCTCCAAGTTGTTGCCAATAAGATATAAATATTGAAGTTTGGTCATGCTTCGGATGTCACTTGGCATGAGTCCTTTGTTGAAGCTATTGTATGATAGATTTAATTCCTCCAACTCTTCACATTGATGCCAAATAGTCGGCATGTCACCGGAAAGATCATTATGTTCAAAATCAATAATCGTAAGATTTGGAAGCCGATGACAAACATTTGATGGAAGATTGCCAGACAGGTTATTATAACCAAGATAAAAATGTTGCAACAATGAGTTGTTGAATTTGAACATCAATGATATGTTTCCTGAAAACTGATTATTGTCGAGGTGCACAGATGTCAACTGAGTAAGATCGCCCAATATCCCTGTTGGAATTTCTCCTTTAATTCAACAATGAAAAAGGAAAGATAAATATTTAATTAGGATAGTTCAAACACCCTGTAAAAATAAATACTCACATCACTACACAAAATAAAAGGTTCCCTTTTTTTCAAAATAAAAAATAAAAATAAAAGGTTCCCTTTTATATAAATTGTTAATTTATTTTTTATTATATTATTTACTGCTACTACTTTTTTCTAATTTTTTAAATTTATTAATGAATTGTAGTTTTATAAAATAACTTATAGTTTCTCTTTTTTACATACAAAATTAACTATATATACTATATATAAAGGGAATACATGATTTTAGGGTGGTTTTTTCACTTCCAATTATATCCATAAACAAATTTATTTATAAGAATGCTACCTATATAGTTGATGTCATTCAAAATGATAAAAATTTATAAGATATTTACTATATTGTTGGTGTTGTTGATAAAAATAAGTATAATTAATTTGTTACAACATCATTGCTCGAAATTAATTATTTCAAAATCGCAGCGGTCTATAATGCACTTAGTTTGGTTCTCTTGTGCATGGGTTATTTGGAAAGATTAGAAGAACATGATTTTTAATAATAATGGAATCTCTAATGTGTTAAATCAGCTAAATATGCTCAAATGTGTAAAACTTATTGTGGCACCGAAGGACTAATAAATCATATATTGAAAATCTAAGATTTTGAATAGTGTGAAACAAGAAAATATCGCAAATATGACGTACTCCTATGGAACGAAATATAAGCAAAAAATAATTAAAAAGTTGATGCATGCGAACTAAATTCTTAATTACATATATCTACTTTTCAATTACAACTTTTCCATATATTTCATTTTGGAGTGAGTATAATATAAAAAAAATTAGGTGTACCTGAAAAGTAGTTGGAAGATAAACCGATAAATTCAAGTGAAGACATGTTTAAAATTGTTTGAGGTATGGATCCAGACAACCTATTCTCCCTAAAATCAAAAGCTTTCAACTGATGAAGGCTACCGATAGATTGGGGGATAAAACCACTAAAATTGTTAGCGCCGAGATACAAAATTTGAAGTCGTGATAAGTCCCCCAACATTTCAGGAATTCGTCCAACAAACTCGTTATAGGCGATAGAAATAACCTTTAATCGACGCAACTGACATATCTCTTTAGGAAACTGACCACTGAAATTGTTGTTGCTGAGCTTAAGTATAACGAGGAACGACAAATTCCCTAGGTTTGGCGAAACGGTACCACTAAGACTCATGTTATTGAGATTCAAACTATGGACTCTACCATGTCGCTCATCACAAGTGACACCAACCCAACTACATGCAGAAGAGGAGGTTGACCAATTATTAGCCAGTATATTATAGGGGTCTGAAGTAATTAGGGTTTTGAATGCTAGAAGAGAAGACTGATCTGTGGTGATGTTTTTGGCATTCGCAGCTACGCAAGTCACGAAACAATGCATTGAGAGCCAAAAAAGAAAGAGATCGGTTAATAGACTGACCATTTTTTCGTAGTGGTAGACAAGGCAACGACTTTTTAACCAATATTGGTTTGAAATTGATTTCCCCGCACTATTATTAACACTACCAACGTTTAATGACAGATTTGTGTAAATGTGATGTGATATGGTTGGTGGCTGGTAGTGTTTCAAATTGTTGACTTAGGTCTGTGTAAATGTGATATGGTTGTTGGCTGGTAGTGGTTCAAATCGTTTATTTAGGTGCTTTTGAGTATAGTCTTTAATGACTTTATCTTTATCCATCTTCTAGGGGTTAAGCTAATAAGTGTCTTAAGGACATTTGTTAAGAAAACTTGTTATTTGAATACATTAAAGGTTATACTAACAAGTACTCTTATGACATTTTTTAAGGAAACTAAAAGTAGTATATTTATATCAGATTTAACAAAGTTTTGACTTTTAAAAAGTTAAATTCATCACTTTTCATAACTTCCATTTAAGGCAAATTTTATGGTACACCCAAAAATTTGAGTGTATTGGTACACCAAATCAATAAATTAATAGTTAAATGTGTTATTTTTGAAGAGAAATTTTTTTTTCTATCACCTATAATTAAATCTTATTTACCAAAAACGTCAACTAAATAAAATCTAATTTTTCTGAATTTTAGTACTCATAATAGAGAATTTTGATTATTTTTTATAATAAAATGTAAAAAAAAATTAGTATGATTTTTATAAACAATGAAATGATGTTTTTTCTTATGAAATCACATTTTCTAAAATATAAATATCAAAAAATAACTCTTTATTCCATAAAAATAATAGTTAATGTAAAGATTTTTGAAATATGAGTACCGGTACACCTTAATTTATGGGTGTACGGTAGAAATTTCCATTTCTTAATACAATATTTTTATTTTTATCATCTTAATCAGTGCTCTAAATGCATTCTTTACCATTTCCCTATTTAATTTCATTCGCTGAAACCTTATGGTTTCTCTTTAGAAGCATCTCTTTTTTAACAAAAAAATTAATGGCTTCTCTTGAATGTTGAAAACGTTTTGGTTACGGAGACAAGGTCAAAGTAAGTTTTAATAAGTTGTGAGCTTTGTGTGGGCAAGACAGTATTTGAAGTAAGGACAAAACATCAAAATATTCAATTATTGATTAAAAAGTACTCTATTCGTTCCATTTTAACTGAATTTTTTTTCATTTCACACATATTAAGAAAAGACTAATGTTAGTAACACTCTTTTGAACACCCTCTCTCACTTATTGGTTTAAACCATTGTGAATTTACACTTTGAAAATTGAACCCCTACAAAATGGTGGGACATACATTGATTTCGTCCAATAAACAAGTGAGTGCTAGAGAGTGTTAAAAAGTGAGTGTTGCTAGTATTTCTCTTAAGAAAAAGTGTATAAATGAGAGAGAGAGAGAGGGAGGGGGGAGAGAGAGAGGGAGAGAGAGATAGTTGAGTGTCTTATAAAGAATTGGTACATTCTTTCTTATCATAAATGCAAATTATAATATATTGAATTGAGAGTGATGAAAGTGGTCAGGGGCGAATGCTTGTACAACAAAGGGGTAGCTATGGCTACCCCAAAAAAATAAATTTTATTGAGTTAGTAGGTATATTTTTATGTTTAGCTACCCCTAATAACATATATTTGGCTATCCCAAATTCGATTTTAAGTGTAATAATTTTTTGTGACTTTGTTTACTTTCGGGTGACCACCTCATAAAATTATTGCTAACTTCGCCGCTGAAAGTAGTATTAATTAGAGTTATAATTGAAAAAAAGTAATTATTGTTCTATTGAAAAATGAAATCGATCAATTTTTTTAGGACAATATTTTTTTTGCAAATCGCTCGGTTATTATATATGGGACAGAAGGAGTAATTAAGCTTGTGGGGTTAGCTGCCCCCAATTCACATGGGGTGGATCCGTCCATGCGTATTTGTTAATGATAAATAAAAAAATCACAAGACAATTATTGGTCCTTAATTAATATAAATATAAAAAAAGGATCATGTTAAGAAGGCTTGTTTGACAAGGCAAAGAATCTAGCTTATAGTTTATAGTAGATAGCTTATTAGTTCGTCTAGCAAAAAAAAGTTTGATAACGGTCTTTTTACAACGAGTTTATAGCTTATTTCAGAAACTTGTAACTTATTTTTCAGACGCTATTTCAAGTAGCGTTTAAGCTTATAGCTTATAGTTATCATTTTTTCTTCCAATTTTGTCCTCATTATTTTATCTAAATAAATGGTGCCTCAGACGAACACCTATATGGTTGTTTGGCGAGGATTGTGGATGAAACATTGTTGAACACTCGAATATCAAGTTGTACAGAGGAGGATGACTTTTGAATGATTATTTTTACATTTTGATTTTTTTTTCTTCATGTAAATGATGAATGTGGTTAATGTTGGTATTGTAATACCTAAACAATTATTTTTACTTTGAAATGAACGAAAGAATGACTTAGAAATTTGGCTAATTTAGATTGTTAATTGGATTTTTCTAACCTCTGCAAAATTGGGTTTTTCTTAAACCAGTGTTTGAGAAAAAGCTTGATTGACTCGTTAATAAGACTTTAGAAAACCCAAAAAATTCGGCATTTATTACTCCCTTAAGCTGTGCAATCTTGCACAGGTTAGAAAACCTCTTGTTAATTATATTGTATAAATGAAGGACACTTTTGAATGTAGCGAATGAGAGAATATATGAAATTTTTTAATGTGATCGTTGTCAATCTCACAATTACTTTTTATCTTTGGAATGTTTATTTTTTAGATTCATTGAGTAATTAATGTATCTTGTCTAGAATATATACCAAATATATCATTTATGCATTGAATCAAAAAAGTGAAATGTTCCTTATAAATAGGACTGGATGGAGTATCTAAGTTGTTCCTACTGCAATGCATTTTTCTCCTAGTGCACTACGAAGTACGAACAGTAGTTAATTGTCGTTTTTGTGAGTAGTTTATAACTACTATTCTAAACGGTAGTTTCTTTTTTAGAAATCAAATTGGTCCATCAAAATTACGTAACAAACGTTGGTTAATTGTCATTTAAGGTATTTTAGATAGTTTGAGATGCATGTGAGCAATTCTTCGATCCCTAAAGAGCAATTTTCCTCTAATTATCATGTTTTAAATTTGAAAGTGGGAAACCAAGAACGTTGAGAAAACTATTGAATGTGCAGCAGCTATCATGGCCCTCAAGCCCTACCGAACCCACTATATCCGGCTGTGCTTGAAGTTGAAACAAATATCTCTCAAACGAAACTTCTAAGCTGTTTCTAATTATACGTTGTTCATACGCTGTTCATCTATTTTCTGATCCACACACCAGTGGGTGTACTATGTACATACATATGTTGAATTGTTGACCAAGTCAGACAAGTAGTATAAAGAAGAGAAATGTATCTTGAATTCAAAATTGTGATGTCAAATGTAGAGTCATTCATTCTATCAAAATAAATGGTTTAAATATATGCGTGTTTTGAAAATGTGTGTAAATTATTAGAAAATAAAAAATAAGAGATAAAAATAAACACATATGATGTTACATAAGGTGTGTTTGGATATAACTGTTTAAATAACACCAATGAATAAATAAAAATAAAATACAAAACCAAAAAAACAAACTGAATTTTTTTTTTTACTAAATTATACTTTTAAATTTATGGTCAGTTTGGTTTGCATGATATGATTAGTATATCCTATTTTGTGTCAATCTTCCGTTTGATGCAACAATGAGATAGGATAAATTATTCCTTTTACTTATCATATCCTATCATTCCTTTGTATTTTCTATCATATCCTCTCCATCCGAATCATTCATCTATTCCTCTCATCTTCCTCTATTTTTTCTAAATTCTCCATTTTTATTATCAATTTCAATTTTTTTTTATAGATTCCGTTTTTTTCCTTCTTCTTTTTATGGACCTCTATTTTTTTTTATCAGTTGATACTAGTAATAGACCCGTGCTTCCGCACGGGTCACATAACATTGCGGTAATCATATAAAAAATAATTACATTGTTAATATTGTCAACGTTAATGAAAATTATCAACATTAATATAATGTTTTTATTGAATATTTTTTTTCTTGTATATTGAAAAATATGTTAAATATTTGAACCGTGTATGTTGTAGATTTTATTTTCTTATGTACACGAAAACAAATTTTTATATACATATATCAGAAAGTTAATAAAATAAATTTTTTAAAACTCATGATTATTTTCAAAATATCAAGATTAATGTAATGTTTCTATTAAATAACTTTATTTTTTGTCTCGATTTCAAAACGTTCCAATTCTTTTCATGGATTTCTCTCCTTTTTCTTAAATTCATCTTCTTTTTTAATCAACTAGATAATTTTAAGGATACTTTAAAAACTAACCTAACAAGGAGACATCATAGAGTGATTTGAATGTATCATGGGCAGATTCAGGAAAACATTTTTAATGTGAATAAACAAGTAGCAACCGATTTTTTCCTAAAAAAAAAGTAGCAACCGATTTTTAGTATTTTATACTTTAGCGACCGAAATATCAATCATTAACTTAATCGGTAAACATACTAGAGACCAATTTTTAATCTTTATACTCTAACAACCAAATTTTATGACGCTATTTCAATCGTTAAACATATTAAAGACCAATTTTTATACTTTAAAAAAAGCGTACATACAAACATAACAAAAACATTAAAAATCATTTTTTTTAAATCTAAATTCAAACAAACGGACACTCTATTAGTTTGATTTATCAATGGATTGTTTTGGTTTTTTTGAAAGATAATAGATTGTTTTGCTTATTAATTAGCTAAAATAATCCAAATATTTTCTCTCTTTTTTTTTAGACAAAAAGTGTGCTATGTCCAGCTTTTTTTTTTTGTTACAAATGTGATGTTGTTTTTTAGTACAAATGTTATGTCGGTTTTTTTTTTTTTTTTTGGTGGGGGTTGGGGTTTAAAT
>Ga0228710_1010922_pt1 | contig 11956 bp, 3 predicted proteins | sample MedpolnodulmetaG_FD_177995 | JGI IMG/M metagenome (GOLD analysis project Ga0228710, IMG submission 177995) | Root nodule microbial communities from Medicago polymorpha collected in Santa Monica, California, United States - pink nodules | ecosystem: Host-associated > Plants > Roots > Nodule...
GAAGTAAATATATGATATAAATGCACATATTTCAAGAATTGAAAACATTAATATCACATATTTACTTCAAAACTATAGTAATTGACAATCTCCATTTATTTAGGAAATGGAGAGGATCTTCATCCCAATTTTACCATATTGATCTATTGAGTGGAGAATTATATTTATTTACTTGAACATCAAGCATCCCATGCTTGTGATCAATGTTTCTCTAAACTCCAAACCTCTAATGCTTGTGATTAATCATTCGCTAAATTTCTAAACCTCCATGATTATATGACCAAACAAGATGATTTACAAGAATTTTCTCTAAATCGTGTTGTTGTAGATTTAATGAAAACACTAACAATGCATTGGACACTTAAAACTTTGATTATCATTGATAATGACTTGGAAGATGCTTCATATTTCAAGCTTCACAAATATGAATTTTTCATTCAATAAAAGTAAATGTATTTGGACATAAGATGATGGGGAATGAGAGATTTATTAATGAATACCGTAAGAGATAGAACATGTGACATAAAATCTGAGGAGAAAGAAAAAAATGGGAAAAAAAAAAAAATGCTTAGGAGTAAGTGGATTTTGTAGATAATGAAAACTACTCCGATGTGATGAAGAAGAAAAAATAGTCTCTCTATTACTGTTTTTTTTTTCTCCTTCCGCTCTCTCTTTTTCAGACACATCCTCTTGATTAACTTTTAACTTCCAATTTATAGGCTTCAATGTCACCACTGATGATCATCAAGGACAGTCATAGACAAACCTAACGGTGATGAAAAGAGAATGGAAATACACTCACCTTTTAGATTACTTGTATACTTGGAGAAAAATAGAGTCCTATTAACAAAAAAAAAAGTGTTCCCAATGGAAAAGGGAGAAAGTCAGAAGAGAAAAATGTTTGATTGCATGCTAAAAATGTGTTTCCCTTCCATTGTTTTGTGATGGTAAATGCAAATAAAAAATGTTAGTGATGTGCCAAACTTATGGCTAGATGAATGGTTGTAAAAAAATAATAGAAATTTGAATGAAGGCTAAAAATTCATTTTGGGTGAATACTATTTTTATAGTCATTTTCTTGAAAATAAAAAATTATCACTCAGGTCAAATTTGGTGTCGGTAACACTCAATCACTACTTTTCACTCTTCTCCTAAATGTAAATTGATTTTAGGAGTCAAAATTAATTCTAAAGTCATATAATTGGTTTACCTTTTGTGCATATAAATATAACTTGGTGGTTGAGATAGTGTGAATTATCAAGTGAAGTGATAAGGATATCGGAAATCAAGTCTCCATTCCATCATATATATAATTGGTTGCCGTTTTTTAATTAAAAAAAACACATTTTCAGCTAAAATCATTTTTAGACAATCAATTAATTTAAAATCAATTTTATCACTGCATAGTCAAATAGGCTAATACAATGTACCTTCTCCTCATTGTTTAAGTGCAATTGGTTTGTGACGAAAAGGCTTGTGTATACTCCAAGGCCAGACTAGTGTATATTGCAAGGTCAATAAGGCCTCAAGCTTAAGCTCAAAAAGAAAAATCATCTTTTTAAAACTACTATATATGATATATAGTATAAATATGAGAGAAAAAAATATAAGGACCAAAAACATATTTAACCTTTTAATAATTGAGACCCATTAACTGCTACATCAGCATTCCGTTAGAGAATTAACAGTAGGGATTAATTTTGATAACGGAGATAAAATGTGAGGATTTTAAAAATATTTAATGAAATGTAGGGACTATAATTCAAAGGAGCGCAAAATGTAAGGACTAAAAACATATTTAACCCTAGTTTCTATGCTTTACTACTATACTATATCATTTTATAATAAAACTTTGGACTACAAGTAGTTTAAAAATAACGTTATTTAGTTCAATGAGATCTCACAATTAAGTCACATTTAACGTTCCATTAAACAGACTAACTATTCTATATACTTTATTATTTTAAAACTAACATAAACAAATGTATTATATGTTTATATATATCAAACTCGTGATACAAAAAGCAAATTCAATCAATATAGATTGGCTATTATGATTGAGAGTCTTTTGTCTCCTGTTCGGCGGTAGCATGGAAGAGCATCTTCTTTTCTCATATATATTTTTTCAATAACACATCCTAATCGCATCACATTTATTTGCACAAGAACAAGAATCAACAAGCAATAATCCTCCACTTGTATCTTTCATCCTTTGTATACTCAGGAATGCTGCACCGAATGCCAATGTCCTTACCAAATTAGGTAATCTAAGTTATATGTTTTCTTTATAAACTTATTTAGTTAGTTAGAAGAAAATATGATTGTAATACGTAGATATTTCAAGTTTTGATAACTTATGAATTCCCACTTTATTTAATATTTTAATCTTTTTTACACTCATGTAGAACAACGGGACGATATCATACTTGGCGACAATGGTTTTGTTTGGAACCTTGATGTTCCACTGCCTGATCAATGTGTTATTAGAGTTCAATTCTGTGACCTGAACGCATGTGTAAGTACATATATCCTTACTTTTTTACATAATTTGAATTTATTATACTATAACGGTTTTAGTAAAGTACTAAACAATATGTATATATGTCTACTGTTACAAATCATTGAGTTGAAAATCTGTTAGCTCATTTCGCGTCTACTTTGACCTACGTCTCGATGAGAGTAATCTCTCCAAACTCATTATCACATAGCAAACTCAACAATTTCACTCTACCCAAACCCTATAATCTATCTCCAAAAGGAACACAACCCTTAACATTTGTTCGGCTCTAATTTGACTTACGTCTCGATGAGAGTAATCTCTCCAAACTCATTATAACATAGCAAACTCAACAATATAATCTCACTCTACCCAAACCCTAAAATCTATCTCCAAAAAAAACACAACCCTTAACATTTGATTTTCTAAGGATCTCTTATTTTGGTAAACTCTAGTTTGTCTCAATGTCACATTTCACTTGTAATCCTTTCCCAAAAGGCACCAACCCTTTCTCAAGAGTTCCCTCTTTTGGGGGTTTTGGTTTTCAAGACTCACATCTTTCCACACAAAGTGTTGAAACTACATCTACATTTTTATAGACCTTTGTGTCTGGGCGCAAACAACAACAACCGAAAAAATGCCTCTAACGGGTATCTTGTGTTTTCGCGAGGGTATGGAGGGACAAACTACAGACAATCCCTAGTTTGCCCTCCCGTATAAATTCATCCTTACACACCGTTTTCTTATGCTTGTTTGTGAGTTCGTAGGGGAAGTTGAAGCTTTGAAAGGTGGGAAATATAGAAAAAATGGAGAAATCTTTTGTATTTTTTGACAGTGTATCTTTCGCATAATTCAAAAGTTTTTCTTTATAAAAAATGTCAAAAAATGAGAATACTACACTAAAAATATTTAATGATGCAATATAGCCTCAAAAAGGAGAAATGATACTTGGACAACTATTTTGTTACAACATTTTTACAACTTTCTCTCATACTCACATTATCATCTTATTCTTTCTCTTCCTTTTTCTCTCTCTATTATTTTTGACCAATAAGAAAAGAGAAGTAGAAAGTTGTATACAAGTTGTCACAAATGATTATACAAAGGGTTTGTCTGACATGTGCAATATTGCACATGTTAAGGTAACTAAAAGTAGTATCTTTTCATTGAAAACCAACAATTATTGATTAAAAGTTACATATTTAATATAAAAAACACAAGTTCCAAGTCAAAGTTACTATTTTAAACTTCTTAACATGTGCAAATTTGCACATGATAGAAAAACCCTTATACAAATATCACTGCTCCAAACTAAAAGTGTCTTTCTCTTTCATGTTGTCGCTTTTAGGGATAAAATATTCTTCTCTATTTTTCAAACCATCCGATGTAAGGGACAATTCGTTTGAAATCTTATTGAACTATATCAATATGCTATTAAAGTTTCAACATGGATATGACTCATATTTTTTATTTTTTTGAAAGGGGATGTATTTCTCTTGTTATTGAAAGTTGTGGATTTGGTTTCTTTTTATTTTATAATTGTTAAATTGTTTTCTAAATCAAATGTTAAATTGTTAATTAAAGCAGTATTAGTTTTCTTTTAAAAACAACATACATAAATGTTAGAGGAAGTCTTGTACACTTCCAACTTGCTTAATTGACTTTGTATGGTAAAACAAATCTTACATTAGTTAATTATTTTGTGTATTCATGTTCACACTCTTAATTATATATGTATAATCCACTCAACTCAAGTTTGTTTAGCTCAAAACTGGATTTGAGTTCGAAACAACATATTCGTTAAAAACAACATACATAAATATTAGAGGAATTCTAACTTGCTTAATTCACTTTGTATTGTGAAAGAAAATTTAAATTTAGTTAATTCACTGCTGAAGAATATGAAATTGCTGACTTGAAAAAGGCGTGTGAAGTGGTGATTCTACAAAACGATGTTATGCAGTTGTCAATCTGAATTTATTTTTGCTGTTAGTTCTTTTACCAATTTCCTTAAGTATCTGTGTGAAAGATTGTAAAGAGCTCGTTGGAACTCTAGATGTTGAGGATACTTTTTTTGCCTTATTTTCAATCTGATTTATACTCCCCTTTCCTCAGGTGCATTGCAATGATTAGTCCTGTATGATTGGGAATTAAAGGGGATAAAATACACGTCAAGGTTACTTTGAGGAAAGTTTATGGGGTATTATCGGTGTTAGCTATATCGATCATTAAAAATTCAAGAATTGCCTTTTGCTAGAGAAATTGATAGTTTTGTCCGTGTATATTGATATATTTTTCTTTTTAAAAACTTTTACCTTTCTTATGATATAATCTTCTCATGTGTCCTATGTTTTTAATCTCGGAATACACGTTTTTTGAATTATATAATTCGAACTTATAATTTTCTTTAATTATATAATCTGAAAATTTGTTTTGCCTATAATTTTAGATTATCAATGACATATATTATTAAGATGACATAATTAAAAAATGACAAAAATTAAAATAAATGTAAAGAAACAAACATGATACGAATTCTCATTTTATTAATCGACCAATACTATTGTAGTACATTTACATTAACGTAATGTTTATTACAAGAAATTACTACACACCTAAAGTTAAATCTTTAGTGGAAGGGGAAAGAGGTTATTGATCATGTTTGTTTCCTCTTGCATCCTAGGAAGGGAGAGAAGGACATGAAAGCTAATCTGGTGGGAGAAGGAAACTCTAATAAGAAACCTTACATCCAGACAGAGCAAACTTACACCCAGTTAAAGGGTGTAAATTTACAAAGTGAGATATTTTGGTCAAGTAATCTAGTGACTAGAAATTCACCTTTTTAAGGTGAATAAGTGAGGTGTTCAGGTTTTGAACTCAAATCTCTGCATATATTATTCAATGTCCTTACCAACTGAGTTAAGTTCACGGAGACTACAAAGTGGGACTTTGTCCTTTGACCATCCATATTATCCCTAGATAAAAATAAAGAAACCTTGTATAAAGGCTGACACTTAACATTGAAGAATTTATAAAAGAGAGGGAGATAATGTGAGATGGAATGAGAATTTGTGAAGGACATATGAGTAATTATAGGGGACAGTTTGTGAAAAATGGGTGCATATAGTATAATGGTCCATTAATGAATGGTCAAAATTGTGGTACTGGAGACTCTGACCGGTTAAGTGTTGCTGACCAATAAAAAAATGTGTTCAATGACTCAGTCTTGTTGAACAAGTCAATGTCCACACTTTGAACTGATTCAGATTATATAATTTGAAACCATCCCGAAAATTTTCAGATTATATAATCCAAATTGGTCTAAAACTATGTTAAATTTCGTACTCTGTAGGGTGAGGGACATTTTAGATTTTATAACCTAAACTTGTCAATTTCTTCCATTTGTGGAGTGAAGATCCTCTCCATTTATGCTCCCCTCAATTTCTTCCATTTGTAGAGATAAATACACAAAAAAATATGAAAAAAGTATAAAGTAATTAATGATGGTAGGACCCACTATATTTTTTTTTTGTGTCTATCTCTCTCCAAATTGTATCTTCAATTTATTTTATCAAATAGAGAGGATCTTAACCCCTCATAGTGGGTGTATATTTTTAAACTGCCCATCGTTCCTCATTTCATAGGTTTTTTGTCTCCCTTCCAGAAGTAACACATAAGAGTATCTTGTTTTCTCGTATATTTTTATAGAATTTATTACGAAGAGTTGAAAGAGGTAGTTTTCTTTATATATAATATAGATTTAATTAGTTGCATTGCATCATTTTTCTTACTTTTCAATTATAAAGAACCTCATATGTCCAACCACTCATGATCTTAGAAGAAATATCCAAGACTAAAATGGTAACAATGCCGCAATAAAACCAAGGATGTATGTTTGTATGCTTTGATAAACCAAATTTAAAACCCATTAAATATAATTTTAGTTGTCTTCTCAAGTAGCAATAGGAATTACGAAAAATATATTTATAATGAAGATTTAAAAACCCATTAAATATGATCATGAAGATTTTAAAGATATTTATATTTGCAATATATGATCTATAATTCCTCATCGACCAAAGTGTTATCCACGCATACAAACATATATTCTTAGTAATTACGGTTGCCACTTGACAACTAGAATTATATCTAATGTGTTTTAAATTTAGATGCAAGTTTTTATCAAAACATACAAACATATATCCTTTGGTTTTATTGTGTTTTTGCTACCATTTTATTCCTACTACGTTTCTTATAAAATTTTGGTAAGGTTGGACATACTAAATTCTTGATAATTAAATTTGGTTTTTTTTTTTTGTTGGAAAAAGCTTTTTTTTTTGTCAAGTAGCGTAGTGGTTAGAGCTCACACAATTTAATTGTGGAGAAGTGGAGTGTCCGGAGTTCGAACCCCGGCCCCTGCATATAATATGCAATATCCCTACCAACTGAGCTAAGCTCACAGGGATGTTGGAAAAAGCATTTTAACTTCAACAGGAGAAGAGAACATCTCAACACTATCTCCCATCTGGTATTCAAAATCTATTAAAATTTTATTAGTTAAATTCATTAATAGTGCGAAAAATAGAATGATTATAGTGGTCCCCTGTAACAAACCAAAGTCTACCAACCAAAACCTTTTTTTTTATATTCACTTTCCTTCCACTTTTTTTATTATCATTGTTAATTTAAAGAGACGTTCTCTTTCTCCAAACCTATTTTAAGCATAAAAAAATTGGAATAGAAGGTAGCGCCGGAAGCGCTAACTTATCCACTATCATGAACAATAAGTAGAACAAATCTACTTTTTGTATACTTTTAAACTAATACTCCATAAAGGAATATGAAAAAGATTCAAGGTATTCAAATCCTTTAGAACAAGGGCCACAATCCTATTTTAGACAACCTGGAAAAGAATGCATATGAACAATTAGAGAAAATTATGGATAGAGATGAGCTATATATTGACATTGTAGTAAGGGTGGAGATAATTTTACCTCATTCTTAATCCAATCTATGCAAGGTTTTTGAGTACATATGGATTCCTCTCTATTAATCTATCTAGAAATTTCTCTAGGTATTCCAGTAAACTTCTACGTACATATAGTTGTCAACAGATTGTGACATGCATTGTTAACTCTTTGAATAACTTGAATCTTACTTTCGATCATTTGTTTTAGTTTGAAAATTATCACTCCAATGTCACCCTTTATTCATGTTTTTGGTGATGGTTTCATTAAATCATTCATGAAGAATCTAAGCTGCAAGAATTTGTAAGGTCGTGGACCAATCCTGTTAAGCTTCTGTTATTTATGGCTCCATCAAATCTTTCAAAGACTCTGTCTCTTTTGTGGCCTCTCCAAGTGAATTGCTAATAATATGAACTAGAACAAAAAAGGAAAATAATTACTCGGCTAAATAAAAAATTATTCTAATAAAAAAATTTGAAAACAATATTATCATCTTTTATAAAATTAATTGATAACTTTTTTTGACAGTGAAATTAGTTGTTAACTTAATAATATCTTAATTAAATATTTCTATCAAAACCCCCCAAAAAAAAGTGTTCTGACCTAAGTCATATTCTGAGGTATTGTCTATTTTGAGATCTTGTATGTAAGTTCTCACCATTTTTCCATATTGAGTGGAGAATTATATTTACTTGACTTGAACATCAAGCATCCGATGCCTGTGATCAATGTTTCTCTAAATTCTAAAGCTCTCGTACCTGTGAGTTGTGATCAATGTTTCACTAGTTCTCTAAACCTCAATGATTATATGATCAAACACATTGATTTACATAAGTTTTATCTAAATCATGTTTTTGATAAATATAATCACTTGGATTTAAACATTGACAAATGCATGGAGACTTCAACTTTGATTATCTTTAATAAGGGCAAAGAAGATGTTTCAAATTCAAGATAAACAAAAATCAAACGTGGTGGCGGTGATACGGAAATGGAATGAAATGTGGGTGAAGAAAAATGGTTGTGACTAGTGAGTAGTGGTTTTTTTTTTAAATAATGAAAATTGTTTTAGATGAAGAAGTAAAAATGATTTTCTGTTATGTATTTTTTTCTTCTTATTTTCACTATCTCTTTTTCAAGCACATCCTCTTGTTTAATTTTAACTTCCAATTTATAGGCCCCAATGTCACCACTAGTAATCCCCCGTGATCATTATAGACAAAACCGAGTTTTGAATTTTGTGGTTTTTGCAGAAAGCAAGCAACATTTGCAGAGACTAGAGAGTACAAAGCTATAAAAGAAATGGAAAGAATCACCTTTTAGATTACTTGTATACTTGGAGAAAATTAGTGTTCTATTAAGGAAAAAAACAATAACAACATTGTTAGAGCATCCGAGACCCTCAATTTGAGGTCTTAAACGGGTCCCACATGGATACAGAATGACATAGGATGTCAAAACTACCGTTTTTGCTCTTTTTTTTTTTTAACTGGTCAAAGACGATATTGTTTGCGTAGATAAGATTCAGATGTTTGGTTGCATGCTACAAAATATTATACACTTCTCCAATAATCTTTTGTTCATTTGGTTCTTAGACTATTTTGTAGTGGTAAATGAAAGTAAATAAAAAAATGTGCGATGGACCAAAGTAATGTAGTAAATGAATGAGCCATCAATTTTTATGCTTTTTAATTTATATATTTTACAGAATAATAAAAAGACAAATAAAATAATAACAGTAAAGAAATAAATAAAGGCTAAAAATTAAGCAAAAAATATTACGTTTGTCATTTTCTTGATAAATAATATTTTAAAACACTAAAATTCGGGTGTCAATAACACTCATCACCAATGAAGCATGAAGATTTGACAAGACGGTATAAGATGAATACAGACACATCGACGAAACTAATGCAGAAAATATAGAAAACCGACATGCAAATTTAATTATCTATTATATTTAAATAAAATATAAACATCGTTTATAAATGATCTAAATTGATAATGAAAATGTAAACATGATTTAAGATTGTTTTTTGGTGATGTCCGGGTTCGAACCCCAGACCTTGCATATATCATGCATTGTCTTATCAACTGAGTTAAGCTCACGGGGACATGATTTAAGATTGTTAGTTGATCGCAGGTAGATTTAATTTTATCTTCAAAATTGATTCTAACGTGAAATTAAAATTTGGAGTTCATGCCTCTAGAATTGACTTTTAGCCTCAAACTCACTTTACATGCATGTATTCAAACATATAAATCATTTTAGTTTTAGCTTACTTTTAACTGGAATCAATTAATTCAAAATCAATTTGTCACTACATAACCACACACAGTAGTATTGTTACAATACCCTTACCATATGTCTTTCAATAAAAATAATGTTACAAAAATAATGAATAAAAACTATTCCTGACTCATGACAAAAATGCTTCATGGATCAATCCGGTACGTTCAAAATTTACAGGCCTAAATTATGCACAGTAATTAAATACATGCAGGCAGCCAGCAGCAACATTATGATCGAAAGCCAACATAATGCTTCGATCATGTCAACCATGAAGAAGCAAAACACCGTCTGCACAAAGTTGCATAAATAAAACGGTTAGCTCTAAGAACTAAGATAAACCAATTCAATGTAGGAATTAGAATAATGCAGCAATAGTTATAACCTTACCAAAACCTTTGACTATTGAAAATGTGGTATTTTCACAAGAGACCACGTTTCGGCTGGCAGAAAATGTAGCAACGGAGGATGTGGTCTCTTGTAAATAAATGCCGCACGTTATTCAAGACATGTTGGTAGGTCTGTTCAAATAACTATTTAGAACCAAACTGAACCAAATTATCCTTAAAAAAACTGAACCGTTTTAATTCTGTTAATTTAATAACCGAACTTCAAATTTCTACAGTTTGGTGAACTGAAACAAATTGTGGACCCCTCCCTGTTATTCCATGCACCCACAATGTAAGAGTTGTTTTCTTAACTAACGAATTCAACTAAAACTTCATGGGTAAGAGAAATATCAGAAACATGCGATGATTCATATCCCCCTGTTTTATCAATAATATCCCCCCTAATTTATCATCACTTGGTGATGTTGTTTGAATGGATTTAAGGAAATTCACTTTTCCATTGAATTTCCTTTTCGATAACATTTAAAGATTTTGCCTTTCTGAATTCACAAGCTCATGCAATAATGCAATCACTATGTGATGGTTAGCAGACACTAGTCACTTAAGGGGACAGTGTTACTGGCTACATGTTAAAGAGTCCCGCATTGGATGAGATCAGGCTTGGACATGGGTTTACAAGTGAGTGCAAACCTCCCCTTAAAATCTGGTTTTGTAAGGTTGAATTAGACCAAACCCAAATTCTAAGATAGTATCAAAGCCTATACAAGATCTGCTTGGCCAACTGCTATAAGGTCACCGCTATCGGGCCACTCAGGTCCCGCTCCAGATATTCAGTCTTGACGTGAGGGGCGCGTGTTTGTGTCCCACGTTGGATGAGATAAGTCTCCTGAATATGGATTTACAAGTGAGAGTCCCACAGATCCTATCCAAGACCCGGTGGACCATCTACTATAAGATCACCACTATCGGGTCACACTCCGGATGTTCACTTTTGGGCATGAGGGGTGTGTGTTTCAGTGTTTGTGTCCCACATTGGATGAGATAAGTCCCCTGAACATATGGGTTTATAAGCAAGTGCAAACCTCGCCTTAAAAGGCGAATTTGTAAGGTTGATTAGGCCCAACCCAAATTCTAAGACTACTTAGGTTCAATTCAATGCTGCCATGTAATAATAAGTGCAAAATGGAGTGAGTTTACAACAAGATCCAGTGAAATGCAAATCAATGTCTAACAACACCATATATTTGCATTTAGTGTTTGGATTTTAAACAAGATGCAAAATTTTGAATCAGTAAAAAACCAGTTCGGTTCGGTATTGAAACCATAGTCAATCGGAGCACTGAACCAGTTTGGTTTGATTCAGGTGAAGCGATTAAAGTTTGGTTCGGGTTTCTCCAACTGTTTTTGTAGTTTAGTTCAATTATCCTATAAACCACCGTGAACAGCCCTACCTGCTAGATAGGGCATTATGAGAAAGATGGAATGAAACTAGAAACATTGCCAAATCTTGGGGGATGTTTGTTTTTAAGTTATCTAAATTTTATTTTGAAGTCAAGTAGAACCTATGCATGGCAGCATTATTTCTGATCCCCTCCATAGAGAATAAAAACCGTGGGAATACATAAGATATTGGGTTAATTAAGTAAATGGTCCCTATAAATATTTAGAATTTTGTTTTTAGTCCTTACAAAATAAAATCACACTTTTTAGTCCCTATAAAATTTTTCCATCAGCATTTTTAGTCCCTGTTAAAAAATTTCATCAACATTTTTGGTCCCTAAAATGCTTAAGGAAAATGTAACAGGGACTAAAAATTGTGATTTTATTTTGTAGGGACTAAAAACAAAACTGT
>Ga0228710_1010923_pt1 | contig 11955 bp, 6 predicted proteins | sample MedpolnodulmetaG_FD_177995 | JGI IMG/M metagenome (GOLD analysis project Ga0228710, IMG submission 177995) | Root nodule microbial communities from Medicago polymorpha collected in Santa Monica, California, United States - pink nodules | ecosystem: Host-associated > Plants > Roots > Nodule...
GGAGGGAGAGATTTATCTTTAAAAAGATAAGAGAAATATTGATGCACACTTTTAAAGACTTCTTGGAATCTTTGTGAGATCAATGTTTTTGCTAAAACTTCAAACACTCTTGAGTTGTTTTCTTGTATGCTTTGCAAAGGTGTGTGTTATGTTGAGGCCTTGATCTTTATTTATAGAGTTTCTTGAACCTTTGTAGCCGTTGGAGAATGACCAATAGTCTTGTGCCACGTGTCCTGGGACCCACCAACTTTCACTTGAAATTCTGGGCAAAATGAAATACTTCAGAATGTTGTTGTGTTCATCATGATCTTCATCTGTGTTCATGTGGATGAACGGTCAGATATGCATCTGGGCTTTTGCAGATGAATGTCACATGAATTTCTGGGTTGTACTATGAAGATTATCTTTGTACGACTTCAGAATGTTGTTAGATCAGATCTTCTTTGAAATCTGTCTTGGAACATGTGCAGGATCTCATAAAGTGGAGTTGTCACTTCACTTCCATGCTTTAGGGGATTTGGTTTACTTTGTACAGTACCAACTCCCTTATGTGTCGATTTCCTGTTGAATCAAGCTTAATCTTGCTTTTGGATTTGCTTTTTACTTTCCAACCACTGTACTGTTCATGTCAGAAAAAGCATGGAGCAGGATTGAACTTTCTGAACTCAAGGGACTTCAGAATGTTCCTTTTGTTTCACTTTGGATGATTTGTAAGTCTCTTATTTGATGTAATCAAATCTTAATAGTGAAACATTGATGAAGTGCAGCATGGAAAACATCTAGGATGATATTCTTAATGGAATATTCCTAATGTTTTGTACTTCAAATGTTCATAATCTTGAATGAACATTGAACATGCCCTTTTTGACTTTAATCCAATAAATGCCTTTATTCCTTGATTGATCTTAGTCAATGTACTTTACTAGGCTTTTATTTAAGTCACGTGAACCTTGCATGTTCTTCATTTAGTTCATGAATTTCCGGGCTTGGCTCTTGATGTTCATCATGAACAACCTTCTGAACTCTTTTAACTTTCTGAACTGTGATTGAGTTCTTAAGTCTTTATGTCCTTTGATTTCTTCTTTCTAGGTATGAATTAAACTTTGTTCATGTCTTGATTAAACACTCAAGAGCATAAGTTAAATACCAACAAATTAATCAAAGTCCATTAATTCCTTAATCATCAAGGTTTGTTATCTTTAAAATTAATTAGGGATTTTGCCTCAACAGGTACCCCTAACTAATTTCTTAGTTTCATTTTGGTCTCATCACTCCTAACACGTTCATTTCCATCATTCAAATTGGTTTTGACCCGTTAATTTTAACTCTAAATGTCTAAGGTGGACCTATATTGTAGGTGGTCAAAGGCATGGCAACAGAACCTCCCCCGCTCCCGCCCCCGCTCAGACCTGGCAAACTCGTCCCAAATTTAACAGGGAAAAACATATTTAACTGGGTGTGGCTGCAAGTGCGGGGAAAACCCATTTTTTAGTACGGGGCCGGGAGATGCGTCTACCCACCCCACGCCTGCCCCGCACCCACCTCTGCCCCGTCCCCCTTATTGAAATTTACCTTATTATTTCCAAGCTCTTTTTAATATATTGTTACTCTTTAGAAACATGTTTATTAGAGTTATCTTGCTCTTTAGAAAAGAAGTTTACTAGATCTTTTATTATTAATTTAATTTTTTTTATTCATATAAAAAAACGAAAAACATGCAAAAAAAATTATTTAAAAATAATAATATTTCCACGGGTAGGGGCGGGGCGGGAAAACCCATCCCCGTTGCTTAAGAAACAAGTCTTAATCTTCATAGCATCTTTACCAAACCTTCATAACAAAAATCAAGAAAAATTTCAAAAACACATAAATTCAATATTAAAACTCTCTAATCAAACCCCTAATCTAAAATTTCCTCACACATTTTTTCTTCTTCTAACATATAGTTTTAATTCGTTGCTTAAGAATTTTCATGAATCAATCTCTTTTATTTAATGATCTCACTTATGAAAGTATTTATTAGCAAAAATTTGTACTATGCATGTCACTCTTGTATAAAAAAAGGAGGATAAAGTAAGTATTTTATGACTTTCGTTGAACAATTGTTTATATGCATTGATTAGTGTGTAGATTTCAATTCCTTTAAAGAAATTTTGCGTCTTGTGTAATATCTATGAACCGAAATTATATCTAATGATATAATGCAAGACAGTTTAGTTGTTCCGTTAGGTATGGGGTTATATGCTTATGTCATATGAGGCTAATAATGTCTAATTGCTTATTTGAGTGTGATAAACATCCTTGTTTAAAAAAAAAACAGCCTTGCTTTGTTATTTACCAAAAAAAAAAAAATCCTTGCTTTGTATGAATTCATAATTTTAATTATTTAGTGATAACAATCATAAGAAATAAGTTAAGGATGTATGTGTAGTGTTTATTTGTGTATTTCTTTAAGATATAGGTCAAATCTAACCTTGTTTTAATTTTGAAGTAGATAGTAGCACGACGAAGCCATGCTATTGACCACCCTTTGCTGACTCAAACACCTCCGTCCATTGCCACCATCACTTTTTTTAGGACAACAAGTTTATCTCATATCATTCATAATAGTCAAAAAATACAATCAGGTATCAACTCAAATACTTGAGGATTAGCGGTATATGTAACTTTCCTAGTTAATTCATAGGCTATTACATTGCCTTCCTAGTTAATTCATAGGCTATTACATTGCCTTATATAAAACTCTACCGACGAGTAAATTTGGACATAGTTATTGCAATAAAGCAATACAATCTATTAAAATGAAACTTGTTTTTTTAGAAAAATAAACGATATTCATTCATTCAAATTGATGAGTACATCGATACAATACAAATTCAAATTCGCTAAAAACAAAAAGGATGAATCTGTGAGTAAACTCACAACATCCATGTTAATAGCATAAACCAGCAAAGTACATATGCCTACAAATATGACTAATATGACTATATTAAAGTCTCTGGATCTGCAACGTTGACGACGCCAAAGTCATTGTCATTGATCGGATCTGCACTTGCTCAAAGCTAATCTTTCAACCTGAATCAAATCAACACCGCACTAAGACGGGAAATAAAAAACACACCGCACAAAGACGGGAAATCAAAACAAACAGAGTCATTCAGAGACGACGAAATCACAAAAACAAACGAAAGAAAACAGAAAATATGTGAAATCACTTATTCAATTAGGATATAAGGAAAAACAACTCGGATGAGTGATTTTTGGGTCAAAATTGACCCTAAATCACCGCTCTGACAAGAAGAAGAAGAAGAAGAAGAAGAAGAAGAAAGGGGTGACGGCTAGGGTTTGAGAAGGAGAGAGGAATGACTAGTTTAACTTGGTTAAAATGAAACTTGAGGGGTCAAAAATACAATTATGCAACTTATTAAAAAAAATCTACCACTATTTTCGCACCTAACTCAAATAACATTGTTCAATCTCAACTCTGATGTTTACTTGATAGCTTGCAATAATTCATGCGAGTCTCCTTCTTTGACGGATAGCATGGGAATATAACTTGTACTTTTGGCTTAGTAAAAATTTCATGATCATCTTAAGACACATACCGAAACCCACTTTATAAGATGAACACCCTCATCGTAATTAAATTCTTTTAGTAATCATTAATTAGGGTGCATTTAATTTGCTAAAAAATAAATGGCTTGTTAGCACAACTTCAAATATATTGTGTTTGATATAAAAAATATTCATGAGACTTGACAAAATGGGGGATAAGATAAGAGATTGAACAAAATGGGGGATAAGATATTCTTGTCTCTCATTAAATTATTAGACAAATTTTTGTCCAAGAACTATCTTAAGTACTAAAATGTCATCTTATTTTCTATTCAAACAATACTCTCCCTCCCTCCTTCCCTCTCTCTCCCTTCTCTTTGTTTCCTATTAATATTTACATTCATAAAAAAATTGTCGTAAATTTCATCTTATTTTGTTTGTAGTGTCCATTGTCCACTAAACATCGTAGTAAACAAAAAGTTGTCTAGCACGTAAAGGGTGTGTTATGTGGTTTTGTCTTGTAGTTACTATTTTGCAAATCAAACGACATTAAATATTTTATCTAATCCGCATGTAGGATATATCTATACATGTTTTAGCAGAATTTATGGATTCTATAAAATATGTGGGGGCATAAAGATGTCCACATCGTTTAAGAAAAAAAATAAAGATGTCCACATACCATGCTGTGATTAAAAGCAAAAATGGAGTGTTGCTAATGGGTGAACTATATATGGATACAATGTGGATCTGAAAATCTATTTGATTCTCAGTCTTAGTGTTTGAAAAGATTTTGCCCTAGTTGCATATTGTTAAGAATCATTTGTACCTGCTCACATGCATAGTTTGCTGCAGTTCACGTGATCAAAACTCAAACATTGTCGAAAGAATCGAATTTTATTTTAGAGACAAACACTACTCTTTCAATAGAGAACCTTCTTTGAAAACAAATCTTGGTCAATGTAACTTTCTAGATTGAAATAGAGAATCACTATTCACCTTATAGATTCCACACTTTTTAGCATATAGATGATACACTACTTATCTATATATAAGCATCTTAGCAACCACAAAATCAAAATCATATCAAAAGTTAGACAATTTGCACACACAAGAAGAAACCATATGGAGGATCATCAGAAGGGAAAGCATGGAAAGGAGGAGAAGGGAAAGGAGGAGGTTCGATTCCGAGGCGTGAGGAGGAGGCCGTGGGGGAAGTACGCGGCGGAGATAAGGGATCCATCTAAGCAAGGGACAAGGATGTGGTTAGGGACATTTGATACGGCTGAAGAAGCAGCAAGAGCTTATGATCGAGCAGCTTTTAATTTGAGGGGTCATCTTGCAATTTTGAATTTTCCTAGTGAGTATTATTCTAAAATAAGAGGGTCACCACCATATCCACCTCATTTAGCACCACCATCCTACACCACTTCATCATCTCATCATGCTAGTGGTAGTTCTTCTGGGCCACAACATAGGCCCATCTTTGAGTTTGAGTGTTTGGATGATAAGATATTGGAGGAACTTCTTGGGTCGGAGGAGGTGAAAAAGAAAAAGTAGGGGGAGTGACTAGTATAAAATCACTTCTCTGTATGTTTTATTTAATGCTCTGACTTTTGTGTAATAACTGAATCTATATTATGCTTTATGTATTAAAGCTTTAAGAAAAAAATGCTAACAAGAGCCACAAGGCCAAAAACATATATTGTCTCATATAGCATTTCGTTAGAAATCAAAGACTAAATGCATGTCGATATTATAATGATTCAAAAATTTATTTCCACAATGCTAATTTGTGGGATCAATTGACACTTTTAGCTGAATCAGCTGAATATATTGTAAGTTGTTAAAGCGTACATTAGCCATAGAAAAAAGCAGCATTTGTTCCACATCTTGTTTGACTTTTGGATTTTGAAAGAGAAGAGAGGATAGGGATCGTAGATAAAAATCAAGAGAACATCACCAAAGAACGTACAATGTCAGTTTCAATAGCTTTTTAAAGACTAGAAAAAATCCATATCTTTCACGTTTTTTAATGGGTGAACATCTACGTGAATGCTCGAAACTCATCGTTTAAAAAAGTTTATTTTTTGTGTGAAAATGATATTATCTGTATGCAATAGTAGAGATTAATCATTTGAATTTGATAAGATCATAAAGAATGACAAATCTCTCTCAATTTTTTTTAACATTATTTGCATGGTCGACGATGAATTTGAAATCGTTTGAAAAATAGTTGATAACATGTATTTCTAATTATTATTTTTTTCAAACTAGACCATGGGTGGAGGGAGGGTGGCCCAACGATGCTATGACAACCCTCCCCTTTTTTAATTTGGTAATATTAATATACATATATAAATATAATATTAAGGATTTACTTTGATCCACACAATTTTTTGATGGGTCAATTCAGTCCTTGACAAATTAAAACTCAAATTAGTCATTGTCATATCATATTCATGTTGAGGACAAATTAGTCTCTAATTTATTGTAATAGAATATTAATTTTTCTTTAATATGAAAATGTCAAAGACTAATTTGAGTTTTATTGTTGCAGAGATTAAATTGTGCATAAGAAAATTTTAAGAGATCAAAATGAGTCTTCACTGTAAATATACTCTCTCCGTCCTAAATTTTACAATTTTTCTTTAACAAATTGTATCTTTTGAACTTCGCCACTTTCTGGCTCCGCCCTTGGACTAGATCATCCAAGGTTTTGGAAGAACATATAGAATATATTGATATATTCTCGTATTAATCTATACCAATTCATCCTTTAAATGAGTTCGGAACATAAAGGAACATTTTTGTAGGGCTGGACAAAAAACAGCTATCCGACCCAAACTGCCCGGTCCGAATAGTCTGTTGGCGTACGCGTCGGTCTAAACGGGTGAACCGGTTTTGATGGGCTTACAGATCCGGTCTGGCATGGATTGGCACAGTCCGGTTCGGATGGTAGAAATCCATCCACGATAACCCAAAGCCGACCGATTATACTACATAGTGTACTCTACTCTCTATGTTTAGTCTCATCCTATTAAAAATAGACACATCATTACTCTTGAGACCCACAAACTTACACAACACATGTTGGTACAACACGCGTTTCTACACTCTTCTTTTACTTTCTCACTTTTCAATATTTCTCTTTTCCAAACAGCTATTATCACCCCATGTTTTCACACTCCTCCCTCTCTCTTCTCTCTGCCATAATCCTTCTTCTACTTCTCCATACAAAATAATCTATTTCTTTCTTTTCAATAGACTTATCATCTATAATTCCCAACATTTCAAGGAACAAAAATAAATGTAACATTTGCATTAAATATGTTCAAGGTTCAAAGATTTACACAAGCTTCCAAATATGATTCAAGAAGAAGAAGACAAGCTGCAACCACAATTAGATCTGAAAGGATTTTCATAATCATTTGCGTTTTTGTTGTTTGTATAGGTTTTTTTTTATCAAATGTTTGTTGTATAGGTTGTTTGATGTTTTGAAGTTTTATTTTATTCTTTCATGTATATTATTGGTGCTTTCATCAATGGAGAATTTCTGAACTTTCATGGCTCTGCAGAGTTTTTTGTTTGTTCATACCAAAGTTCAACCCACCCGTCGAAACCGTATTTTGTCCAACCCGAAACCGCCGTAACCGAGTGTTGTGATGGGCGGAATTGGACTGCTTAATACCACCCACGGTTGACGTTCGGATTTAGATTTTTGAATCGAAATCCGACTGAACCGACCGTTTGTCCAGCCCTACATTTTTGTGTTTTGTAGATATTCCAGATCTCCTAAACCAGTATACATTTTGGCTTTAGCTATATATAGAAAATTCGTAACACGTCATTCATATGAAAAATGTTCAACCCATAAAACAAATTATTATAATATAAAATATTTTTTCTCGTGAACTTAACTCAGTTGATAGAGACAACGTATAATATATCAAGGTTCGGAGTTCAAACTCCGACCACCACAAAAAAATATAAAATATTCTTTGTAAAAATTCATTGTATAAATTAATTAGTAAATTGAATATTATTCAGAGACTCAGAGATAATTGAGGTTCATGTTAATCAAATATCTCTAACTAATATATAATAGGATAAATTACACTGACCTCCCTTAAGATTTATCTAATTACATCTCACCTCCCCTCTATTTTCTCACTCAACATCAAGACCCCCTGCTGTTATCTCCATCCATCCTCCGTTAAAACAATTTTCAATCAATTAAAGACAATGAAACCCCATCTTTCACTTTTAAGATTTACATGTTATCTATTGCTAAAATTGATCCATTGTGGCTATTAGCAAAGTTCTCACCATCCACTTTTTAACAATAATAAAACAGAGAAATCAATATAAATTCCAATTTTTTTCTGAGAGGAAACTATGTAACGGTAGTAATGAAAAATAAAAGGAAAATAAGGAGAAAAATTAAATAACTTGAAACCAAGATATAGACCTAGAATCATGATGAAACGATGGAAATAAAAAAGCAAAATAACGAATATGTGACTCTATATAATCACGTGCTCAAATGGATGGAGAAGAAACGATGTAGAATCATTACAAAGGATATTGTCTCCATTCTTCCAAATTGGTTCCTTGCTGTTACAATTACAACATGATTCAATAATAATTCTTCCAAATTGGACTATATTTTAATCTGCTTTAAAGCTAAATTCGATCAACAAACGAAATCGTCTTCCTCCATGGAAACGAAGATATATTTTTTTACGCTACAAAAAAGTTGTTTGTTTTGACTTTTAACCGTTAGCAAACGGTGTTAATCATTAAAGGGAGGTATTTAACTATTTTAAAAGAACTTAGGGGAAGTTAATATATATTATAAAACTAAAGGGGGTGTATGTGTAATTTAGAGAAACCTCGAGGGAGGTTAGTGTAATTTACCCTATAAAATATACTAATTAACTTATCTAATGAATATTTTTATATTCTAATATATATGAGATTTAAGATCATTAATGAATATTTTTATATTCTAATATATATGAGATTTAAGACCATTTAGAGATTAGTGGATACATATCTATTTGATAAACTAAATCGATTCGAAAAGACAAATTTTCAAAGCATGTTATATATTCTAACAGGATCTATCACTTTTAGTCATCGAGGAACATTAGATACCAATATATATTTAGGATCTTGCAGTTAAAACTTTTTATAATTCCTAATCCAGCTTACAAAGAAATCAAGATTTTATTAGATGATAGATTTAGCTATTAGTTAATTACTCCGATGGTGTGTTCGCTTGAAAATGTTATTCTCAATGTCTTATGTTTGATTCTTCCTCCAATGATCGGACTCCTTGAATTTTTTTTTTTTGAAGGACTCCTTGAATTAATCGGTCATTCAATCGGATATCGATTTTTTTTTAAATGGTTGTTTTTTTTAGGAAAAAAAGGTTGTTGTTTCTATAACTCTTACGTACATTTTGATATAATTAATTCTTTCATTATTAATATAACTATTACAATTCTTGTCTTGTGTACCTTTTAATATAATCTTAAAAAGTGTGTTAAATAGTCCCAAATCAGATAAAATATGATTTGAACATGTGTTTATAAGTGGGAGCAATCCTTACCTCACAAGCCGGTTTTGTAGGGTTGTGTAAGACCCAATCACGATTTCTAACAGAGTGGAATGTGGAATTTTTTGGTAATAGTTCTCTTTGCAAGAAACGTGTTCTGAAAAAAGATTAGAAGGCATCAAACATGCTTATATCGAATCAGCTTCTCAAAGACTTTGAGTTGCGTAATGAGCTTTGGAATAAATATAGTACTATTTGTGTAGTCGGAGGAAAATTGTTGGTACCAACAGTCACGTACCAAATGGGTAAACCATGTTGATCTCAACACTTTTTTCATCTTTCCACCTTGAAGAGAAAACACATGAATTAAATAAGTGCTCTTCAGAATGTTGATGACTCTTGGATATGTGATGTTGCACCACCGCATTACAAAGGAGTCTTATTCCTACGTTCTTGCTAGAATGAAGGAAAAAATATCTAACCATAAAACTTCATATCTTTCTTTTGTAGGTGTAATAACTTTAGCTCATATCATCTCTTGCAAGCATTCTTGGGTACATCATGCAAACTGTAGAGATTGTGATGATGTGAAACCGTTTTGTGACCATATCATTAAAATTGATCATTGGAGTAAGTTTTTAGTTTGGAAACTTTTGCTTGGCTCAAATAGAATCTATCGTCTGATGATCAGGCACGGATCCAATGTGGGGGCAATGGGATCAACCGACCCCACTTTGCCTCCACTTGCTTATTGTACTTTTAACCTAAAATTTAATATTTACGTAGTTTGGCCCCAATTATATAATATTATTGTCTTCACATAGTTCATTCATAACACCATAAAAAGTTACAAAACTAAGAAGGATCTTAATGAGTGTTCTAATAAGAGCATTAGATAAGAAATCAAAAGAAGAAATTTTTTATAAAGAGTTATTGTAATTATTATATCAACAAAAATAACGCTTATTTTTTAAAAAAATACTTTTATGAAATCTTTAACCAACTCTCTTAGAGCATATCGTTAGCAAGGCCATAAAACTACTATTATATTCTAAATTACTCTTATATTTGTTGAAAAAGCTCTGTGATTGACGTTGGTGGTTGAAAAAATAATTAATTAGGGTTATATTTTTTATACTCTGTTAGAAATAGAAAAATATCTTAAAAAATTCAACATTTTGGAGCAATTATAAACATAACCTATATAATTTTTGCACACTTATGCGTTTATATAGTTTTATATAAATTTTTATGATATTACTTTGACCCCATTTATTAAAATTTCTAGATCCACCACTGCTAATGATATTGAAAATATAGCTCAAGTGTGAAAGCTTTTGTATGGGGTTGTCGTTAAAATGTTGCGGAAAGACCATACCTCTCTTATATTTGAGCAACACTCTTATATGGGTAATACTCTTTGGCCGAAAGTTATTAATCAAGGATTACTGCTCTTCCCCCAGCACAAAACACTCGCGCCCTGCAGCCATGCCCAAATTACCCCTGCGCAACTTAAGTAACGCAGAGTTACTGTTTTCGTACAAAACCCATCAGTCCATACTCCAAGCACCATTTTCTTTCCCTCCACCTTCAAAAACCCAAAAAGTGCGAACTTTTGGGTCAAAATCCTCATTCCAAACCATTGCAAATCGTCAGGAAGCAAGTTTCTACTCTCATCAAGCATCAAATATCAGGTATTGTATCATCAAAACTCATCTCATTTTGCTGGTTTTTGTGCTTGGTTCGTCTGTTTTTCGTAGGTAGTAGGGCTAGGTGCACACTTTAACTTGCGCAAGTGTTAAAGGATGCGTGACTTAAGTCACGCAGGAGTTAAGGTGTTGCGTGACTTAAGTCACGCCACTGTACAATCCTGTTTTTTGAATATTTTGCGCCACTTTTGTTCTAGGTTAGCTTGTTCCACAAGTCATTTATTTATTCTTCCTTTGTTATTTTTTTTATTCAATAGATATATAGTGAGATGGTTGGCAATGGTGCGGGTGATGACGTTGAACTGAAACCGCCCAAAAAGGAAGCTTCCGGCGAAGGTTCTGGCGATGTCAAACCAACCGTTAATGTCAAACCGTTTCGAGTTAAAATTCCATTTCAAGCTCGCATTGGTCAAATTGAAGAACCTAAATCGGTACCTATCGGTGTTGTTTGCGAAGGTCGCGACACCGCCTCATATTTTACAATAAATGCAAGATGGAGAGAGCGACAAGAGTTACTTGATTGGGTTCGTCGACAAGGGGCAAGGGCCGGATTTGGTGTTTGTATAGATAAATCCGTTATAAAAAGGTTGTACTTGACGATGCAATGTGAAAGGAGTGGGATATACAAGCCACCTAAGACGAGGAAGAAACCGAACCTTGAAGGCATCGGCTCAAGGAAATGTAATTGTCCGTTTAGGTTGAAAGGTTTCTTTGATAAGGATACATTTGATTGGTGGCTTGCAATGCTTTGTGGAAAGCACAACCATGACTTGGAAGAGAAGTTATCAGGACACCTTATTGCGGGTAGACTTAGTGTGAAGGAGAAGAAAAAAGTTATCGACATGACAAAGAGCTTGACGGTGCCTCGGAATATTCTCACCAATTTGAAGCAAAGTAACAAAGAAAGTGTGACAACTATCAAGCAAGTGTACAATGTGCGAAGAAGATGGCGCAAGGGGGAAAAAGGTAACATGACGGAGTTGCAATACTTGATTTCGAAGTTGCTGGAGCATAAATACGTCTATTACACAAGATGCAATAGTGAGAAAACCACTCTTGAAGACATATTTTTTACTCATCCGGAGTCAATTAAATTGCTCAACACTTTTCCGACCGTTTTGGTCATGG
>Ga0228710_1010925_pt1 | contig 11954 bp, 6 predicted proteins | sample MedpolnodulmetaG_FD_177995 | JGI IMG/M metagenome (GOLD analysis project Ga0228710, IMG submission 177995) | Root nodule microbial communities from Medicago polymorpha collected in Santa Monica, California, United States - pink nodules | ecosystem: Host-associated > Plants > Roots > Nodule...
GGTTGGAGTATATGATGGGGACATTGAGTTTTGGAACAAAGTGGGTGACATGGATGAAGGCGTGTGTTTGTGGAGGTAGTATGTCAATTCTTGTGAATGGGAGCCCGACAGAAGAAATCAGTATTCAAAGAGGTCTTAAGCAAGGGGGTCCGTTGGCCCCTTTCTTGTTTTTAATGGTGGCGGAAAAGTTTAGTGGGTTTGATGAGGAATGCGGTTAGGCGGAATTTGTTTGAGGGTTTCCGGTTTAGGGAGAGGATGGATTGGTTATATCACATTTACAGTATGCGGATGATATTATTTGCATATGGAAGGCGACAGTTGGTAACCTTTGGACGTTGAAGGCGATCTTGCAAGGGTTTGAAGCGGCATCTGGTCTAAAGGTGAACTTTTTGAAAAGTTGTTTAATTTGGATAAATGTCTCAAGAGAGTTTATGGAGATGGCTTGTGAATTTTTGGGGTGTGGTGAAAGTAACCTCCCTTTAAAGTATTTGGGACATCCAATAGGGCAAACCATAAAAGTATTGTGACTTGGGAGCCTCTTTTGGAACATGTCACAAAAAGATTAAATTCGTGGGGAAATAAATTCTTGAGTTTCGATGGTAGAATAGTGGTTCTTAATTCGATGTTGAATGCAATACCCATTTTTTACTTATCTTTCTTGAGAATGTCGGTGAAGGTGTGGAGGAGGTTGGTACAAATTCAAAGGGAGTTCCTTTAGGGAGGAGGTAGGAAAATTAATTGGGTCAAGTGGAGTAAAAGTATATGCTTTCAATTACCTTAGAGACGGTAAGACCCCACACGTAAGGACCACCGTGTGATCAACAGGTGCAACCAGACTTAGGAGGGATAGACCTAGTTAACCGAGATTTATAAACCTCACATGTAAGGATCACCATGTGACCAACAAGTGCAGTTTCCAACCTTCTAGGTTAGTCACGTTCCAACGAGGGATGTCAATGGATACCTATGAGTACGGATAGTATGATACCTGCCCCTCCCCGTTACATAAATATGATACCCGTACCCGCCCTGTACCCTCGTGGGTACCCACTATGTGGGTAGCCGCGGATATTGAGTTATCCATGGGTACCCATGGATTTTTTAATATGTTTTTTTCGTACAAAAAATAACTTTTTTTAATTACCAAAAAACTTCAACTTTTAAACATCCATACATAATCCATTCAAAATTTCATAAATCATACATAATCCATTCAAATTCTTGAAGTAAAATAAAAGCATAAAAACATCTAAATTTCATTAGCATTCCAAACTTCAATACCTTCATTTGACTTCCCAAATTTAACAAGGTAACAATTTAAGTAATAAGTTACTTAATTTATTATCGGGGATGGGTAACCATGTGTATGGGTACAATCAAATCTATGTTCGTATCCATATATTAATGGGTAGTCAATTACCCGAGGATACCCGTTTAGCTACCAGCCCCGTGCCCGTGACGGATTTTACCCGCGGGTACCCATGAGCATTGGTATTTTTTCACCCCTAGTCCCAACGGCCTCATCACTTGTATTTTTTCTCTTTTGCATTTAGTTTATTATTTCCAACCAATACCAACCATTTTTCATTTTCTTTTTGTTTTCCCATTTAGGAACCAGCCCATTCGTTTATTTTTATTTTTTATTTTAGAATCCTAGTTTAGGTTTTTATTATTTCTCATTGCATTTAGGAGTCGTAGTAAAAATAATGGTTGTTATAATATCTACATTAGATCGAGTCTAGTTTTAAATTAGGTTAATTATTTATTTAGAGTTAGTCCATTTAAATTGCATTCAGGATTAAGATTAGCATTTAGCAATAATAGTCATAGAGTCTTAGGTTTATTAGTAATAATATTAGGTATTAATTATAGTAGTTAATCTAGATCGAGTCTGCATTACATAGAGTATTTTAATTCTAAGTGAACAAACGTTAAAAACCAAGATCAATTATAATTAGAAATAAACTTTAAATCGTCAGAAGTAGGTCCTAATCAACATCTCTAATTGCAAACTAGCTGTCATAAAGTAGTGTTGTATTAACTTCTTGAACGTATCCAAACTAAAGAGGAAAATCAATATGGTGAGAACTAAACGTACAACAAGAAAAACAACGGGGGGAAGACCACTTGGAGGAGTGAAGAAAGTTCCACAAGAGGAGATCTGACAAGTCAGCTTCATGGATGAGGTTCCAAGAAAAATCAAAGACAAAAACGCTTTCAGAAGAAGGGACAGAGTTATGATCAAATCTCATAAACTTTTCTATCCACCTACTCTAATGCATAAGGCTTGGTATGGGCCTTTCGAAATAACCCGCATCTGCAAGAACAATCGTGTTGAGATCAAGGATGACACTAGGTGGTTGGCCAAGGTCCAATTGAGGAAGTCATGCACCTGTGAGACTATATGCAAGACCTAATTAGTAGAAGCGAAAAACTTGTTGCTCAAAGGTCTAAAAACAACACTTAGACATATATGTCAAGCTCGAGACACTAAACACGCACTGAATAGGAGGCAACCTATTTCGTCAAGCTAATGACTTATAAGAAGCGCTGAATAGGAGACAACCTATTGACCGTCGGGACTCAGACGTTAAACAAGCGCTGAAAAATATGCTTGATATGTAGTATAACATGAATTGAAATAAAAATATTACAAAATATCTTGAAAACCATAAACAATTGTTCTAAAATTCCTCTAACTCTGATCAAAAATAAATAAATTTACTGAAAAAGATGCTAAAAATAACGCAAGATGATTTGTCATCAATAATTTAATAAAAAAATAAGTACATGTGGTCTTGTAAGATAACATTTTACATATACATACATACATAGATATAGACCCATCAGTTTATATCATATAGATCATCCATATATAATATTACATATATCTAAAATTATTTAATATGTTATTGAGACCCATCAAGATTAATGGTATATGAGTTTTTATTTAACATCGTTCATCTTGATATGTTTCAATAACATATCAAATGATTTTATATTTGTGTAAAATTTTATATGGAAGGCTTTTATGGTATAAATTTACAATTCAACAATAAATTTGAGTAAAATACTATTAAACAATGTAACATTGGTATAACATTACATCAATATAATTTAATCATTCCCTATATATATATATATATATATATATATATATATTTGTGTCTGTGTGAAATGTCGGTAATATTAAATGATATTTTTACTAAACATTATATTTATTAAATGTATTATATTAAATATTACAATCAAGTTTTATTGCTCCTCAAATTTTGACCAATAAATACTCTTGACCAACTTCGTCAATATATATTAAATGAATTGTATTTTTTTTAAAGAATATTTAATCAAAAAGTTGACTTCTTACTACTACCAATATTAAATTAAATATAAAGAAAATATATAGTCAAAGTAAATGAATCGAACCCTTGATCACTCGTCTAAGAGGTTTAAATTGCTTACCTTTTGAGCTGACTTATTATTGATAAAAAATCATTTTATAATTATAGAAAAATATATTTCCTCGGTCCCCTTTTATAAACACATTTTGTAACAAAAAAATTGATCATAAATATAAATTCATTTTCAAATATATTATTAGTTACATTTAATGATTTTTTTAAATAAAGCCGTAATTAATAACATGAATTAGTGGTTTTTTTTTAAGAAGCATGAATTTGTGGTTAGAAGTCAAAAAATTGTCAGCTCAGTATTAACGGTTTGATTATGTAACCTTAAGAGATAGAATTTAAGTAACACCTAAGATTGATGTGAAATGATAATTAGTATCATTGTTATAAATAAATAAAAATTCAATCCTCAATTGTTTTTTTTAAATTGTTAAAAATAACATTGTTGGTGTGTTTGTTCAAGGATTAAATTTACCATCCTAGAAATATTATTTCCTGAATCATTTTTCCTAAGAATATTAATCATATTAAAGTGTTTGGTAAGTAATTTAATTTCCCAAGAATAATTTTAAATATATTGAATTTTAAAATGTTAAAATAATGAGTTAAAATAGTTTGGGGTGGGAAGTTATGGATGTTTACCTCTTATTCTCATGGAAATAAAAGATTTTCATTCCTTAACAAGGGAATAACAACTGTGAAAGTCATGTATATATTTTATTTTTATGAACAAAAAGTGCCCAGAGAGAGGGGGGAGATTATTAAAAAAATTATGGAGAGTAAAATCATTATCAATAAAAGTGGTATTAATACTCATTTTATAGCTATCTTCGAGGGGATTTAAATTTCATCTCTTGAAATTACAAGACAAAACTCTTACCATTGAGACGACACCTCTTAATCAACTGCAGAGAGCATTTATAAAAAAGCAAAAGAAAAGGACAAATTAATAATCATCTTATAAATATTTCTTTGTGCGTTTAGTATTTTATTTCGTTGTCCTCGTGAGCTTAACTCAGTTGGTAGGGAGGATGCATAATATATGCATGGTCCAGAGTTCAAACTCCAGCCACCACCAAAAAAAATATTTTATTGCGTTATCCATTTCAAATGACTCCATAAATCCGAAAATAGTGTGTGTAAGATAAAACATTTAATGCAATGGTTGAATTTCTCTCATCAATAAATTATATTCATAAGTCCACTTGGTTTGGTTTGTTGGTGTTGACTTGGGACCTTGAAGTATACTCATCTCATGATCTCATGCGTGATTCTCCCCGGTACCAATTTCGGTATGCTAGTCCATACAAAGCTTTGTTATGATTTTAAATGAGTTCCCCATAAGTGGACGACGAGATTGAACTCTTGGATTAATTGATCATTGTGCTAGATACCGAGTTTAAAAAAAAATATCTTGAGAATACTTGCTCTAAAGTCAACCCAATTGTATCTAAAATTTGTCTATAAATAACGCAACTAGAGTGCTAAGAAATTCACAACTAATATCATTTTTGGAATTTCCTTCTTATTCATTTCATTCACTTTTCTGATCACTAGGATGGTTGCTAGAAATATGAAACTTGACTATATAGTTGATGACTTGAAGAGGAAGACAATATTCAGAAAAAGGAAATATGGTTAGACATTAGCTTTTTCTTTTTATAAAGTAAACCTTGCATTAACTTCTTCAAATTATTTTCATATCATACACATTTACCATCATAAATTAATAAGAACATTATATCACATTTTGATGATTGTATTTTGTTCATTCTTTTATTTATCGGATGATTAAATTTAAACTATTACATGCCTTGAAATGATGTAGTAGCATTTTATTATTGTGGAAAACCGTAAACAGATATGGTTGCAACTATGACCATAAAGTTGTTGCAGACACTCTAAATTATATATGCTATATTCATAATAACTTAATCCTATGTCATTTAGTATAAATTTTAAGTTTCATTTTTATCTCAATTTATATCAAGCCTCTTGCTATGATTTTCAATAGGTATAATGAAAAAGATTAATGAAATCACCACCCTTTGTGGAATTGATGCATGCGCTATCATCTATGATGAAAACAATCCTCGACCAGTGGTTTGCCCATCAGAAGTTGGAGTTCATATGGTGTTGGATAAGTTCAAGAGTTTTCCTGAATTGGAACAAAGAAAAATGATGGTGGACCATGAGGGCTTGTTGAGGAAAACCATGGCGAAAGCCCAGGAGAAGTTGAAGAAACAAAAGATGGACACCAAAAATAAGGAAATGAATAATATAATTGGTCATTTCATTCATACGGCTGAATTTAATGAAAATGTAAGCGAGAGTGATCTCGAAGATCTGTCATTGCTTATTGATGAGAACCTAAAAGAAATCAAACAAAAAATTGAATTGATTCAAGCCCAAACTTAAGACGTAATGGAGGTTGGAAGTGAAGTTGAACATATGAATGGAGCAGGGTAATTGGCCCCCAAGGTCTTACCCAAATGGACTTTGGTCCATCTAGTTCATAAATTTTCTGAAAATAATCCTTTGTCCATCTAAAAATAAACAAAATAATATAAAAATTTAAATGTATTTGATCTATCTTATATATCATTGTCTATTTTTTATTCTTTTTTTGGTTACATGTGTGTTTTACCGTTGGTCTTCTTGCCTGTTATATTCAAATATGTAGGATTTATATATCACGAATCTTGTTTGAGCTTTAAATTCCCTCATGTCTTTTCATTTTGTACGGTTGGATATTCTTGTTGTTTCTCTTTTCCTTCGTTTCATTGTTCTTTTTAGTTTGTTATACTTCTGTTTTATTTTCCATCTCTTTGTAATATGTTTGAGTAGTCATTCTACTCTTTTTATTATCAATATATTTTATCATTCAAACATATTTGTTAAAATTCATAAAAGTTGAGAATGTTTTTATCTTTGCTTCTCAAAATGTCCTGCTTTTGCATCTCATTCTCTATTGCCACTCATAATGTCATCAACATACAAAAAATATATTATTCTTAGAGTAAATTTCATTCTAGTTGATTTTTTTAGAAATAACAAGAATAAGTGAAATGTGATGTGTTATTTTATTTAAGTCATATTGTTTTTGTTATTTTATTTAAAAAAATGACCAAAATAAACGTATTGGTGACACATTTGTACATTTATCAAAAGATATTGCAGTAAGGTTCTTCAAGTCAATATTTTTGTTTCATAGACACACCAATTAATTTATATCCTACAATAATATATGAAACATATATATCATTGGTTCTATAATTTTAGTTTTTATCATTAAAGTTAAATACAATAGCTTTAAGGTTCCTCAAGTCAATAAAGTATAAATGAATGACGTAGATATAACATACACTTTTCATACCAACTAGATTTCTCAACAATTTCCACCTCGTTATTTCATCATCTTCATCATGGCAACCATATGTCTATAAAAATTTCTCAACTCATCTACCTTTGTCTCATGGCTCATTTTTACATATTGAATAGATTAATTTTCTTTTATTTAAGAGATGAAATCTATTGCCAATCCGCTTTTCTCTCTAAATTAAAATATTGATTTGACGGAGTATAAGGAGTATTTGAAACCCATTACAAAGTATAAAAAATTTGACACATTGAAAGCCAACACTTGGATTCAACAACCAATTTGAAAAGATTACATTTCTATTACTACCCTCTTTACATACGAACAATGATCAAGAGATAAGCAAGAATTTTTCACTTTGTTTTTAAATAGAACATTTTCCACTCCAACTAAATGCACCAAGTTGTTGTCAAGATGAGACACTTTTTTTCCTTTCTTGCATCTAATGACCGAATGTTTGTCCATTTGATAATCATATTCCACACCTCACATGTCTTAGAACACATTGCAAACAAATTTCTATAGGATTAAATGTTGTTAAAACACCTAGAACAATATTATTGATGCATATCTCTAATCTTTAAAATTTTGCTATTGGTGGAAATTTTATCTTGCATTAAACACTATCCAAATGTCCTGGTTTTAGATGGTAAGGTTGTGATCCATAAACTCTTATCGGCTGCCACAAAAAAAAATCAAAATATGCACCAAAAAACATACATAACACCATTGTGTAGCAAGATTTAACCGAGAAAATTTCCCCGGCAACCAATTGCACCTAATCACACACAACTATTTGCGAACTGGAAACAGACAACAACAAATGCGATTTTGAATCCAAAATAGATTTGTGACATTGACTTTTTTTTGCTTCAATGCTAGTTCCAGGACCATACATTTCTGTGCCAAAATCCCATGTCCGCCACATTAATATTTATGTCTTCCGTAAGCCTCAAAAGAAAGGGGACCTCAAGTATAACGTTTATTCGTAACATGTTATTTTGTGTAATTTTTTAGTCTATTTTATTTAATAAATTAGTAGTTTTCTCAAAAAAATAAATTAGTAGTTTTATTTATGTTTTTATAAGTATTTTACTACATTTTACTTTACTTCAAATGGGTAGGATAAATCAAGAGAAAATAAAGAAATATTGGAAAAATGATGGAATAACTACAAATGTTGAAATCTTGTTGACTAAGCAAAGTTTTATGGCAATGAAGACTTTCTTTAATGTAAAACTAGTGGGACATCAAATTGCAACACTTTAAACGTGCTTCCATAAATTTCAAAACTATCACCAATCAATTAAAGAAAACAAAATATCAAGGCCATAAAATCATGGGTTGTTACGGTTGTCCGTAACACCGGGTTACGGCTATAACAACTTGGTTCATTCCATATTGTTGTTTTACTTTGAGAACTTGGATGGTCCTGAATAAATTTTATTCTTAAGACTTTTAGTCACTTAGAAATGCACAAAATCATTAGTGTCACGGCCATAAAGAGGCTTAACTTCCCATGGTTTTGTACCATTTACCATTGTCTTAGTGTTTGAATAAAAGTTTTTATTTTTATTAGGAAGCTCATCATTGTGATGAATGAGTAGTCTTTTTTTTTTATTGGGATCATGGAAACTAGTCGTATGATGAACTTTTCATAATCCCTTTCTTTTAGATTGTTGTGGCACTTCAAAACCTTAATCCAGGCTTGGTGCTTTTAAGCAAAATCCAGGCAATTTCATTTGCATAAAGACAATGAGGCTTCTGGAAATATGAGGCTAGTCAAATGACTTGAATCATGAGAATATCCTAAAGACCTTTGAGATGAAATGGTAACAGGGTTCAATGGTTCTCACCAACGGCGAAACCATAAGAATAGGGAGCTATGTTGGTAAGGCAACCCTTTGTTTCTTGAAAGAGAACAAAGGATATTTTAGAGTTACCCAATCCTTAGAAAATGAATTCATATAACACTAGAAATGAATGAGATTTGGAATTGTTCATTGTAATGGTGAACTCAAATGATTCGAAATCAACCTTTCTTAACTTGCATATCATTAAAACCAAATCAAACATCAAACTATATAAAAAAATAAAAAAAAACACTTAAGATAAATAATATTTTTAAAGAAGACAAAACAGTAGCTGAGCGATTTTCTACAGTGCAGTAGTTAACTGCACAATTGTAGCTGAGCTTGTTTTATCTTGGAGGCGGCGTGGTTGATAGTCTACCTTGCACGGTTTTGAACAGTGCCACGAAACGTCTTGAAGAGAGCGACTTGGTCGTGACTCAACTTAGTAACAACTCAACACCTAATGTGTTTAGTTTAAAAAATTCAACACCTAATGTGTTTAGTTTACAAAGTTTTCTTTAATTTTTCTTGTTTTGTCTTATTTCTTGCTATGTCAAATGACCGTCCTCCAGAAGATAACAAAATATCGTGCTAAATATCCCCTACACCAAGGATTAGGGAAATTAGTGAACCAATATCGGAGATAAAGAACTTTCTCAAGCGTCATAGAAAGAAGCAACTAGAAGTCACATAGAGTGTTTCCTTGAAGAATCAAGACAGCCAAGCGGCACCCTCCGATAAAGGAGGCATGTATGATTCAAATTATATTGCTAATAATTTTTGTGCTGGAAAATGTTGATAAGATAAGGGCTAATCTTGTAGTGGCCAATGTTCAACCTTGCAAACCTTACAAAGTGTTAGGCAGTCTTTCCATCGAATGCCTAATAGGAGAAAATAGTAATATGAGACCAAATCAAGAGAATTCTAACAATTCTCTAAAGGGAAATAATTTTCCCAAACATGGATGGAGGGGTCATCACTACCATCCTAACCAAAACTCTTCGCCTAACCAAACCCCCAATAATTTGCTAGACATCTTAGTTTTGAAGAAAACTTGTTGGAAAGCTTCATGATGATACAATCTAAGCATCATGAATCATGCTGAAGTTAAGAAACAATTTAGGAAAATTTGGGAACAAACCTCTTGATAATGGAGGCTATTCAACCGAATATAAATAAAATAAAATAATATTTGCTTTTTTTTTTTAATAAGAAGTTAAAATGGATTAAATTATCGAAAATCTTAGTCTTTTCGAACACAAAGAGTGTCAGAGGAGAACTAAGAAAAGAAAGTATATGTTACATCAAGTTTCCAAAAACAATGAAAACTAGCGCTAAAGCCACAGCTGGCTCGGCTAAGAACACCAAAATAACTGAAACGAAAAGAAGCTAAGTAGCAACTCCGAAACACAAAAGAGGATTAAGCCACCATGTGTGGTAATTAAAAACAAAATTAAGATGATTTTCCTTCAACCAATAGAAGAATTGTAACTTAATTTTGTCTATAAGTTGATGAATAGAATTTCCCTTTTGTTGGAAGACACTAGAGTTCTTGTCACACCAAACAATCCAAATACAAGAGAGCCAAATCAAGTAAAAAAATATAATTAATGACTTTTTGAGAAACCACCCAGCAATGGAATTGAAGAATATGTTCAAGAACGGTATGCAAAAATAGATGATCAATGTTCTCTTCAAAATGTTGACTTTTAGAGGAACCTCCTTGTGTCAAATGATTGAAGTATGATCATTATTGAAAATTTGTTCTCTTGATGTTATGATTGAAGTATGATCATTATTGAAAATTTGTTCTCTTGATGTTAGAAAGTTGTAAACACTAGCAACGTTGTATCTTGAAGTGGCATTAAGTTGTCAAGTACTCAAGTCCACGTGTCATTCACATTATCCTGCAAAACAATTGGTAATAAAAGTGCATTACATCCACTCCCCAATTCTTCCTCCCAAACCATTAACCTACGCCGCCATTTTCATGCCTCACCTTCCTGCCCCCAGCCTAAAGAAAACATGTCTGCTATAGTTGCCAATTTATTATCTGAAAGATAAAAAAGACGACTAAATCTTTCATTCAAAATTCCTTCGTCTAATCAAGGATGTCACCAAAATAAAGTTTCTACGTCGTCCTTTACCTCTGGTCATAAGTGATAAGTAAACCAACCTCCAACCACCTCTCCAGCGCCCCTCTAAAAATTAATAACAAAAAATAATAATTCTTTAAAATAAATAATCAAAGAATAAAAAATTACAACAATGTGTGTCATGCAAATTACACTCAAATTATAAAAGACTGCAAAAAACAATTTTCAATGTCTCTAAACAGGATGACACTTCAGTGTCTTTACCTTCGATACCTTTGGTGTCTTTAGTTCATTTTTGATGAGAGAGAATATTGGATGAATGATTAAAATAAAGTATTTAAATAAGAAAAAATGAATGATTAAAAGAGAGATATGAACAAAAATTAACAAAGGCACCCAAATAACTCCGGTGTATACAAATGAGAAACAAACGGAATTTGAAGGAGTTGTAGACAAGGCGCCGTCGTTTTTGGGTTTGACCATTTTGTATCAGACAGTGCATGTGGACTGCATTAATAAACAAAGTCTACGTGGCAATTAAATGTGTTTGAAAAATTAAGCAACCTAGGATTAGGATAAGTGTAACGACTTGTTGACGTTGATTCTAAAATCCATGTCCCTCATGGGTGTCCTACACGTTAAATGACATTGGACTTTGGTTGGTCCTTGACCCCTAATTTGAATGGAAAAGCTTGTTTTAACCATTAGATTAGTGATTTTATTACGGTCTCACTGCACTATATTTTTTCTCTTTCTCTTTCACCATTCTCTTCAACCTCCATGAGTATTGATATCTTCAGATGAATTAACACACTCAAAACAAGAATTAACATCAACTTTTTAACTTTTGACTAATTATCCTCTTTCTCTCTCAAACCCAAGAAATTAATTCATGCAAACAGCTGACAAACACTTTCAGAAACTTGTCTTTTTATATATCTTTTTATTATTCTTTTTGATAATTAGTTAAAATCAGGTCATGTGTTTTTCTTTTATTATTATGATGATTATGATTTTTTATGTCACAATGACATTTCCACCAAGTTTGGTTGGTATAAAATATGAAGTGATTGTGTATGGAGTTTATAAGAAAAGGCAGAGAAGTGGAGGAAAATAGCCATGTATCTTAGATTTAAATATATATATATATATATATATATATATATATATATATATATATATATATATATATATATATATATTTTGTATTTATTTT
>Ga0228710_1010929_pt1 | contig 11949 bp, 10 predicted proteins | sample MedpolnodulmetaG_FD_177995 | JGI IMG/M metagenome (GOLD analysis project Ga0228710, IMG submission 177995) | Root nodule microbial communities from Medicago polymorpha collected in Santa Monica, California, United States - pink nodules | ecosystem: Host-associated > Plants > Roots > Nodule...
CAAAGATAACCAACATAATAATTAAAATATATGTTTGTAAAAAGTGGATCCAAAGAATCGAAGCAGGTCACAAAAATTCATAAGCTCCGTGTTAAGCTTTAGGTTAAGCTGAAAATTTAGGCTTATTTAAAAATGGCATAAGCAGCTTATGACACTATGATAAGCTATTTTTGTTTATTTACCCAAACACCTTTAAAAAGGCTTATGCGAGTAGATAACCCCATATAAGCTCAAAATAAGTTAATCCAAATGAGGCCTTAATGTTTTTAGTAGAATGCAAATCTCTATTTCATTTTTTGGGTATTGACTTTGAGTTAACTTTCCACGGTAAATTTTTAGACTTAATACCTTGTAAATATTAGAAAGTCGTAATTTTGGCTTTCTAACAAAATAAAATACATTCAAGTCTCTTAACTACTGCTGCTTTTGCAGTTTTGGTCCCCAGACCAATTTTAACCAAGTCAATATTGACGAGGGTGTAATTTTTTAAGAAAATTCAAGGGGCCAAAAGTGCTATTAAACGAAACTAAAGTTTTATTCACTTTAGAGAAAACAGTATAAAGTATTTTGGAGAGGTAATGCGTGTGTGAGCGTCAAAGTAAGATGTTGCATAACGAGGATAAAGAGCACCAATAGGTTGAAGTTGCAAGGACTTTGAGAAGGAAAAAAAAATAAAAGTAACGACCGGACACCAATAAATTCCAATGATGATGGAAACTGTTTTGAAGTCTAAGCATCTGTTTGGCATCACGTTTTCACAACCCAAACGTGGGTTTACTCTGCCAAACGCCGTTTCCCAATTTTCTGTGTTGTTTGGATGAAGGAAAAGTGGAACTGTGAAACCACGTTTTAGATTCAAAACGCCGATTCTGCTAAAGCTGGAATTCAAAGCTTCTACGGTAGTGAAACGCGATTCACAGTTTTAACTTTTCAATGACAAGTATAGTTACCAATATACCCATGTTTTCTTCTCCAATTTCCCATGAATAAACAACATCTTTCTTCTTCTTCCATAAAAAAAAAACATCTTTCTTCTTCTTTATTACTGCACATCACTTGAAGTAGTAAGGCTCTTCTCCTTTCTTTTTTGCAGATCTATCCTATTTTTTTCAGATTTGTTTTTAATTGGTGAGTGATGGAGAAATAGTAGAATGAGAGACAAATTATGAAATGGGGAAAGAGACGGAATGGGTAGAGAACAGTACTGAAGCTTCTGGAGAAATAGAAAGAGAGATGTGATGATCTCAAGAATGACACAAATTGGATTTTTTTAATTTTTTTTTACTATTGGGTTTGGGCTGTGTTGGAGTATTAAATAATTTATTTTTAATTAAAAGTATAATCTAGTCGTTATACATTCAAAATCAATTTTGATTCAAACTATCCAAACAACATCGACTCATAAAAATCAATTTTAATAAAGTGTTTTCAATCATAAATCAATTCATATCAAACTCACTTTTAACCAAAATCAATTTTTTTAAACTCAATTATATCAAAATCAATTCTCGTCGCCGCTAAACCAAACACACACTAAAATTGACAAAAAAAAATGGTCACACTAAGGGGTTGTTTGATATCGAAGAAACCTTAAGGAAAGATTGTATAAGGAGGGAATGAGATAATACTTGGGTGACATTGTGGTCGTTAACATTACCAACCACAATGTTACAAGTGTATAAAACAACAAAAAAATTCTTATGAAAGAAAAAGAAGAAAGCCACATGTGACATTGTGGTTGACCAATATCACCATCTATAATGTCACCCACGTGCTACCCGAGGGAAATGCAGCTGACATTGCTTCTTTCCCTAGTTTGTATTAAAATGTAAGAAAGTTACATTTTGGTGGGACCCACGTGCAAAAACAATCCCCTCCATTTTGGGAAGAATGTGGGATGAAAGGGTGTTTTACAATGAAAAGACGTAAAAAAACCATATTTTTTATTTCCAACTCCATCACTTTGGTCCCGCTTTTATTATAACTTTTTTTTGGCTATTTTTGTCTTTTTACAAACATTATCATCTGTCTTTCCTTTCATTTTCTTTTCACTATCACTCATACCAAACAACCAAAAAATCATCTTACTTTATACCCTCTTTCTATTCTCCTTCATTCCTTAAACATTCTTTCTTTTTACTTTCTTTTCTCTTTGCATCCAAACAAAGCGTAAAAGTTGTGTCCAATGCAGTAACAAAGACTTGAGAAGGCAAAAAGTAATAAGTGGACACCAATAAGGTAGCACTGAAAAATTGTGCCTGATGCAGCAACGAAGGCTTAAGAATAAAACTTTGAAAGTAATAAGTGGTCACCAATAAAATCAGTGAAGATGATGACGACAACCACAACAATTGATAAAAAAATTGAGTTTGGTTTTGCTCCATTTATTATCCATGTAAACAAAATAAATTAATAATTTTATGGACCCCACTATACTACAGTAGTATGTATTTAACTCCTTCATAAATGAACGATATATTTCTTAAAAAAAAATAAAAATGAACGATATATAAAATAAAGTAAGTGTAGCAAAACTCAACTAAAAAATGAATATAGATTAAAGTATTTAGACATGTACCTGTCGATTATAGAAGATGTTTTAGATTTAATCTAAACTTCACTCAAAAGAGGCTTGTTCTAAGTAGGAACAAGATTCTATCAATATATAATTTGATTATAATATTTATTTTTTAAAGTTATTGAAAATAATAAATTTGGTGGATCTCTATTAAATTATTTTTTTAATTAAAAAGAAAATAGCTTTTAAAATATTTTTAAACTTATTATTCTCCCATCTAGTGAATGTAGAGTATAGAGTAGATAAAAATTACTTTTGACATAAGTAGTGTGTCATTCACTTCTATTAGAAATCAATATAAACTAATGAAAATTTCTTTTAATATATTTTCTTGGTTTAGTTTATATCTCCTATTTTTGTTTACCTTTATTTTAATACATTTGTGGATTTTAGAAAGAAAAAAACTATGAATTATAATTAGATATTATCAAATTTATATCCTAACTTGAGTCAATGAAATTATTTTATTTAAAGAAATTATTTCATATTTACCATTCAAACACTTCATGACAACATAGTTTTTAGATAATAAAAAACTAATAATTATTCATCTTCTACTCCTCCCTTTTACAAATAATTTATTTATTAAAATTTAATTTGAATAATTATAGTTTCATTATTTAATTTCAGCATATATTTAGCATTTTGGTGCTAAATACAAAAAAAATTATTAAAATAAAAATGTTGAATTTAAAAAATATATGGAATATGATTTTAGCACAATCTCTTCATTAATCGGGACTATAATACGTGCAATGAGACCCTATTTTTCCTTTTACCACATTCATATATAAATTTTTCAAGTCAATTGTAGTTAGTGGTTTAAATTTATTTTTGTTGAATCTTTTTTCTCAATGAATTGTTTTAACTTTATGTACAATAAATTTAAAATTTTATTGTATAAATTTATTTAGTGTTTTTTTTAAGCAAATGCTACAAATACGTAACTTGGATCTTATCCTTTAACCTTCTCTCTATCCATGTCTTAATTATATTATAATATCTTTGTTATTGTTTTTATACGAAAAATGGCAGACTTGTATTTTATTTTACATAAAATTAAAATATCTAAGTTGCAAAAGTTCATGAGAAAAATATTATTATTTAATAAACTCTAACATTTTTGTATTCTGTATTTTTCAAAAGTATATAAACATGATAAATAGATTAAATATACTAAAAATATAAGTGTGCAAATAAATACAGTTTTTTTATAAAAAGAAAATAAATATTGATGATAATAATTATCACTATGTTCTTATAAACTAAATTTAAAAATTAAAATAATTTATTCAAATTTATAATTATAAATTGTTGAATTTTAATACCAAATTGAGTCTCTATCATGTTATAGAAACCAAGGAATAGCCAAGAATGAAGAGTAAAAAATAGAAGAAAAATTATAATACCGAATTGAAGAGCTACCATCCAATAGTTTCTTAGAGAGAGTGATGATGAACAATCATTTTTTATAAACTTCTTCTTGAGCAACAACGATGCAACCAAATTAAAATAAAAATATCGTCTATCTTCTATTCTTAATTCACATACATATTAAGGATTCAAATAAAATACGAAAGAAAGTCATAAAATAGACTAACAGACATCATATATAAATAAATAAAAAGTAGAGCTTAAATATTTGACCAAATCTATGAGTAACTTGACTCCCTATTATGTCATAGAAACCAATTGATAATCAAGAGATGAAGAGTAGAAGTGAGTAGAAAAACAGTAATACAAAATTGAAGATGTTCTATCCAATTATTGCTTGAAAGTGGCGATGAAGAAAACCCAAAATTTGGTGCAAAAAATCACAAAATTACATACACAATCTTTTTCAATGAAGGAAAAATATTCTCATCAGTGGAAGCTAAAAATATTGAGATCATATTAGTGGTTGTATATATAATGAGTGAGTGAATGTTTGTAGGTAAGAAATATGAGTTATGGAATACCAAAAAAAAATAGTAGTTCAAAGGAAAATAATAATAATAATAATGTAATAAAAATGAATGCATTAGAGTTTATGATTCATAAACACTGAAGCTTTTTTAGATGTATTACATTATCACAATTTTAGCTCATGGATAGCTCAAGTTTTATTTACAAAGATATATAGATAGATAGACCGCTTAGTTGCTTCAATGCATTCCAACGGCTATGCAATCATGCCATTAAATATAGTGTAACTGCTTCATTTTTACTCTCTAATAACTCTTCCTCGTTTTGTTAAATGCCTTATTTCACTATAACATAAATATTCGAGTGCTTATAAATATCACCATCCACTTTCAATACCAACGGAACTCCTCCTACTCGGTCAACTTTCTCGATCTATCAAGATTAACAATATTATAGCATTATTTATTTGAGGTCCACTTAATTTTTATTTGAGGTCCACTTAATTATTATGTTCAATAATTTATTTATTTGTGTGCATTATTGCATTAGGAATGTCATGTGCACACGTTGATGTAGTCGTGGCATCTAAGAATCAAAAGGCTAAAGATAATTGTAAAAGGGTTGTCGACTCCATAATAAAAAATAAAAAAGATGTCGACTCTTTCTTTTGCTTCTCGCTGTGTTGTGCGAATGCATCGAATTTAGGATGAGGTTACCACACATAATTTAGATTCTCTAAACTAATCTCCACCGTTTAAACTGTTTTACTTGAAGATTAGGGGATCGAGATTTCAGATTTTCTCAATAAACTGTTTACTGAAGATTTTAGAAAATTCGATTTTCCGCGACGACGCGACACCGGCAATGGGAGCATCAACTTCGTCGGATACAGTTTCTGCCGAACAGCAGGAAGCGGAAAACGTCGCAGCCTCCACCGGAGCTCTTCCCATACTTCAAAAAGCTTTCTCCAAATTCGCCGATTCCGAAACACACGCAATTCCCATAGAAAATCTACAAAAATGCTTCAGTTTCGCTCGCGAAGGTCGAAATTACCATACCGAGAACGCAATTGATTCGTTTCCACTGTTATTGGATCACTTAGGTTCATCTCTAGTTGATCAATTTTTCATTTCTGATGAAAATGGAATAAATTGGGTTGAATTTGTGAAAGGTTATAACAAGTGTTGTTCTAGAGTCTCCGCGTCGATTTTTCTTAACAAGTTTATTAGACTATTTGTTGATGTTACGAAAAAAGCGAATTTGGATGTTCATTTGGAATTTGAATCTGATGATGTTGATTGTAAGGTTAGCGGGTACCTTCTCCCCAAGCATGTGTTTCTCTTGCTTTCAATTTGTTGGGCTATGTCGTGGGATTGTAGAAATTTGAAAGGGAAAGGGAATTTGAGTTTACCGGATTTGAGTCATTTGGTTTTGTCGGCGGTTACGTCGTGTGTTGATGATAAAGATGAAGGTGGGTTTGATGTTTGGGATTGTGATGTTTTGAGCTTGGAAGTTCAGATTCCTGTTGGGAAGTTTGTTACTTGGGTTATGAGTACAGTGCCATGTCTTCCAGATTGCCTAAAGCGGTATTTTCATGCAAGACTGCAAATAGCAGTAACTGAAGGCGTAATTTATGTATGTAATTATATTTTAAATCATGTAGGCATTGATTGTTAAGCACTTATTAAATAAGTTGCTTATCTAAATGTTTTGGCATGAGACATTGTTTTGCTATCTTACTACTGAAATGCTTATGGTTTTATTCTAGTACTGATTAAATAATTTCTTGATTGGGTGGCAGGATGAATTGGCATCCTCTGATTCCTCCTCTGTTGGAGAAATTTCATCTACAACTGTATGTGATATTTTAACTCCAGGAAGGGCATGGGCAATTTCTATCACACAGAGAAATACAGTAAATGAAGAGATTTCAAGAGCCTTCATTGGCAGTGGAGCTGGATTGAATGATAACCTTATTTATCGGTTTGTATCTCTGATCCTCAATCATAGCTTCGTCTTGCTATTTTGGTTTACTAGTCTCGGACACTTGTCAGATTTTCTCTTTTTAAATGTTGACAAGGCTACACTTAATATGCTGTTTTTCTGATTTACTCTTTACTTGAATAAAATTGATAGGTTGTTTGATCTGTAACGAACAAAATGCATATTGACATAATTGTCTATTGTGTTATAGTTCATCCACCCATGGAAGAGGCCTCAACAGATTTTGGTCTCATGTGGAAGGTTACCACGGTCCGTTGCTAATTTTGGTTGCTGCAAGTTCGGGAAATGATCACGAGGGAAATTCTTCAATCAGGAAATTTGTTATAGGTGCCCTAACAAATGAAGGTCTTGAAAACAAAGATATCTTCTATGGAACCTCTGGCTGTTTATACTCTTTAAGCCCAGTGTTTCATCTATTTCCACCTACCGGTAGGTAGTAGATGTCACAATATTCCTTTTGTTGTTTCTGTTTTGCTCTTTTCTTTTAGGACTGTGATATGATTGTCTGAAACCCTGAAACTAGGTGTTTACTATTGACAGGTAAGGAAAAGAATTTTGTTTACAGCCACTTGCATCCTACTGGTAGAGCATATCAATCCCACCCAACACCAGTTGGAGTTGCATTTGGTGGAACTCCGGGAAATGAGAGAATATTTATAGATGAAGATTTTTCAAAAGTGACCATTCGCCACCATGCTGTCGACAAAACTTATCAGAGTGGTTCTCTTCTTCCAGATCAGGTACAATTCTGTCGTGGAACTTACTGCGTGAATACTCAACTTGTAACCATATACTGATTAATGCATGCATCTAAAATTGCCGATTCTATATGTTATCTGATGGAAGTCTTTTTTTAGAATTATTATAAATGGACAACAATCTAGTGAACTCTTTCATGCAGTAAAATTTCCCTTCATTATATCACGATAGTGTTTTTATTATCAGCTGATATCAATTTTGTAAGAGACATGAGTATACATTATGAAGAAAGCATACAGTAACTGGTTAAAATTGTTGTGGCCATGGACGAATTACGACTAATGAACTCAACCTGTTTTCATCACTCCATATTTCCAACTTCTCGTTGGTTTATCTTGTCTTTCAGGGTTTCCTTCCTACTGAAGCTCACATTTCAGAAGTTGAAGTTTGGGGACTCGGTGGGAAAGCAGCAAAGGAAGTACAAAACTCATATAAGAAGAGAGAAGAACTTTTCACTGATCAAAGACGAAAAGTATCCTACCCTATCCAATTAGTTACTACAAATATTAATTAAATTTTGTTAAATCAAAGAACACTAGTAACATACATAACATTGTGTTATCATGCTATTTTGTAGATTGACCTGAAGACATTTGCAAACTGGGAGGATTCACCTGAGAAAATGATGATGGATATGATGTCTGATCCAAATGCCGCTCGAAGGGAAGATCGTTGAGCAGAAATATATCGTTGCTTTGCTTGGTGCAATACTCTCTCAGGCTTGAGATCCTCAAGTAGCTGTACATGATATAGAAATTTTGTTTGTAAGCAAAATATGTTGTGTGGCAATAATCTTATTCAGAAGTACAATTTGCGAGCTATGTATGTATATATAGTAACAGTAACATTGTTCTACATATGAAACACAGGGTCGAGACTTTGCATATTGGAGCGATTGACATCCCTTTTTTTAATCGTTTCATCACAACAATATGTGCATCCCAGTCGAACACGGACCATGGTTGTGAAGTTTTTCAATCAGAAAGCTTTGAGTTATTAGCTAGTCTTATGTCTAGTGTGTATTAGTATATTTGAGAGCTTATCTATTCTGCAGTGTGTTTGTTCTGTACAGTAACCGTCCCTGGTATTCACCAATTTTTGCTGGACTTTATAGCATATATTTACTTCAATCAAAATGTGGTGTATTGTCTAGATGAGATTTGCGTAGTTGAGTTAAATGATCTTTAAACCCTAATTTCAATTTTAGATCAAATATAATATAATCTTGAAATCTATCTTAAACATATACTTACTTCAATCAAAATGTGGTGTATTGTCTAGATGAGTATGTGTGTAGTTGAGTTAAATGATCTTTAAACCCTAATTTTAGATCAAATATAATATGATCTTGAAATCTATCTTAAATTAAATCCAAACTAATCCAAATGAATGTATCCCTGATATTATACGTCGATTTTTTTACTAAAGAAATGTTGATTTCAATTTTTTTAGGTGACCATTGATTTATTTTTGAGGTAACCACCATTGATTCATATATCTCACGTAAGGAAAAAATGTCATTATCTACTCTTTTTCTTTGGTTACATCCTATTTTTTTAAAAAAGAATCTATTCAACTTCTTTTAAAAACATAATAATCTACTCAGCTATCGTGCTTCTTTTGTTTTCATTTTTCTACTCCTCTTATAATTCTTTTTTTCTTGGGTAGTCCGGTGGCTAGAATTCACCTTATAATATGAATAAGTGGGGTGTCGGGGTTCGAACCCCGACCCCTACATATAACAATGCATTGTCCTACCAACTGAGCTATGTTCACGGGACATTCCTCTTATAATTCTATAATAATAAATTAATAATTTTGAATTGAAAGTATTGTAATGACTTACAAATATCAAATGATATATTTCCTTCAAAACTATTGGAGAGCAAGGTTGATGGACAAAGTTGAGTGTGTAGGAAGTGAGCTTAGGTTGATTAAGTCTGTGTGGCTAGATAATTATTTTGTTTGGATGATTTTCATTTTAGTTTGCTTTATTGCATTGAAAGTGAGAATTGTTCCAAGTACTATTTGCTGTTGGAATCCCTTGATCTTCAACAATGGATTAGCGAAGAGTTTGGTTGTCAATTCAAATCATGAAACGATTCATAAGATGGTATTTCATATATAATATTGTCCGAACTTCAAAGATTGTTGCTATCTGAATAGAAATGTCAAATAAATGGTGGTGGTGTAAATTAATATGGTAGACGGCTTCCTTATTTTGTATTTCTAAACCGGAATTTATGTGGCCTGTTTCTGCTAGAAATTATGCTCCTATCGTCGAGTTGTTTGATTGTGCTTGACTGCTTGTTATTGGAATATTATGTTGGCATAAAGGAGCCTGTGATATTCCAATTGTTATAACACATGCTGCTGCTGCAACCATTATCCTTCTTTGTTACTAAAATATGTTTGTATTATGTTGCTTGTGATATTCCATTTGTTATCATATACATGATGCCTTTGTTATTATTATCTTACTTTGTTAACAATAGAAAGATCTAAAGAAAATTCCATAGCCAGAGATAGCTACTACTTTCATTGGTTATTTCATTACAATTTTGTGTGGTTTTCTTGTTGTGCTTTCTCTCAGTCTCCAATTGTTATCATATATTGCTTGCGCTCCTCAAGTAGCTGTACATGATATAGAAATTTTGTATGTAAGAAAAATACGGCATATGGCAATAATCTTATTGAGAAGGACGATTTGTGAGCAATGTATGTATATATAGTAATAGTAATATTATTATACCGTTATAAGTATGAAATACGCGATCAAAACTTTGCATTTCAAGTTGACCAGTGACCATAGTTGTGAAGTATATGTGCATCTCAAGTCGACCAATGACCATAGTTGTGAAGTGTGTCAATCAAGAAAGCTTGGAGTGATTAGCTAGTCTAGTGTGTATTAGTGGATTTGAAAGCTTATCTACACTGTGTTCTGTATGGTAACCGTTAAGTTGGTATTAACCAATTTTGCTGGAGTTTACAGCATTACTTCAAACAATATGGTGTACTGTCTAGGTGAGTGTTTGTACAGTTGTGTTTAAACGATCTTTCAAATTTGATTTAAAAAACTGAAATAAAAATTGAGTGATCTGTTTTTTGATATAAAGCAAAAAAAAACTATGTCTTATTACTTCTGATCAAACTTATTATCATCGAATGTAGTTTCATTTAAATATTTACTTCTGATCAAAACTATAGTCTTGTTAAGGTGAACATGTACCGCATTAGTTCTCAGTTTTTACTGATGCTCCAACATGCATCAAGTATTTGGTTATTTAATGAAGAACATAGGATCAACTTCATAGGAGCAGTGAAATATACAAAAAGTACATAGGATCAACTGCAACTGCTGGTGCATCATACAACTAGAGATAAGAAAGGTGTCACAATAGCATGAATAACAACAAATAGTGGAATTTCACATTAGCTTGTAAAGTAAAAAATAATTTAGGCACACATAAGTGATAAAAAATAAAAGAATAATGAATTAAATAATGTATAATTTTGAAATAATCAAGTGTTTTGCTCGATTAACATTGGAATGTAGCATATTTATAGTTAACTTGTAACATCATGATTTTTAACAATATAGGTTAAAGGAGGGACAATGTTGACGACATTAATTTAAGAGATGAATTTGTTAATTTGTAGAAAGCAAAAAAAAAAAATATCGACTGTTTTGATTTATGCTTCAAACTTCGAGAATGAATTTGCATATTCACTCCATCTTATTATCTAATCTAATCTTATAAATATTTAAATGGTTTTTATCCTCCTATTCTATAAAAAAAAGCAAAAAAGACGCGTTTTTAAAAAAAATGCACTTTTGGTCTTCTAATATAAAAACTTAAATGCACTTATATGTGTGACCCTATATGTTGTGCCCAAATCCTACGACTATTGAAGACCTTTTCGTAGTGAAATTCCCCCTACCTTTCTTGCATCCCTTGTTTTTCTAGAAATGCCTTTCGATTAAAAGATTTTAGAATCCAAAGCATGTTTTCATGCAATTTAGAAATTGAAAAAACTAGCACAATCGGTTTAATCACAATTGAATTTTGGCTAACTGTTTTTCAAGATTTTTACATATTTTGAATTTTAGAACCCGACCAACAAAAATGTCATTTTCACACATTCAAATTTTAGAATCCAAATATGTAATTTATATGTTTTCCGCACTCACACTCTTAACGAGCCCGATTGGGGTGAGCCGGCAGGAGAGCAGACATGGCGGATGGCTATGTGATATGGTATAGTACAATGTCTCACCCTCAGATTTTGCCACTTCTTCCAGGAGACCTTCCCAGGCCAGCAAATGAAGAACATATCATTGCACAGTGGGAGCGGTACGAGGTGAGAGGCTCGCCTGATACCTATGACATGGTTAGTGCCGCTGTTGCCTACGCTAATGAGCAGATGGGTCAGGAGGAGGTCACGAGCCTTCAGCAGTGGTTTCAGGCCATGAGCCATGTTAGGGAGCAGATCGCGCCGATCTTGACCAGGAGGCGAGGCCAGAGGCCGAGGAGGCGACAACAACAGCATCGGCAGGACCAGCATCAGGAGCAGGAGTAGTAGGACATTATGTTTTTGTTTATTACTTGTTTTTAGTTATTGTGGGATTTATTGGTTGGTTTCTTGTAAATTATCATGACATTGCTTTCTTGTATTTCGATGACATATTTCTATGGCATTTG
>Ga0228710_1010930_pt1 | contig 11948 bp, 8 predicted proteins | sample MedpolnodulmetaG_FD_177995 | JGI IMG/M metagenome (GOLD analysis project Ga0228710, IMG submission 177995) | Root nodule microbial communities from Medicago polymorpha collected in Santa Monica, California, United States - pink nodules | ecosystem: Host-associated > Plants > Roots > Nodule...
CATAATTTCCCAAAAAAATTAGAATTTTTTAAGAAAACATAAATTAAATATGAATTTTTAACCATCAAAAATATTAAAATTCATGTTTGGTTAAAAAATTCTAATTTTTTTTGGGAGATATTCTTATTATATTATGAATGTTTCTGCAAAATTTTATTCAAACATAAATTCTACATGAGTTTTCTTTAAATGAGGGACCAAAATTGAAGATGGAAAATTTTTCAGGGACTTGTAGAAAAAATTTAGAGGGACTTAAACGAAAATTGACATATTTATAGGGATCAAAAACATAGTTAACCCTAAATATAATAATATATGTATTTTTGTCTATAACACAAACATTATACAATAGCATTCTTAAAAACAATTTTGTTTACGAGTATGAATGGAAAAATGAAAAATCCAACCGAAAAAAAATAATCTTATATTCCCTTTAAATATTGTTATAGAATTGATGATTAAGATTATAGGTATAGATGTTACTTGTGAACTGCAATGGCTTCTCTATCTCATTCAGGATTTACAGCTCACTTGTATTAAGCCACCTGTTATCTACTATGACAATCAGAGTGCTCTTCACAAGCATTTGGAGATTGACTGCCACTTGGTTCGTGAAAAGCTTCAAGCTGGTGTGATGAAACTGCTTCCCATTACTTCTCAGGCTCAAATTGCAGATTTCTTCACAAAATCCTTACTACCTCAACCCTTTAATGTTTTACTATCCAAGTTGGGATTGGTAGATATCTACCAACCTCCACCTTGTGGGAGGCTATTGCATAATGAAAGAGATTGGTGATGATAAAGACTAGTTCTAGAGATAACTTGCTCTCCAAGTTATCTAGTTAGTTACACTTAACTAACTGTATTAGTGAATAATGTTAGAATACAGTTAGTATATGATAGTTATAGTAGCATCTCATCTTAACTATATAAGTTGTAACAACACTTCATCCACATTTAATGAGAATATTCATTCATTTTGATTCCTTCATAATAGCATCCACCACAAAATCACACCAATTAGGACTTGGATAATACACAACTTCAAATGTCATGTTCTTTTTCTTACTTATTGTGAATGATCAAACTCATCAAAGATTCATGACAAAATATCTTTGAAGACACCTCCTCCCTCTTAAAATTCAAATGCATTTTTTGATCGTTTATTCTCTCAGTGTTAACATTTATTTAAATTAGACAACTATGATTTTAAACTCATTTTAATTGCCAACATTCAAAACAAAAGTAATCTTGAATTGAGTCCTTATAGCAATAATTTCATGAAATTTATCGTAAGTGTACGTAATGGAACTGAGAAGCTCTCCAGTGAAACTTCTAAAAGCATTGTAGATCAAGCTATCTATTCAGAAAAAGCACAGCACAATGACTTCCTTTGCGTGGTAACACAGATCATTGGAATCGTTTATGTGAGATAAATTGGTACATTCTAGAGGACTATGACCATAGTTTTTAATTATATTCTTGTAGGAACATGAATGTTGAAGGGTATCATGAATTGTTTGTAAATACATAAAAAAAATTCTACTGCTGTTGCATAACTGGAATCTGAATTCTATGTAAATTTAGGTATGTACTTTCTTGTAATTGTTGACATCTTTCTTGGGTTTCCATTTTACAAGAAGCATCTGTAATTATTTGTAATAATCGTATTCAACCCATTTATCAGGCTTGATAAGTATAGCGCAGTCAATATAAACAGATTAGTATACACACTATTCAACATTAGAATAATATTCATAAATTTTTCCTACGAATGCCGTTGTTTCCTTCCCATTTCTCTGAAAAGCAGTATTTATTCATAGTTTTAAAAGTTTCTGCTATTAAGGTGCAATGGCAATGGTCCTAGGTCGTCATCGTTCAAAGCCGAGGGTCTACATTGGAGTTTTGTAGTTTTGAACTCTTGTTTATCATATGTAATTCTAGATAACTAGTTTGAATATTAGAAAAGGCTAATTAATTATACATTTCTTTGTTCCTCATTGTGACATTATAGTTGACTGATTAGTTAACTTCTAAATAACTAACTAGCAATCATTTTCCACCAATCACTAGTACCATATGCATACACTAAGCATTCAATTCATTAACTAAATTCGCAACAATGATTTAAATTTCAAGTTCAAACCGAGTTTCTAAACACATTTTGTATTTGAGTGGAAGGCACAAGCTGGTAACATATGAAACGGGACGGAACTGTTTGGATTACTTTCATTTGATGTTTCTGAGATATGAGATACAAATCTATAGTTATGTTGATTGTTCAAAAAATGGTCATATGAAATTTCTATTTTGTTGACTGATATGAGTAATATAACAGAAAGAAGATTCAAGAAGAAAAAAGAACGAAGAAACTACTTCCATTGATTACAAGCCCAAAGGTATTTATGCAAGCTGAAAGTAAAGACTTAAGGGATAAAAACCAACCCAAAAGCAAACTGAAATAACAAACAAAGGGAGTGCAACAGAATTATTGATCTAATAAGTAATCTCGTATGGATGTACACGCACGCACACGACACTTTTCATTTGTATCTACACAACAGAATTGCATCAGTATACTCACTCTAAAATATGGAGAAAAAAAAAGTAATGCTTGTAAGTAATAACAATGAAGTCAGACACAACTTTTATAGAAGTTAAACTAATTTTCACTGAGTTTCTAATTGTGAGTGCAGACCAATATTGGACAGATATGCCAATGAAGATACCTCACTTGGTGCTTGACTCATTGAACCTATTATGGTTATGAGGCAACGAGTCAGCACCTTTTGGACTACCAAGGTTTGGCTATGTGTCAGGCAAAGTACCACTTGACCCTGGCATTGAATGTGGAATTTGTTGGGGGGATGAACTCTCATTGAGTCTAGGAGTTTTTCTTGAGGGGGAGTTGACGGTGGAGGAGGAAGTCGAAGGTGCAGGTATGTTGTAAACTTCAACCTGCCAAGGATTGACTAGGTTTGGATTCTGCGAGGGATCAAGTCCATCCCAGTTAACCTATGATAAAAAGATAAAAAACAGTAAGAATCAATATCAATAATTTGAAATATTTGATAAAATATATATAGTATATTTGTATTTAGACATCAAAATTTTCTTATCAATTAATAACATGAGCCAAAATCAAGATCTACTTAGCATTAGGAGTATTTACAATGAGAAGGCTTAGAAGGTTCTTAAACTTCATAACTATTTTTTATTGAATATCACTGGTGGAGCAAGTCAAGTAGGCAGTTTCATATAAAAACAATCGATTCTAAAATGTAATCTGATTACATAAAGTAAACATCAAGTGTACTATAAACACCAAGTATTAAGTGCAAGAACAATTTTCTGTCTCACCAAGTATCATCTAATTATATTTTCATGCATCAACTTCAACACTCGTATTTATCAATCAAATAATCTTATTACGGATTCAACTTCGGTGAAAACTATAAACACTTCAAATATAATAAGACCAAATTAAGAAAGCATATGTACCTCAAGAATGCGCCAATTAGGGACATTTGAAGAATGATTAAAGACAAAAGAGATTGTCCCCTTAAGCTGAGAAATTGTCATCTTTGAATTTGAAGATTCATATTTCTTCAAAGGAAGTTTCACTCTCATTCCAGATTCCCAACCAATCTTCATGGCATCGTCAACAGTCTTAGCATCCACCACAAAATCACGCCAACCACTAGCTGTTGGATAATACACAACATCAAATGCTGTGTTCTTCTCCGCCAATTCCACTGCGTCCAAAACCTTAATCTCATCAGTTAAATTCTCCCCTCCTTCATCCACTTCATCTGTAGTGAACTTGGTGTTCCTGCGAATTCCGACAGATATCTTTCCGGCAGAGTTTTTGATGAAAACAACAGAATCGTTGGCAACGAGTTTCTTCTCTCGTACAAAGTTTAACCAGCCACTATGTAATCTACTGAGATTTGCATAGATATATGTGTACTCCCATTCTCGGCTTTTAAGGTCGGTGACAGTGATCCTCTGAGCCTCGTCCAAATCAAGCTTGGGAAAGATCAAGTTAGCGCATTCGATAGGTACGGATAATACTCTTGCACAATCAGATTCTGTGAGAGTCTTGACATAGGAAACAAGATTGTTTCCATCGTCATCTTGATCTTGGCCGGGAACCACAGGAGGAGGAGGTTCTTGGTCAGTTATGGGAGTTAGGATCAGTTTGGCAAAGACCTCGTCGGTGTGAGGATCAACAAAGAGATCAACGGCAGAGACGATGCATGGAATGGATGGATGGTAACGATCAAGAATGGTTTTTGTGGCAGCAGTAGGGGAAGAACATGCATGTTCCAAATGACCTCGTGGGAAGTAGTAAACTTTGGAGTGAATCTTCGGAATCTTGACGTCGGGGCCGGCGCATATCTGCCATATTTTGGGGTCCACACGAGGTGGAAGAGGAAGAGACATGGTGGAGCTACTGAAGAGAGAGAGAGAGAGAGAGAGTATTGTTGGGTGTATGAAAGTGTTAGTTATCAGAGTGAAAACTCAGTGCAAAGAAGTTAGTTACAAAATGTTAGTTTATTTATAGTCTTTCAGTTATAGATGATTGCATGGATTAGCATGGGCCTAGTTTGGATGAGTTTTTCAGTTATAATCTATCTTATCCATCTTTTTAATTTAAGATGAGTTTATGAGAAATATTAAAATCAATTTATGACTAAGTTGATTTTAATAGACTCATTTGAACTTATTTACTGATGTAATCACTTGTGAGATTGTTTATGTGAACTATTAATATCAAACTATGGCTAAGTTGTTTTTCATTCCTCCACTAAGTTGATTTTTAATTATGCAGAAACCTTTAAAAAAATTTATTATTTTTTACAAACATTTTAAGAAACTCTTGTATAAAAAATTAGAATTTTTAAACATGAAATAAAGTAAATATAAATTTTTTTAAATGGCAAAATTCCAAGATAAAACAAATGAAAATTTTGATCTAAAAATCAAATTTTTCGTTAATTTGTTGTAGAGGAACTTTTTATAATTATTTAAACAAGTCTTTTAAAAAATTATTCTAAAATTTAAAAATTTAAGCACAATAAACCAATTTTTAATATAACAGGGACTAAAACTCTATGGTGAAAAATTTATAGGGATCAAAAACTCATTTAACTCTTAAATCAAATATTAGTATTATTTGTAAATGATCTAAATCAAGAATAAAAATATATAAATGTGCATCTAAATTGAGCAATTTATTTCTTTAAAAAGTTCTAAAACCAAATTGGATAGTATTTGTCCTTTGTTTTATCCATCTACTAACAAAAAAATTAAAACGTTAACAAATTTAACTTCTTTAACTCCTTCATTGATCAACATTGTTTCCACACATCTTATTTATAGAACTCAATTATACCAACTAGTGTGGTTAACTAACTAACTAGAGTGAGGAACTAACTTTAACTCACTAACTAACTCTAACCACCTTAACTAACTTTGACTTATCTTCTAACTACTTTAACAAAATATTTGTATGAATATGACATATCAATGAAGTATAAGACCAGAGGGGAAGTTATCCAAGTAAAAATACAATGGTCAATGTATGACTTACAATCTGTAATCCCAAAGGTGTGTTTTATGAAGCTTGTTTGTTCTTGACTTTCTTGAAGGAGGAAGATCTTATTTTTGGAATTTGTGAAGCTAATGGTGAAGAAAAGGAACCAGAATGTTTAATGCTTGGTTTTCATATTGTCGAGTCTTTGGCACGTGTATACCGTGATCCATCTGGTCTTCTTGCAAGCTCAACGCTTCACATATATTTCTTTATTGAACATCTTCCATTTATTCATTCTGATTCCTATACATCACTTAGCCAATTAAAAATTATGCATTCTAAATTTATTTCATTCTGATTTCAAAATTTATTATCAACAGCATTGCATCTTATGAGATATACAATACTATTTATGTCCAAGAAAAGAAGAAACTACATGATATTGGTCGCATTCTTTATATTTTGCCAAGACTTCCATTCCTTCCTGCAATGCCTTGTTTCAAAGCCTTTTACTAAGTAGTGTTATTGATGGATAGTTTGGGATTTTCTGTTAGTGACATTGACGGCATGCAAAATGGTGGTATTTTAGCCTCACAATGGGATTTTCTACTAACCGATTATTTCAAGAAAATTAGCAACCTTGCATTGCAAATATAAGTAGTGTAAAATGAAATTAGACTATTTGACAAATAATCTAAAAGAAAAAGAGACAATTAATCTTGGAACATGGCGAAACAATAGCCATGCCCGTGACTGCGTTGTTGGGGTAATGTTTTTGTTCTTGTTGTCGATAATATGAAATGGATAACACAGTATAAGGGCTTGCAGATTCTGGTAATGTTTCATTTAGATGTTTTTCGAATACCAAAATCAACACTTGAGAATATTTTGAAGAAATTCATGTCAATCATCATAGAGGATTTCATCATAGAAGAAACCACTGCAATCATCATAGAGAAGCTTTCATAATGCGATTCTACTTATTTTTTCTTTCTAGTTTCGTTTTATAATTACCTTGTGTGAAAGAAACTGAGCCATTAAACAGACGTTTTCAAGTTATAACATATTTTCATAAAGTACTAGCATTTACCATTGCATCTTTGTCTAGATTCTGGTGCAATTTTTTATTTATTTTTTTGGTAAACAAAAAGATATTATTCAACTGAGTACAAGGGGTACTCAAACAAACAGCAAAAGTTTAAGCAATCACACAAAATTCAAGAAAGACATTGGGTTTAACAGCCAGTCAGAAAACAAAACCCCTGATTTAGTTCCCCCTCTCCCACAAAACCAAAGCCAAGACAAAGACTTTGTTTTCAACAAAACCACACTGCTATTTGTTGCCATGCCATTAAAAATTGAATTATTAATCAAGTTTAATACTTTCTAGTAGGCGTAGCTTAAGTCCTAAACAGCTTTAGTGTTAACCAATAGTTAAAAGTCACTAGGCCATATCAAAATAGGATTGGAAATTGCAAAATTTGACAATAAAGTATAATTTTTTTATCAAGAATTTCCATATGATAGTACATAAAATAATTGAGCATATAAATGACCAAACTGATTCCGCCTCAATGCAACAAGGCAACACTGTATAGACTTTCAACCAACTCAACCAAGCAGACAGGTTTTGAAGAATCATAAAGAAAAAGAGAATTTTTACTTTCTTCCAAACGAACCATTTTAGTTCTAAATCCTTTCACCTCATATTAGTTAGTTCAAGACTTATTGACAAAGTCCTAAATATAACCCTCTCTCTTGATTCCAATCTCCTGGCAAAACTTCTCCATCTGACAACCCTTTGTATCCTCCACCATGCCATATATGTATTCTTCAGTGAACATCGTTATGGTTTCAACTTAAAACATAATACCATTTAAGAGTACAAACTTGTATAAACTTCACCGTAAATTCAGATAACAAGCCATGTATGTATCCACACAAGTAGGCCATTTTCATTTTATCAGACAATAATACAAAAGCTGATACCAATCAATATGAAAATAAGAACAAAATAATAAATGAGACGATTCCAAAACTCATCAACTTAACATTTTATCAAGCATGTGTAAGGAAAAAATTCAAATGAGTTAGACAATATAATCAACATTCTATCAAACATGTAAATGGGGGCCAACGGGAATGAAAAATAAAAGAAGGCAAAAATCAAACCAGAAAATTTGTGTTTTACAAGTTGTAAGGACATTTACCTCTGATGGTGCATTTTGAAGCATAAATTCCACTAATCCGTTAGGTATGGATGAATCTCCCATTTCTACTTTAAGTGACTTCAAGTTATACAAGGTAGGGAACTCAACCTATAATGTGACAGAAAACTCTAAATCAGCATATATGGAAGAAAAAATGTTGTAATAAAAAGTTAAAATTGCTAAATTTTCTCAAAACAAATATGCTCTAAATTACCTTAAGAGTTGTTGAAGTGACTGAAAATGATTTGATATTTGCAAGCTCAACCAGCCAGTTGAGTAGAAACAAAGGAGACTCTATGTAAGTTACCCACATTTCTACATTAAGATTTACATTTTCAATAGAAGAGAGATTTATATTGCTCTCACAAAGTTTCTGTAAAGGACCATGCCCGCAATAAACAAAGGTACAAAGATTTGGGGTGGATAACTGAAATTTCATCTCAGACTTGGAAAAGCCAGTTCGTATTGTTAAATTGACTAGTGTGGCACTCACTATGCAGAGTTTTAAATAATCAAGAACTATACAATCGGTAATGACCAAAGTATTTAATTTTTTTAACGTTGAAAAGGGATTGACACGACCATCATCGCCGACACAAAAGATAAAACGATGTAGAGACAAAACCAATTTTGATGAGATGTGGTGGTGGATGCCTGTGTCTTGAGAACAATTTTGGTGGGGACTTAGAAGATGAAGACTCAATGGGAATGTCAACAAAAGAAGGAGATGAAGTGTTGTTACAACTTATATAGTTAAGATGAGATGCTACTATAACTATCATATACTAACCATATTCTAACATTATTCACTAATACAGTTAGTTAAGTGTAACTAACTAGATAACTTGGAGAGCAAGTTATCTCTAGAACTAGTCTTTATCATCACCAATCTCTTCATTATGCAATAGCCTCCCACAAGGTGGAGGTTGGTAGATATCTACCAATCCCAACTTGGATAGTAAAACATTAAAGGGTTGAGGTAGTAAGGATTTTGTGAAGAAATCTGCAATTTGAGCCTGAGAAGTAATGGGAAGCAGTTTCATCACACCAAATTCGTGATTTATGATGATTATGATTGATATTTGGTGTCTAAGGCATGTATGTTCTGTCAATTAATAAAAAAAAATTCCGAGTAAACCACCAAATTGTTCGGGGCTTTTGTAAGTCACTCTCAAATTAGTCCATGATACTTTTAATATTTCAGAATAATCCTTGTCTTTCTGAAATGTTTCTCAGTTAGGTTCCTCTGTTAGTATTTGTTGTGTGACAAAGACCTAAATGAGAAACTTTGACAAAGACAATGACTAGTTTGCAATATTAATAGACTCGGTGACTAAGTGACTTAAAGTCCAACTTGGTGTTTTACTCAACTTTTTTATTGAATTCATGACTAACTTGAACTTGGAGTATCTGCACATACCACACTCACACTTGGTAGACTTCCGGCTGGACTCTCGCTCTTCAACAACGAGATACTCAACAGGCAGATTTTCGTCTATGAAGGTTTGTGAAATTTTGATATAGAACTAGTTGATACATGGTTCATTTAGATGGTTCATGAAATTATGATATCAACTGTGTTATTCTAAAATTAGGATACCAAGTAATTTACTGTTTAATGTACTACTTTTTGGTGTTTTCATTTGCTCAATTGTGACTGAGTTGCTATGAATGGTTTTGGACTTTTGGTTTCAAATTTGAATATGAGTCATGGCGCATGGTAAAATGATTTAGGCACACTTCTTTGAAGATAAAGTATCTACGGTTGGTATGGACAATGCATAATATATGCAAGCTCTGGGGTTCGAACCCCGGCCACCACAAAAATAAAAAAGTATGCACAATTGTGAAAAAGGAATGAGTCTTCATGCACAAAACTTTGATATGAGTAAATAAGATGCTAGTACTAAGGCAAAACAAAATTGAATGACCCATCATGAGAAATTTCATAAACATTGTGTGCTAAAGAGATTATCTATTCAAGCTTACTTTTGTCAAAATGTTACCAATTTAAATGAGCTTAAAATCATAGTTCGCTTTGAGTAAAAAAAAATAAAAATCATAGTTCGATAACGTATGTAAATGGATGTAACATTGGGAGAATAAGTGACAAAATGCATTCAAACTTCAAAGGCTTGACATGAGTAGGAAAAAGTAAATTATGAATCGTTTAAAATCTGAGGTGTCACTCTCTATATTACATCCACACACTCTCTTCTTACTTATTCTCCATTTCTCACATGCTTTCATATGAGCATTACCCCATCCTCTATTAGGATTCAGATTTCATGTTCCATGTATTATTCTTCAATACATTAACATCACATCATTTACAAATTTAATGATATTTTGTGGTTTTGTTTCTCAATTATAAGCTACAATCATCGGTTACAAACTTTTTGTTGAAATTTGAGGCCTAACTCATTCTTACAAAACCGGCTTGTAAGGTGAGTTGGGCCTCCTCTGTATTAAATTTTATCAATTGGAGCCTAACTCATCCTTACAAAACCGGAACTCTTATCACTATCTAATCGAAAACACCTCCTCATGCTCACGACAGGGTTTCCAGCACACACTACTAGAAACTCTCGAATTTCCTGCGGAATTACTTGCGGATTTTGCCATGGATTTGCACTCCCAGGTAATACCTTCGTGGGTAATTATTTCCTGAGGATTTTAGCAACCGCAGGAAACTTTCCTGCGGAAATTTCCTCAGGAACAGTGAAAAATATCCGCAGGAAACCTTTGGTCAGAGTGGGAGTAATTTCCCTGCCCGTGAATGTTTCCTGCGAAAATACCGCAGGTATTTCGGTAGCAAACTCTACATGTAATTCCGCAGCAGTGCTGTTTCAGCAGGTAAATCCTCAGGAAACAGTACCAATCCGCAGGAAAGTTACTGGCTATACTATACATAATTTTCATTTATTTCTATGAAAGAATGCCAAAAACCATATTAAAAGCCGTTTTTAATTTTGTTTGATATAGAATTTTATTATAAACTATCTTTAGTCAAATTTGGGACTTAGCATATGCTTCTTTTTAAAACCATATAAGGAGTAAAAGATCCTAAAATAGCATACACTAAAAACAAACAATGGCAATATAAACTTGTTCATTGTAACAAAAACACTAGTCATAAAATACATCAAGTCTCCATATGAAGTTACAGAAGGGAACATGATTCATGTTATGGAAGTAACTACAATGTAATTTTGCACTATCTTATGCTCTTAGTCTTGCGGCTTGCTCTTCTGCCAATTGTTTCTCAAACCTTGTAGTTGCCTCTTCAACTTCGACTCAATCTACAAAACCATATTCAAGTTCACAGTGCCCCTGTTTCTCTCTCCATTCTCAATTACATGACAAGAAAAATTTCAGAACTAATGCAGGTGCCTTATTTTTTTCTGTTTTAGCATCAAACAACAAAATGAACCCCACAACTTGAAACTCTTCAATTAAAACCAACATGCAAACATGCAAAATGTCCATAGCATTATATCATACAAAAACAAACATGCAAACATACAAAATGCCCTTCATGTTTTGATTGACAATGAATTGGTACATGCTTAAATACCTTGACAACAATATCTAAAGTGAAAACCATTGAAGCTTAATAGTTAAAATCTATATGGAGAAATCCTAAACTAAATGCAGCAATTAAACAGAAAAACATATTACCTGTGTGTCATATGTCCCAACCCTCTGAGTGGGAATGTCCAAATTATAACTTAGATGTGGTCGACCAGATAAATCCTGAAAAAGAAAAGAGTTAAAATGCAGTAGTGAAGTGAACAAAACAAATTATTAGTTTCAGAGGACTATGCTTCACACCTGCTATCACAATTATTGTAATGGCCTGAAAAACAACGAATACATACCAGTGAAACATGTATCAATGCTTCATCAAGAGGAGCAGAGAAGTCGCCGAACCGGTTAATTCCTTTTCTATCGCCAAGGGCTTGCAACAAAGCCTGCAGATGTCTGATTTAGTAACAGAAAACTTAGTTTAATGAGATAATACACGATCGCAATTTCAATAAGTTCCACGATGAATGCAAATCCTATTCACTATATAATAAAACATGCACATCAATAATTACGTAAAATCTTGAAATCAATAAAGTGAAGAAATTGCGGTATTACCGTTCCAATGGCAAGAGCAACATCTTCATTTGTGTGATCATCATCAATGTGTG
>Ga0228710_1010933_pt1 | contig 11943 bp, 11 predicted proteins | sample MedpolnodulmetaG_FD_177995 | JGI IMG/M metagenome (GOLD analysis project Ga0228710, IMG submission 177995) | Root nodule microbial communities from Medicago polymorpha collected in Santa Monica, California, United States - pink nodules | ecosystem: Host-associated > Plants > Roots > Nodule...
TTTTTTTTTAAAGAGGACTGTGACAATCTTAATTATGGATAAAATAATTGGATCTCTAACAAATTAAAAAGACTCAATTTAATCTTAAAAATAATTTTTCTTTATTCAATCACTTGGTTTTGTTATTTTACTTTCATCGTCAATGATGAGATTCTATCTTTTAAATTATTGTCAAGACCTAAGTGTTCCTTTAAAACAATAGCATTGTAAAACCAAACCTAAATATACACATAATTATTGAATTGATTGATGTTTTATCATTAATTTTAAACTGATTGTGATCACTTTTGTTGATCTGATCAAGCTCTCATCCGTTGGATATATCATAGATCTAAGGGTACATGGTTATTGTTTTTCTTTTGAATATCAAAATTAAAATAAGAGAAGTACAAAGAGTACTTAACTCACGATTCGGAGAGGATTGAGGGGGTGTTGTTGTTACTTTATTCCATTTATATATTTATGGTTCATATTGTCATTTTGCTCCAATTAATTTGAAGTGTGTTTAATTATTTTACTAATACATTGTTGAAATGAAATTCCATAGGCTGGTTATGAGGGATCACTTCTTCAAGAAGGTAATAGATCCAAACTTAATTCTATAAATTTCTAACTCTTTTACAGCTTGTAATTAAAGGAAAACTAGAAAAATAAAGATTAATAACATCCTTTTAATTACACATTTTGCAGAATGTGGTGCTGCATGTGATTATCGATGTTCAGAGACTCATCATAGAAAGCCATGCTTGTTCTTTTGCAACAAATGCTGCCAAACATGTTTGTGTGTCCCATCTGGAACTTATGGTAACAAGGAAGAGTGTCCATGCTATAACAACTGGAAAACTCAAGAAGGAAATCCAAAATGCCCCTAGTTGATGATGTTACTTTAATATTAGCTTACTCTTTTTGATAATATAATTAATTCAATTGCATTGTGACAATTAGGGTACTCATCACAAGTTATCTATGCGACTTTTGATATAACAATATAATGAATAACTTAAGTCTACTTGGAATGGAGTAGTTCTTGCAATATCCACCATTTTCCTTTGAAAAAAAAGTTATTCATTTTCACAACACATGATCGTTATGTATAGGCTATTTAGTATTTGTTTGGTTGTGCATTTTGATTCTAATCCGTGTCAACAACCGATAAACGTGAGTTGAGTTAATTAGATTTTAGTTATCCCTCTCCAACAAGCTGGCCCTAGTTTTTTCTTACAGATTCTTCATTGAGGGAGTGGTTTTGGGTCGATTCTTGACCTGAAATCACCCATCTTCATCTTTTTCTCTCTATTTGAATCTAAATAAGTGATTTTCACATAGATCTAGGTTTTTTTCCTGTGATTTCATCATCTAAGTGTGGTGGTTTGTTGTTCGTCGTCTTGTGCGGCGTTGTTTGATTTCCCGTCTTCGTGTGATGTTCATTTGATTCATATTGAAAGACCGATTATTCAATCAAAGATTTGAGCGTCAACATTGCAGATCCGGAGGCCATGGATATTCCGGTCACTTTAATTTTATCATATATTTTTGTAGGCATTATGTCGTTATATGCTATTAACTTGGATGCTGTGAGTTTGTTCACAGATTCATCCTTTACGTTTTTAGCGGTGTTGAATGATGTAATCTCTTGATTTGAATGAATGAATATCATTTTGTTTTTGTCAAAAAAACCGATAAACGTGAGTTGAATGAATTTTTCTCTCTCCGATCTTTTTTATAAGAGATAATTGAAACCAAAGTTGATGTATTTGGTTCAAAATGTAGATAAATACTTCAACTTTTATTGACCCATATATTTCTTATAAAAAGGACTAGAGAAAATATTATATTTGGCTTTATGAACAACATATTTGCCTCTCTTCTAGAAAACTCAACATGAGAGTTTATTACAATAGCTTCTAGAAAAATCAATTAGGAACTAACATTTTAGCTTCTACTTCCATGTTGTTTCATTTTGTCAAAATAAAATTGTTGTTTCCAATTTAAAAAATTTATTTCTTAAACCAGTTGATAATATTGTTAAAAGAGATCTAAATCAAACAAAAAAAAAATATGTATTTAAAACTAGAGTCAATCTTCACCTCCCAAATCAATATTGTGTGATTGTGTTAAGTCCAATTACGATTTATAGGAATTTTGACCTAATAAATAAAGATTAAAAAGATACATATTTAAACTACATTAATCATTTAATTAATTTTTATCTTAAAATTGTGAATCAACAAAATATCATTTTGTTTTGTTTCATAGTTTTCTTTCATGTGATTCCAAGTTGAACCACATTGTTGTACACGTGTCCCATTTTACACTACCAACTTCCACATTCACACAAAGAACAGAACAGAACAGATTAGGCGCGCACCAAACAAACTCCAATGGCGTATTCTCTCTCTTCCTCCTTCAACATTCCAATCACTCGCCACCCTTTCTTCCACCACACAAAGTCACCTTCTCGAATCTTCTGCTTCACAAAGAACCAATTAGGCCAATGTGATGATGACACGTCACTTGGTATAACTCAGAGGATAATGAAGACTGTGATTCCAATCTTAATTGCTTCCACAATTCAGTTCAGTTCCATGGTTCCTTACGTGTCTTCTCCCGTTGCGAATGCGATTCTGTATTCGCCGGACACAAAGGTTCCTAGAACTGGTGAAGTTGCTCTTAGGAGAGCTATTCCTGCTAGCCCTAACATGAAGGCTATACAGGTTTCAACTTTTTCTATAATGCATATCTTTATTTCAATAAACTTGTCTGTTCTCTTTGAATTTTTACTGTGTTCGGTCGGTCCAGTACCGTTGGAACATTGGTGTGAAGTTGGAAGGAAATTGAAAGGTTGGAAGATTCATAACACAAGTCATGAGACTTAGATGGTGGGATCTGATCCCCCGGATTAGTCGGTCTTGGACCGGCTACGGAGTTCCCAAAAAGAAATGTAGTAACCTATTTAGTTGCTCCCTCTAATCTAAAAATTTTCAAGATCAAAGAAATGCATTGAAATGGTTAATTGTAAATTGATGGTACAAATTTGAATTTATTCTAAAAATAGCCTTTGGTGTCTATTCATATCTTTCTTGGATTAGAAATGAGTGAGAATTCTTGTCACAATAAATAAGGGTATACGAGGAATTGGATATTATTAATAATGTTGAAAATGATCCAATGGATTAGTTTGTTATATATATATAAGAACCAAAATTTGCAATATTTTGATTCGCATAAAGAGGACTGATGGGAGTAGCTAGTTTCTAACTGGTCTATACATACATAACTAACTTTTTTTTTTATAGAAACTAATAAGTTGTGTTACAATGATACTAATTCAGGAGACTCTTGAAGATATTTCATATCTGTTGAGGATTCCACAGAGGAAACCTTATGGAACAATGGAGGGGAATGTAAAGAAAGTTTTGAAGGTATTCTTTATTTTTTCTTCTCCTGTATTTATCATAGTTTAATATCTCAAATCCCATGGTTATGTATTTTAGATGTATTATAAGAAATAATGGAGAGAAATATTGAAGATGTAAACCATAGGATTCATGTGCATTATATGTAAAAATATAACCCTCAAGTTTACGGGTAAATTTTACGGAACTGTTGTAAGACCTACTATATGATAAAGTGGTAAAAAGAAAGTAAGATCCATGTTACATAGATCCAAACTTTATGATGGGTCATGGAATCCACTAGACAAAATAAGAATGAGAATGAAAGAATTAGAAAGAAAGTTGGGATAACACTTATTGTATAGTAGGTGAAAAATCACTGATTATTAGGTGTTATTTCCTTTCTAAGATTTTACAGACCCTCTGTTCAATTGAATTAATGAAAAACAGTTTCAATTATTTAAATTTTGTACATGTGCAAACTTGTGATTTTTTGAGCTTCCATGACTTCTTTTAAGCCTTGGTGTGTCTTTTCGTTGATAGAAAGATATATGATTGCAACTAAAGTACTTTAAAATTTCACAATTTACATGTAAAACTTAAGTCTTGGTGCATCATATTCATACAAGGACTACAAATTTTGATCAGTTTCTTGCTTATTCTAGATAGCGGTAGATGAAAAGGATTCTATATTGGCAAGTATACCAGCGGAACTGAAGGAAAAGGCCTCTTTGGTGCATTCAACTTTAATAGATGGGAAGGTATTTTAGAAAAAATGCACCCGGATTATTTGATTAATTGTATATCAAGTGCTGACACCTTCTTTCTAACAGAAAAAATATTCACATTTCAACATAATTGGATATGTTTATGATGATTTCAGTCAATTTAACTCGGGGCTATACATGCGCTGATAGTTCTCGTAGTACAATATAGCAATATTTTTCTGTTGTTTACGTTTCCTCTATATAGCCGATATACCTTGTGCTTGTATCACACAGCTTGCTGATTCTAAAAAAAGGATTCAGATGAAGAAACTTGAGTGTGAAACTTAGTTATTTTCACTTTATTTCAGATCATTGTGTTCCTTTTTTCGTTGTAGGATGAAATCTTTGACAATATTATATAATTCTCACATGGTAGTTATGGTCCATTATAGCCAGAATGATATCAGCATTTTGCAGGGGGGTTTGCAAGTTCTCCTTCAATCCATAAAGGAACAGGATGCAGATAAAGTATCTGTGAACCTTCAATCTACACTGGATATTGTGGCAGAACTAGAGACATTACAGGTGATTTTGAAACCAAATAATATGATGCTATCTTGAAATCAAGAGTCAATTTCGTTTTCCAATTAAAATGACTGAATCAATGTAACACTTATATTATGAACATGTACTTAACCTGATCTTGATATTGTGGCAACAGGCACCTGGTCTATCTTTTCTGTTGCCGGGGCAATACATCCAATATCCACGGTCAGTGACTCCTTCAAAATGTCATGTCAGTTTACTACATTGATGTAGTTTAAACATCCCTCTAATGTATATTTTGACGTATTTCACATGCATCCATCATTTGACATGAGACTATTATAAAAATCGTTGTATCTTTAATTATTCTTGGTGTAATTCCTTGGACAAATTAAATAGTCAGAAGAAGGGAGGAAAATCAACATCTTCATAATGTTTTTGTAGGCTTTCAGGGAGAGGAACTGTTGAGTTTGTCATTGAGAAAGGAGACGGTTCAACATTTTCTCCAGTTGGTGGAGAAGAGAGAAAAACTGCCACCATTCAGGTAAAATTCAATCCATAACTTGTCCTTATGATTATCCATTGGTTATTGATTTGATCGACCTAGTCTTAAACAATCCATAAACATTAAGAAAAGGTCCACTTTAAGGAACACTCAAAATAAGTGTCTTTAAGGTTTTTCCAGATAGATTAAGAAAAACAGTAAGTGTAACAAATTTACAAAACTGTCCTCATTAACTATTAACAATTGTCATAAATGCATTGACGGTTGTAATGACTTGAAAATGACGAACACAATATTTATTTGGAGATAAACTTGGAATAAACTAATTAACGTTACATTGAAATAGTAAAACGCATTTTGAACAAAATTTCTTTGCTAAAACTTATTTTGGAATGGATGGAGCATAGCATAAGTACATAACTTCAAATATGTAGTTGGCTGAATGGTGCATTGATAATTTACTGTTGGTAGACGGTATATTGAAACTAACTGACAGTTAATTTCTTGTCAGGTTGTTTTAGATGGATATTCGGCTCCTTTAACTTCAGGGAATTTCGCAAAACTGGTAAGGTAGTGCAACAGTACTTCAGCCTTGTGAATTCAGTTTTTCTGTTATTTGCCAATATCCAGTGTATATCGCTCTTCATTTTCATCGTTTATCATGGTTTATCCATATTCTATCAGATTTCCCAGTTCTCTGAGTGAACTAAATCAGTGATGTTCATTTTTTTACTTGAATGGTTTATTATCTATTTCTAATGTCTGAATCCATTACTGACTTCCTATTAATCATGAACTTTTCATGCTTCATCGCAAACATTTCAGTCAACTAGGTTTATTTTTTTCAATTAAAAATTACATGTTTTGCTTTTGGGATGATAGTTTGAATAGAGAATAAAGAATGGCTTCCACATTCTTAAACTTATGTTCAGGATCTAGTGTATGCAGCGTGATAAAATTTCTGTTTAAGGAGAATATAGTAACTGGAATACCTAGATTTTCTACTTGAAATTTATGTAAAGTTGATTTTAAAGATTAATGAGGAAGAGTCAACTTTTAAACGAAACCTTGGAAACAACTATGGCAATATACAACTTTGAGGAATGGTTTAATGTGAAACTAATATAACGGATGAGAGCAATAAGGAAGTATGGTTTTCAGCTGTGGAAGATTGGAAATTATGTGTTGCAAATTGGAATATTGTTTCTTTCTCAGAATATCTATTTTCGAATGTGCATATAAAGCTGTATAATGTGGTATTTTTCATGTTTCTAGATTTTGTTTTAAGCATCTAGATAGTTTGATTTTACCATCATCTACTGAAACAACGCTGTTAAATTTGGGTTACGCTGAACCCTACAAAATCAGTTTGTAAGGCGAGAGATGCTTTCCACTTATAAATACATTTTTAAGGCATATCTATCTAATGTGGTCTCTCAACACACTCAGTCACATATCCTTTAGGTGATGGATGGAGCATACAATGGCATAAAACTAAACTGTTCCAATCAAGCTATTCTCTCGGAAACCGGACTAGATAAGACCAGTGGTTACAGTGTTCCCTTGGAAATAATGCCCGCTGGACAATTTGAGCCCCTTTATAAAACAACATTAAGTGTACAGGTATGTTTTCGTTTCAGTTTATCACATTTTTCGCAGCACACTTGACAGAGTAATAATCATGTTCTCATTTATTTTCTTATCCGTCTTTTGGAAGGATGGAGAACTGCCAGTTCTGCCTCTATCTGTTTATGGAGCAGTTGCTATGGCTCATAACGAAGCTTCTGAGGAGTATTCATCACCTTATCAATTTTTCTTCTATCTCTATGATAAAAGAAATGTAAGGGCAAGCCACCTATTTCCCCGCTAAATGCCTTATATTTGTTTTCTTAGAATTTTGTTATGCAAAATAAGAGTGAAAGGTGGACGCAGAATTTGAATGAGTGATGTTTCATGTTTTTAAAAACTAGAATGGGTCCTTTGTTTTTTCTTTTCAATTGTTGAAGCCTAATTAGTAATCTTTTTTATTCTTTTCCTCTGTTGTAGGCGGGCTTGGGAGGGATATCATTTGAGGAAGGGCAATTTTCAGTTTTTGGGTAAGTCATGTAGTATATAATCTTCTGAATCATTTTGGAGTTTCACTTTTTTCTCTTTTCTCTTTTATGTTTATGTTTTTATTTTGGGGTGCTATGTGTAGATATACCACCATTGGAAGAGATATTCTCCCCGAGATAAAAACCGGTGATATCGTTCGTTCCGCAAAGCTTATTGAAGGCCAAGACCGCCTTGTGTTGCCGAAGGAAAGCTGAGTAAGTCTTTCTGTCTTACAGTGCTCCCTGAGCAGGTAAAAAGGTTTCATTCTTTGTAAAATGTAATATTTTTTTGCAAAGTGTATGCTGTTTGGCATCAGCCTGGTTTTCCAGATGCAGGTTGTGTTGTAAATTATATTTCTTATAATATTATGAGTTAAGATTCAAATCACACTTTTTCACTATGGAAAATTAATTTCGTTATAATTATCTGTCAGAAAACACTTGTGCATTTCCTTCCAAATTACACTGTTTCACCGTGGAAAATTAAATTCATGTTAGAATTATGATTATTTCTAGTGCTTTATCATACTGATTTATGCATGTACTGCACGATTCCTGTTAGTCAATAAGCCAATGATTCATGTCAATTTTAGTTAAATTTTTTTGCCAGAAACACCAGATATATTGGTTTTTCATTTTAGTGATTTGTCTTTAAAAAAGGATTTGTAGCACATGATATTTTTAAACGATTTTATAGACCTTTTCATCATTTCACATTTATTGTATTATGACGTTTTGTTTAACAATTTTTTTGTTGGTTAACACTCTGGTTGAACATAGAGAAAAAAGTACAAATATAAAATAGAGAAAAAAAACTAAAGGTGGAAGAACTGAATTCCCAATGCATTAGTTGAACATAGCTCAAGAGAGGAGATTGATAAGTTGTGATGATCTTGAACTCATGAGAAAGTGATACACCTTATTTAGCAAGTCAATTTGCATAAGGGTTTCCTTCACGCAAAGTATGAATGAATAAACATAACATTCCAATCCCTCGACACAAATGAATGAATGATATCTATAAGAGGAGCATAAGGATGAGTAGGTGATACTCCGTCCTTGATAAAACTCAAAGTTGTTTGAGAATTTGACTCGCCAATGATGTCTCAGGATCCATCCTAAGTAAGTTCCAACCTATACGAAATAGTACCAAGTTCATCATTAATATTAGTACCATGACCAAAACTTTCCACAAAACCGTGATTCAACCACCAACTGAATTCGTGATAAGACCCCCCAAAGCTTGGCGTTCAAGGGTTTACCTATTGAACTACCATTAACATTAACTTTAATCATATTATCCGGAGGGAATGCCAATAAACCAACCTAGGAGCAGGGATAAGAAAAGGACCATCAAAAACCATCTTGGTGGAATTAAAGAGAGAGTAGATTTGGCCAAGAGTATACCAGAGAAGGTGACTAATGTTGAAAATAAGCTCCATCATTTCTAGACTTCAAAATAAACCAACATCCGATGAGAAATAGAGTGATATGTTGGGCGGTTGTATACATCTTGAACCATAAACAAAGATTATCTCCATAAGGATCATTATGAAAATCAAGTCGTATGAGATATATGAAATATTGATGAGGTGAATGATAGATTTGTAGGATGAACACATGTTATAAAAGAAGACGTCGGCATGCTATATCACTACATGATAATAGAATTCAAGATACTCTGAAAGAAGCCTTACTCCCCCCAACTATAATTATTCGAAATTGTAAAATTCAACATATAAAGGTTTATTATATACATACATGCCATAGACCAATTTCCAGCATGCATATATTCATACCATTAACATTAGCAAGAATAACTAACTATTTTAGTTTAGGAATAATTTCTGAAAATGAGTTCAATTCCATCATCATGAACTGATTACTTATCAGTGTCAATAGCATTATCACTTAAATAGGAGAACATCAATGAATTTGTACAGTACTGCTTTTCAGAAATAAAGTCACTTACGTTTGATTTTGTTTAAGCAACACCTCCTTAATCACTTTGTCCAAGTTCATGTATGAACCACCTCCTAGTCTCGTGTCCAACTCTGCCTTCTTCTTCAACTCATTTGTCTTTTGCCTCATCTTCCTTCCTTTCTCTCCCACCATTAATTCATTGACCAGCATCTCCACCTCCTCTCTCTTGACATTGGTGTCAATTTCAATCCCAATCTCCCATTCGTTGCAAATGTATCTGCAGTTTGTCGGCTGATCAGCAAAAAATGGCCAACACAACATTGGCACTCCAGCACATATGCTCTCAATGGTTGAGTTCCATCCACAATGAGTTAGGAATCCACCAATTGAAGGATGGTTCAACACTTTCTCTTGTGGACACCAACTCGCGATTAGGCCTCTATCTGAAATTTCATTCACAAACTCAGATGAAAAAATCACCGAGCCACCAATGACAAGATCAGGCCTAATGATCCACAAAAAGGGTTTCTTGCTGTTGGCCAAACCCCATGCGAACTCTAACAATTTTTCTACAGACATGACTGTGGTGCTGCCAAAATTTACATAAACAATAGATCCCGGTTCTTTCGATTCAAGCCATGCAAGACATTCAATGTCTTCTTTCCAAAGACTTGAATCTAAAGACGCTAAGTGATTCTGTGGACTTTGATTTAAAAAAGAAACAAAAGGGCCAATGGTGTATAGAGAAGGGAACATAGAATAGAGAACATTCATAACATCACTCTCAAGCTCATTGAAAGTATTGAAAACAATAGCAGAGGCTCTGTGAAATCTATCTACTACTTCAATGAGAAATTCTATCAACGAATCATTAGGATTTGTTGTCCTTATGCAAGTAAGAAAGTCCTTCAGTCTGAGATTTTGCAAACCTGGAATCCAATCAACTTTAGTGTCCATATATCCATTTGTTAGAGAACTCTCATCTGCATATCATAACTCCAAATGTCAGTAGCTTGACGCTATATATAACAAGGTTTTAAATCATGGTCATAATATCAATTGCAATTGTGTCCCGATTTTGATATTATACATAAAATCGAAACCAAATATGGCGATACAAACTCAAGAAAGAAGAGATCCAAACCAAATATGGCTGATACAAACTCAAGAAAGAAGAGATCAAAACCAAATATGGCTGATACAAACTCAAGAAAGAAGAGGAGTATAGATTGTTACCTTTGAGTGGTATGACACCTTTCTCAATCAATACACGTAAATGTAAAGCAGACAAGAAAGAACAAGCACTAGATGGGATAAGGAGAACAATAGGGAGTGCAAGTTCTTCAGCAACTTGTATGGTAACTGACATGAAACTATCAGAAACTAAGCAAGTAACAGGAGGTATAAGACCAGATTTGGAAGAGTCATGAAGTTTAGCAAGAAGTTCACGAAAATGATCGATGAAGTTCGTTCTGATTAATTCACGAAGAGATTGGAAGTCTTGACTAACATCATCACCATGTGAAGTTGAACCATCTGGAACGGTCTCAAAGACAAAGTCAGTGAAACCATCAAAGGGTATTGGACCCATTGACTTGAGCAAGCGTTTGTGATTGTATTCAGTATTGACAAATGTTATGTAAAAGCCTCTAAGGTGAAGTAGTTTTGCTAGTTTTAACATTGGATTGATATGACCTTGAAGTGGATATGGAGTTAACACTGCATGTGGTTTTTTCTCAGCAAAATTACTCATCTCTGGTTTTTTTTCTTTCTTTTCTTATGAAATGTTAAAGTGGAGTATAGATCTTTCTTTAGTAAAAAGAAAAGGCCAGTATCAGACTATGGAATATATGTAAGAAAATGGTATAAGGAAAAGAACTAGGGTGACAATATGATCCATGAGATCCATATCCATCCACTACAAAATCCATCCAATCCATCCATGAAAAAAAAAAAATTTGTTAATGGATTGGTTTGGATCAATCCATTAAAAACTATGGATGGATTTGATCCATCAACCTTATTTTAAAAATCCAATGGATCACCTTTTTAGAATAAAAAAGTCCAATGGATAACTTCAAAAAATATTAATTTTTTTTATTTAAATAATTATATTTTTTGATTATCACCTTTTTTTTTAACTAAACTATTTTTTTTAATTAAATCATCTCTCTCCCACTTTTTTTAATTTCATAAAATAAAATACCAAAACGAATAATTTTCTATGCAAAATAACTTATTACGATCTTTTTTTTTAAAAAACAGCTTATTTATGCAAAAGAGCTTATTAAGATCTATTTTTAAAAAAAACTTATTCAAAACATCTTATCTATGCAAAACAGCTTATTACAATATATTTTTAAAAAACAACTTGTTTGAAACAGCTTATTTATGCAAAAGAGCTTATTATGATCTCTTTTAATAAAACAGCTTATTCAAAACAACTTATTTATACAAAAAACTTATTAGGATCTCTTTTTATAAAAAACAACTTATTCGAAACAACTTATTTATGCAAAATAGCTTATTACGGTTTCATTTTTAAAAACAGCTTATTCCAAACAGCTTATTTATGCAAAATAGCTTATTACCATCTCATTTTCAAAAACAGTTTATTAAAATGAATAACATAACAATGAATAAAATTCAGAAACCATATACTAACATAGCAAGAATAATGGAAAAGTAAAAGAAATTAAGCTTTGTTTTTACATTAGTAAGTACAGAAGAAACTATTAGATGTGCTGAGAAAAGTCAAGAAAATGATGAGTACC
>Ga0228710_1010935_pt1 | contig 11940 bp, 9 predicted proteins | sample MedpolnodulmetaG_FD_177995 | JGI IMG/M metagenome (GOLD analysis project Ga0228710, IMG submission 177995) | Root nodule microbial communities from Medicago polymorpha collected in Santa Monica, California, United States - pink nodules | ecosystem: Host-associated > Plants > Roots > Nodule...
AATTCCCCAGTCTATTTGTAATGTCCCCTTTGTGAACATTTCCTACAATTATTTAAGGGGTCCCATTCCATCTTGTGTATCTGATCCTTCTGCAATAATAGGGAATAACGATGTATGTACTAACAAACTCTATGACAAAACCGAACTCAAACCTTGCCCGTCTCTCTATTATACAATAATAGGGAAAACTAAGAAAGTAGAGCTTCATGTTGTCATTGTTCTTCCTATCCTCGTTATTCTAATCTTCGCCTTCTCACTTATGATGTGCTTGAAACTTCATCATACTTCTATCAAGAACAGGCAAGCAAAAAATTCAACAAAAAAGAATGGGGATTTCTTTTGTATATGGAATTATGATGGGCAAATAGCATATGATGACATCATTAGAGCAACGGAAGATTTTGACATTAGATATTGCATTGGAACAGGAGCATATGGAAGTGTTTATAAGGCACAGCTACCATGTGGAAGAGTTGTTGCCTTGAAGAAACTTCATGGTTATGAAGCAGAGGTGCCAACTTTTGATGAAAGTTTTAGAAATGAAGTGAGAATATTATCAGGAATAAAGCACCGAAATATTGTGAAACTTTATGGATTTTGCCTGCACAAAAGAATCATGTTTTTGATCTATCAGTACATGGAGAGAGGAAGCTTGTTCTCCGTTTTGTATGACGATGTAGAGGCCATGGAATTCAATTGGAGAAAAAGGCTTAATGTTGTGAAAGGGGTTGCATTTGGTCTATCATATCTTCATCATGATTGTACGCCTCCAATAGTGCATAGAGATGTATCTACCAACAATATCTTGTTAAACTCTGAGTGGCAGCCTAGTGTTTCTGACTTTGGGACAGCTCGACTCCTTCAATATGATTCGTCCAATAGAACTATAGTTGCCGGAACTATTGGATATATAGCTCCGGGTAAATTTTGCATTTCTCACTGTGTTCATTTTATTCTTGTATTTATCTATTTATGCATAACATGAATATTTATCATCCACACAAACAACATAAGTTTTTATTAGAAAGTTGCTAATTAAAATTACTACTAACTTTGTCACTCAACATGAGTTCTCCTTAAGAAAAAAATAAAAAGTATCCTTAAGTATAAGCCTTATATTATGTTCAGCCTTGAGATGCAAGATAAGAGTTGGACAAATTTATAATAAGGGTATAGTAATTTTTTCAGTTAATTTAGTAGTATGTGAAAAAGAAAAATGATAGAGAGTAGTAGTTTTTTCAATTATTTTAGTTTCATCCTTTAATCTACTAACGGTGATTTGATCAATATGCAGAACTTGCATATACCATGGTTGTGAGTGAAAAGTGTGATGTATATAGCTTTGGAGTAGTGGCACTTGAAACTTTAATGGGAAGACACCCTGGTGATATATTGACATCACTTCAATTAGCATCAACACAAGGCATGCAGTTATCTGAAGTATTAGACCAACGTCTTCCAGTTCCGAATAATGTGATGGTTTTAATTGAAATAATTTGTGTTGCCGTAATAGCATTTGCGTGCTTAAATCTCAATCCTTCCTCTCGACCAACAATGAAATGTGTGTCACAGAGTTTTTCCACTGAACTTAAACCATTAAGCATTCTTTTGAGTGAAATTTCTGTGCAACAACTCATGAGTCAAGAACTAAAAGCTATATTTCATATTGGGAACCTTTGAAATAAAAACTTCGGAATGAAGTTTGGTGACTTTGAAATTTGAATTCAATAAAGACATTGTAAAAGTTTATTTTCATAAGTTGTTAGAAAATGTTTAAGAATTTTGTTGTTACGTTATCTCAAATGTTTAATGTATTTTTTCTAATACGTTTTTTATTATGAAATTAATTATATATGCATAGTTGCAATTGTGTTAGAAAGATTGTGTAGTATAGTAAAAAGATTAATATTGATACACTATGAATGAGAACTGGAATTGTGTTTATGAAGTTAAAAAGATTAGTAATTGCTAAGTATTGAAGTTAAAAATGCTTGTTGGTGGTTTTTGAAGCTTGTATGAACTCATCTTGAATTGGCAGATTAGACCAATAATTACGTGGGAGTAATTTACTGAATTGGCTTACTTGGAACAGTTTAGACAGGACATGGCTATAAACTTTTTCTTAATAAACGAAAGAAATAGAATTGAGCTAGTTTCTTCTTCATTCCATATTTTTCCCTTGCTAATTTTTTATATTTTAATCATCGAGAATTTACTCAAAGTAAACAAGGATAGCTGGCCTTATTCAACTTTAACTCCATACATATATAGCTTTAGTTTTGCATTGTAGCAATTGTCTATTCTTTTAGTTTTTCATTTCTTGTTGTTAGTTTAATTTTGTCTCCTTTCTTTATCTAAAAACTAAACTAATGGTTGACAGGTTATTCTAAAGTCTAAACTTAATGGGTACTACTACCCATATTTCCTCCAAAGTTATGCGATAGATTTCAATTTTCTGCTGCTATGGCATTCTTGTCTTGATTTATTTCAATAGCTTCATATCTTTTTAGAGAAATGCTAGCTTCATATCTTTTTTCAACACACTCTCTTTGACTGGTTAAAATCCACGTGGGTTCCACCAAATTTATATGGGACGCACATGATTTGGTGGGACCCATGTGAATTTTAACCAATCAAAGAGACTGTTTTGGAAAATGTGTGTTAGAATGTGTGTTGCTAGCATTTCTCATCTTTTTAATGTTTGGTTTTTACCTTCATTATGAAAAATTATATTGCTCTTTGTTGATATATGTATATGAATGAAAATGCTGCACATGACAAAATCATTATTTCTTTTTCATATATTTATTTATGTTCTTGTGAATAGAATTTTGAGGACAATAGGTATAATATATTATCTGAAGAAGTGAATGTATGATTTTTGGCGCAAATTACTCGGAGAATTTGGATTGTTTAATGTACAAAACTTATATTAAAAATATGTATAAGTTTACACCGGTTGTATAGGAACACTGGTGTGAATGTCTTGAAATTCAAGCAAATATAACCCACATTTACACCTATTATTTGAAAACACCAAAGTGGAGTGAATTCTTTGAAATTACTGGAGTTTTATATAGAAACACCGGACTGAATTCTTTGAAATTACTGGAGTGAATTCCTGGAAATTACATGTATTATATCAAAACACCAAAGTGAATTCTTGAAATTTCAGTGCAATATAACACACAATTTCACCAATTATTTGGAAAAACAGGTGTGAAATTGAGCCTTTAACATCTAATTTAAAACAGGTGTAAAATCCTCTTAATATATCTAAATGGGTGAGTTTAATTACATCGGACTAGGGTAAATTGTCTGAAAAAATCGGAGTAATATCTCCTCTTCCCACAAGTGATACACAAATTGGGTTCATTTTTCCCCTCTCTTAGATAAAAATAAAAAAATCAAATGTAGGATTGAACAATAACTCACATTTGGAGTCTCCTACCAGAATCAACTCTGTTTTGGCCATTCAAAGGAAGGGATTGGCATAAAGACATACACAGAAATTGGGTTTCAGAGATGTAAAGAGTAAATAATTATTATTCTCTTTATTGTATTTATAATTTATTGTTAATATATTGTAAATAATTTAATGTCATGCTTATACAAAGATGAAAAGGATCATTAATGCGTGATTGACAAATTTTATACACGGAAGTTTTGAAGTAAATATACTTTGAAATCGATGGATTTAAACTTTTATCTTTTTTTTTTTTGTCAAAAGAAAAACTTTTATCTAATTTTTGGAAATAAAGAGACATATAATCAAATTATATATATAGACTCAACCAATGAATGTTGGCTTACTTAGTAAGGGGTCCGGTTGACTCGCTCGCAAGATCGTGTCTTCAACTCTCACTGCCGAGCACATGATCTCTTTGGTCGTGACCGGTAAGTAACTCTGTACACACCCTTTGAGCTTTGAGGTCTGATCTGACTCAGGTGAGCCCAAAGTCAAACTTGCCTAAACTTTTTTTTTTTTTTTGGTACAAAAACTTGCCTAAACTTTATGTAACGAAAAAACAAAAATTGATATGTAGACTGATGAGGTGGGATTATGAAAAACTAAATCTGCTAATGGAAAAATTACTATTCCCTTTATTTTATTTATAATTTCTTTTTATATGTTTGAAATAATTTAATATGATGCTTATACTAAGATGAAAGTATCGTTAATGCATGATTGATAATTTTATACATGTAAATTTTGAAGTAAATATAATTTGAAATATGTGGATTTAACTCATGTGGAAAAAATGTTTTCTTCCTTAGGGCCGGCAGAAACCCAATAGTACTACAAATGGAACAGAGAAATTGTTGTTATTTCGACTTGAAAGAATGATGCAAAGGAGAAAAACATGTATCATTCATAAGTGTAGCACAGTTAATGAGTCTAATCATTCAATGGTACTGAATATTGGTTAATGAGAATGAAAGTGGTCGACAAACATGCTAAAAAACTATTTCTTGGCCCTAAATGCCAAACCAAAAATCTTGCATCTGCTAAAAAACGGAAGTGAACGAGGAACCAGACGATTTCAACATCAAGACAACAGAAAACACAAAGGTTCGTCATCGAATATTCGTCATTTGTACCCCAAGAGTGGCAAAAAGATATCGGGTCTCCTCCCATGACCTTTATAGGTCCCGTTTGAGGTGCAAGTGAACCTATACTCCAAATCTGGGATAAAGGCCTCGACCAGTAATACCCCCAGAAGGAAGAAGGGCCCTCAACATTCATGATGGCCCTTTCGCATTCAACTAGCTGTTTTCGATTGAAAAGGTCACTAAAGACAAGAAGAACCTCATCCATCAAGAAACCACCTTTGGCCAGCACCTTTAACATGAGCTCGAAGTACTTGGCCCCATCAGACCCATGAGATGTTGCCTCCTTGAGGATGAGCTTTATCTCTTCCAAATCGGGGCGGTCTCCTTGAAGCATTTGAGCTGCCAACACCACGTTATATGCTTCATGCCCACTACGAGAAATATGTTGTATGAACTTCCGTTTTCCCGCGTAGGGCCAATATTCAGAAATGTACCACAAGAAGTCTCTTGGTAGAGCCTTAAGCACTGCTTTCTTATGGGCAAGCTTCTGATGATAAGTGGAAGTAACTTCGAACCTGAGAAGATCCTGATTTCCAAAAGCTGCTACTTTCTTACCAATAATAAGCAAAACGTCTTCTGGAAGGCGTTCCATTGTTGCAGAATTTTTTTCTTTTCTTTCAAGGGAAGTAGAAAAATGCGGATTTTTCAAGAGTAAAATGTGGATTAAGGAATGAACACAAAACTGTGTTTCATAAGTAACGAAAGATTTGATTGAAACGAAAAAATTTCAATCCCCCTTGTCAGTAACCGCCACGTGGTTTAAGAGAAGTGGTAGTTTGTGGAATTAGTGGGAAGTTGAAAAACTCGAGTGAAAAAAATCAAAGAGATCCACAGATAGGAGGTGCTATAATGATGAGAAATGGGGAAATGCAAAGGATTTAAAGATGAAAGGTTAACAAGTGACACTTGGCACCTTAGGGTAAATGGAAAGGCCCACTAACTTTTCAACTGCAAAAGTGGTGGCCTACTAAATCTTAAAAATGTGCAATGAAAGGAAACTTGAAAATACCACTCTTATAAGTCATAATTAGTGTGGCATCAGATTCTAAAAGGTGCTTAGAGTTTTTCAAAAATGTCAATCTTATCCTTTGAACCTTATCCAGTCTAAAATGGCATTTTTGGAGGGCAATTTGTTAGCCTATAATTTCAACAGACTCAATTAATGTAATCAACATGTATTGACTTTTGTTCTTTCAGGAATTGAAGTCATTATCCTCAGTATAGAGATTTCGACAGGGTATGGACTTAGCATTTGTAAGAGTTGAATAAACCTTGAAGTTCGACAAGACGTGAGTCAGACATAAATTGGTCGAAGCCAAGTAGTTGTTGTTGAAGGAGAAGGAATTCAAATTCAAAAGCAGTGGTTTCCTTAGTGAAGACATGGGGGACAAGCGGTTTTTGATGGAGGAAGTACTGTTCGTGGCAGTTATCTTTTTCCAATTGTTTTTACTATGTATAAATAGTAGTTTCTCATATGAAAAAGAGGTCGCAAATCATTTATAGAAATTCTAGCACTCAAAGTACCGGCGTCTAGAGAAAAGAGTCATACATAATGTACGTAATCTCATTTGTCGAACCACCTTTACATTAATGCAATGCAATTTACCTTTTCTTTAAGTTTATGTGTTTTAAACTATTAAGCCTTTTACTTTTACTTGCATTTATTGCGTTTTTCCCTGTCCTTTTCTTACCAAAACTCCATCTCGTTCACAAAGCAACCTATGAACTTGGTGAGCATTCATACATTTTCTGGAAAAACTTTGCAAACATGTCATGGGATTTCTAGTTTGATCTCGTTTGTTATAAGCAAAGTTAGACTCGTAGTTTACCAAAAACATCGGTAAACAGTGAGAAACACATAAGGTGCAAAAAGTAATAGCCTAAACATTGGGCACTCCTGGTGATAACACTTTCCATGACTCTTCTCACCATGCTAGTAAGCTTCAGGTTCAACAAAAACCTATGATTTTGCGCATCGATTTGTTGCATAGTTACTTTCAAAAAGTTAGAAAAAAGTTAAATAAAAAAAAATTCATTTAGAAAATATAAAATTCTAAAAAAAATAAAGGGGCTATAAACACTACTCTCTTATAAATTGGATTTTTTTTTAAGTTAAATGAGGATGTTGAAATTGTCACAAAACTTGATGGATGAAGATTGTTGCTAAAAATATTAAAGATTTGTTTTAAATATATTTTGTGTTTTTAGAAGATTGTTGCTGAAAATATATTTATGGACAATAAATATATTTTTCTACCATATGAAGGAAGATTTAATGCAAATATATTTTTAAAAGGAATATTTGATGTAAATATATTTCGCACTGAAGGAGAAAAATAAAAGAAATAATGTATCTTCAACGTGATATGCGTTCCAAATTTACGAGTTGTAAGTCTCTATAAATACATATCTTGTATCAGATAAAAAATGGTGTAGAGAGTAAAGAAAAAAAGGTTTGGAAGTCAACAACAAACTAGGGTTTGTAGAATTTTCTCTTGGAAACAAACACTAGGGTTATGATTGAATCACCATTGATTCACCTTGGACAGGCACTATTAAGATTGAGTCTCTTGGTCACGGGAAGAGATTCAGGACTTTGGATAGAATTATGTTTGAAGACTCATTCTTGTAACCCTTTGGAATCTTTTGAAAAGTTACTCTAAAATTATAGTGGAACGGAGAGCTGCTCTCTCCACCAAAGTAGGTCAGTATTGGACCGAATTGGGTAACCAAACTTGCTTGTGTTCTTTCTCTACTCTCACTGTTTTTAATTTTACTTGTGTTTATAACTATCATCCACATTGATATTCATTGCTTGGTTAATTTTCTCCACACATCAAGTATTTTATTGGTGTGATTTTTTAACAAATTCACAACAACTGGCGCTTACCGTGTGGCACAAGGATCAAATCAATAATAATGTATCATGGGTTCAAAGTGGGATATCGAGAAGTTTACCGGAGATAATGATTTTGGGTTATGGAAGGTAAAGATGCAAGCGGTCTTAATACAACAAAGGTGTGAGAAAGCGTTGAATAGTGAAGGTGTGTTACCGGCCACCATGTCACAAGCGGAGCAAACAGAGATGGTGAACAAGGCTAGAAGTTCCATTGTCTTGTGCCTCGGGGATATAGTTTTGAGGGATGTCGCAAAGGAACCAACGGTGGAATCGATGTGATCAAAGTTCGAGTCGTTGTATATGACCAATTCTTTTTCTCATAGACAATTCCTAAATCAAAACCTCTACTCATTCAATATGGTGGAGTCAAAGGGCATCATGGAGCAACTTACTGAGTTCAACAAAAATTCTTGATGAGTTATAGAATATTGAGGTGTATCTTGAGGATGAAGACAAAGTTATACTCTTGTTGTTTCTCTACCAAGATCATTTAAATCCTTCAAGGATACCATGCTATATGGAAAAGAAGGCACTGTCACCTTAGAAGAAGTTCAAGCGGCACTGAGAACTAAGAAGTTGACCAAGTCCAAGGACTTGAGAGCTGATGAACATAGCGAAGGCATGAGTGTTTCAATATGGAATGGTGGAGGTAGAGGTAACCGGAGAAAGAGTGGTAACAAGTGAAAATTTAAGTGCTTTATCGGTCATAAGATGAATCACTTCAAGAAGGATTGTCCGGAGAACAATGGTAACTCCACGCAAATTGTCTTAGAGGGTTATAATGATGCAGATGCTTTGGTGGTGTCTAATTGGGGAGATAAAGAAGGTGATGTTTCTCAGCTTGGAGTGATGCATTGTAGAGCGGTAGACGTCTGGAGAGACGTTAAACACTCAACATCAGCCTGGAGAGGCGATGGGAAGAATACTCATGGTCATTTTGGAAAGGCGGAGGTAAGAATACGCATGATCAGTCTTTCCGGTGGAGTTGCAAGGTGAAAGGCATAGTGGAAGTACTCATTTAGAAGTTTAGGTAGAGAAAGATCATCTTTAGGTGGAGTTGATGGCACTGGGAATGCTACAGCTATGGAAACCTTGGGTGCTAGGCTCTAGTTGTGAGAAAGGGAATTCTTCAAGAGGATGGAAGGCATTTCGGCGTTTGAAGAATGTATGGCATGAATTGTGTGATTACCTAAAAGACCAAGGGTGATTGGATGCAAGGAGATCTTCAAGGAAGTGGGAGACGTTCCGTGGTTGAAGACGGTTTTGTGTATACTTGTCGAACTACCTAAAATTCTAGTATAGTTGGATACAAGGATCTTCAAGAGGGCAGAAGGCATTCCGAGGGTTGAAGAGGCAAAAGGGTGGAGGCTTGTGGAGCTACATGGTGTAAATGAAAGCAAGGGAAGATAAAGCATGGATAGAGCAGCAAGGTGATTGATGGTTAAGTTAGCATCATCACTAATTTATAGTCAAGGTAAAGAAATGTTGAAAGTGACTCAAAATTTGATGGATGAAGATTGTTGCTAAAAATATAAAAGATTTGTTTCAAATATATTTTTTGCTTCCAGAAGATTGGTTAAAATATATTTAAGGACACTAAATATATTTTTGTACCGTATGATAGAAGATTTGATGTAGATATATTTTTAAAAAGAGTATTTGATGCAAATATATTTTGCGCTGAAGGAGAAAAAAAAACGTATCTTCAACGTGATATCTTTTCCAAATTTACGAGTTATATTTTCCTATAAATCCATAGATGAAAAAGGGTGAAGAGAATAGAAAAACAAGGGTTAAGAAGTCAACAACAAAACTATGGTTTGTAGAGTTTTCTCTTGGCAAGAAACACTAGGCTTGGGATTTAATAACCTTTGGTTCACCTTGGACAAACACTATTAGGATTGAGTCTCTTGGTCACGGGAAGAGATTCAGGACTTTGGGTAGAATTAGGTTTGAAGACTGATTCTTGTAACCTTTTGGGTAGAACTAATTTTTGAAAAGTTACTCAAAAATTATAGTGGAACGGAGACTCTCCTCCAGAGTAGGTCAATATTAGACCGAACTGAGTAAACAAACTTGCTTGTGTTCTTTCTCTTCTCTATCACTGTTTTCTAATTTTGTTTTTGTTTATAGGCTTAATTGCAGTTTTAGCCCCCTAACGTTTCCAAAGTTGCGATTTTGGCCCCCTAAGAAAAAAAACTACAAAACCGCCCCCTAAGTTTTGCAACTGTAGCAGTTTTGGCCCCCCAAGGAAAAAAAAAAATTAAAAATTAACACGTGGCACCTCACTTAGGGTGCCACATCAGCGTAGACCGAGTCAATATTAGCCTTGGGAGCCAAAACTGCCATAGGTGCAAAACTTAGGGGGCGGTTTTGTAGTTTTTTCTTAGAGAGCCAAAATCGCAACTTTGGGAAAGTTAAAAACTGCAATTAAGCCTTGTTTATAACTATCAACTACATTGATATTAATTGCTTGGTTAATTTACTTCACAAATCAAGTATTTTAATGGTGTGATATTTTAACGAATTTACAACAGAAAAAGATGCATTTGAAAAGGGAAGAAGACGAGTAACATGTTATATAATTGTATATGCAATTGCACAATTAAATTTACTAGTATTGTAAAGTATAATTTTTTTATCAACAACATTGTTAGTCGGGACACTTGGATGATTGATGGTTAAGCTGGAAAATCGGAATCAACTTTCTGTGATAGATAATGTAATTGTCACATAAATATACGTTTTTCACACTTTTTCTTTATTGTTTGTCGAAGCGAATATTTTCCACCAATAACATGGTTAAAAAATGTTTGCCTTAAATCACTCCTAATTTAGGTATACTCTATATATATTTAAATCTAGAAATAGTATACTTGAAGCATTGCAATTTAAAATAATTAAAGTACAAGCCACATAAAAAATGTGCTCCATAATGTAAGTGAAAATGCAGCACAAGTATAAGTTGCCAACATGATAACTGAGCACTCACCCTCACTAACTCCAAATAATTGAGTAATTGTACCTGTAACATTAATAAAGTAAGTACATTTTCAACCAAAAAAGTTCAAATTTTATAGAGACAGAAAATAGAGCAAAAAAAATACTGAATATGCAAGCAAGTTTAGAAAATAGTGATATTTATTAAAAACAACTTATTTAAGCCTATAGTGAAAAATGGAGTCATTCACCAATATAGTGATAAATCATTAAACATTGATGTTTGAGCTTATGCTATTGTTAGTAAAATTGGCCTAAATCACAGATAATAACTTTTATTTGTTCCTTGTAAAAATAACCACCACTAAATAAAAAACTAGCTTTAGGAATATTACATAATTATTTCATTATCTCTAAAACAAATATTATTAAGTTTTATAAACAACATACTTATTCTGTCAAAAAAAATAAACAACTTACTTAGGGCTATTGCAGGTGGAAGAGCAAATTGAAGCAGTAAAAGAAACTGATACAGTGGATCAGGATGGATCAAGCCAAAATGAATAGCACCTTTAACAATTCCTATACCTATTGCTGGCAAGACTATAAATCTAACCACAATTATGCCAACAACAATTGGAACTTGTTTTCCTGATCCTTTTAAACCTGAAAAAAAAAATCATCTCATTTTTGTTATCACATTCATTTTCAAATAAACTACTAAATTTTGACAAAAAATAAATAAATTAGTTACCCTTTATAATATTTGCTCCAACCAACAAGGTCATTGCAGGAATGCTTGCATCCCTATAAATCAAAGAAGTATACTTTTATGAGTTTAATTTGTATATATTGTCAGCAAATTAAAATCAATAAAATGAATTATTTTATAAGTAGTTATGTATATTTTTTTTTTAATAATATGAGAGTTATAACTTATTGACATTGTAAAACATTTTAAACTGACTATGTATACTATTCTAATCCTAATTTTGTTACAAGGTCATTGTAAAACATTTTTAATTTACGTGGCAATTTCAAATGTTTTGATTGGTCGTATGTGCAAAGTTGTTCTCATAACCAAATATGGATGCAGTGGATATATTGATCAATTTTAGAATACTTACCCCACCATGACTAGAGAGTCCTGAACAACACCAAGAGGAGCATTGTTTACAATCAACAGTTTTCGAAATATAGGAACTACACCAATTATTAAACCAACAAGCTGCTTAAAAACAGAGAAAAAATGTTAACAAATAATTGAAGTTTAATTATATTTCAACTTAATTGTTATAAGTTAAGTATATAATTAAGTGAGTTAGTTAGGTACACTTTATTGGTAATTTTGTAAACTATACCGTAGTATTTAAACACAAGTTGACATTTATCAAATTATGTTCATGTGTTGTTCTAAACAACATTTTCTCTATGAGGAAAGGGTTAAATGAAAAATTATAGAAAAAAAAATAAAAAAAAAATAATGG
>Ga0228710_1010936_pt1 | contig 11939 bp, 8 predicted proteins | sample MedpolnodulmetaG_FD_177995 | JGI IMG/M metagenome (GOLD analysis project Ga0228710, IMG submission 177995) | Root nodule microbial communities from Medicago polymorpha collected in Santa Monica, California, United States - pink nodules | ecosystem: Host-associated > Plants > Roots > Nodule...
AAATAAAACCAAGAGGTTCCCGTAGAGTACTACGGACATAAAGGGTGCTAACACCTTCCCTTTATGTAACTAACCCCCGAACCCTAAATCTTTTCAAAGGGGTGTTTCGAACTTTTTTCCCCTTTTATCTTAAAATTAAATGTTCAGTCGTGAAATAAAATAGTGAGTCAAACGCTAATCAAATAGCCTTGATCTCCGAAAAATGGCGCGACAATATTAATATGTATTAAATATATTACAGGTTCGTTAGTTGTAATACATCCACACACATAATTAAAAATTTATATTATTGGCAATGGATAGACAATGATATGAAGTTTTCTAGAGTTGATTAGGCAATTCAATGTGTTGGTAGTGTGTAGTATAGGTTATAGCACTCTTCACATGGCTGTAGCTTTACTAAGAGATAAGCCTTTTCACCACAGGATAAATAATGGCAGAACATGCATTGGGTTGGCATGCGTATGACAATTTCGAAAAAGTAATTAATATAGATAAATGATATTTGCAGATCATGTAGTTTACCATGCTTAGATAAATGATATCTCAATTCATAGTATTTCATTTATCTATAGTGGGATTATTAAATAGCATAATTTGATGATAAATAATAAAAACCATTGTCATATATAAGATTTGTAATACTTAGTACATTAACATGACAATTTTGCAGAAATACATTACTCAAAATAACCAAAAAGCAGCAACAATGTCCAAGTTAACTCTAATCCATGACATAATTGACTTTAACTTGGATATGTTCCTATAAGATGTTTTCTTGAACAATTGGTACGTACATCATTGAACAAGTGTTATTTATAGCTGAAAATGAAGCTTGATGTCTGAGTATTTTAGCTGTTGTACATTTGAAAAAATGTAATTAAGACATGTTCTAAATAGAGATCATGAAATTAAGGTAGTTGCTATCTTAAAAAAATAACTTACATAACATTTTGGAACACTTCTTTGAATACAACATTAGTTGTAATATTGGTAGCTTTCTTTTCTTCATCAAGAATTAAAATCTTCAAACCTTTTTTGGTTTTAACTCTTGAAATAGCAACATATAACTGTCCATGACTAAACACTGGTTTAGGCAAATATAGATTGACCTTGTGACTTGTTAATGGTCATTGCATAAGAAACAATAATGGGAAATTGCCTCCTAATCAATTTAAAAGGCCATGGAGACTGTGAAGGTGACAATTCCATACGCGGAATATAGACCAAATTTCCCTTTTGTTTACCAGACATTACCTTTGCAGCTAACACATGTTTTCCAAGCTTAGCAATTATTAACCTGGTACCATTGCACAATCCTTACACTTAGTCTATATTCCTCATAAGCATAATTGGAGTTCCAACTTTTAGTACAATTCTGTGATTTGGTAAACCTGAAGTACGAAGTGAATTTAGAAATTCAGGTGTAAGTACTTCATAGAAATTACCATCATTAGCTTATGATCTATCAACAGAATCTGCACTTAAGTATTCAGTTTCCTCCCCTAAAAATATGGTTGATATTTTAGTAGATGAACATCATAATATAGACTATCATGTTATAGTAAAAGACAAAGAAAAATATAACACCAGGTATTAATCCAAGAACATATTGATTGATGTCTTCCACAACTTCAATAGTTGAAGCTAAAATTGCTCTGCAACTCAAGAAGTCGTATTCTTGATAATGATCCAATAAATCAGGGTATGTACTATCAACAATTGCAGTAATTGGATCGTCAAAATCCTTGATTAGCAATTCATCTGGAATTTCTATATCAGCAACACCATCATTTGGTTCATTTATCTTTCCTTCACCTACGTTTAAAATCCATTTCGTGAATTCGGCCATTTCATTTTTTTCTGACTCACTTGATCCACACTGTAAACGCATGTTTTTTGTTAAAGTTAGTACTTGACAATGGTCCCATATGTATGAAGCATTAATGGAAACATGGACAATTTCAGACCTATTCCCTCTTGGAATGACAGGTAATATCTGTCGGAAATCGCCGCCAAAAACAACAATTTTGCCACCAAATATTTTTTCAGAGTCCCAATATTCACTCATAACATCCTTCAAAGTTCTATCTAAACACTGAAAGCAAAATTTGCGAGTCATTGGAGCTTCGTCCCATATTATCAACTTTGTTTGTTGTAGTAACTCAGCATGATCACTATCAAATTCAATATTGCAGGTTGAATTGTCTTCTGTTAGAACAACGATTTTAAACATTGAATGAGCAGTTCTACCTCCTGGGAGTAAAAGTGATGCTATACCACTTGATGCAATTGTCAAGACAATTTTAAGTTTGCATCTTAATGCACTTGCAAGAGTTTGCCACATGAAATTCTTTCCTGTTCCACCATATCCATGAAGAAAAAATACTCCACCTTTTTGTTCATCAACAGCTTTCATTATCTTATCGAATATGATCTTTTGTTCATCTATTTACAACAACAATAACCATTAGTTACATTATTGAGTATCAACATTAATTCCAAAAAAACTTTAGTAAAAAGAGAGTAAATATGATTTAGATTGCCACCTGTCAAAGATTTGTACAGATAAGTGCAAAGCAAGCTTCTCTAAAAGTAAGTAACTGTACCCCATCCACATTTTTTAATTGGTCATAGGTGAGGGGACCTTTGACAACTATAAGCATCATTCTTAAGTAAAATAGCTCTCTAGTACATGGTGGAACCCAAATAAATCTACCAATTGTGAACCCTCTCTTTCTTAGAGTCCAACATCTGTTTTTCTTGTTATACACAAATTTAGAATCAAACTGACCGTATGTCAATTTCTGAGCTTCTGAATAATTTGCATTTGCTTTAAACCATGAAGTGAACATCGATTCGATAACACTTGGTTTTTCAAGAACACGTTCCATTCTTTGATTATCTGTGAACACCACTGGATTTTCACCAATGAGATGAAAGAAAACTTCTTGATTCACTTGTTAGAAAACATTCTCCAACTTGCTTCACTTGGAGAAACATACATGCAATCTAAATACTGCTTTATCTCATCAATTTCAACTTCTTGATTAGGATTGCATGGAACAACCCTGGCAGTTATACGATCATACCCTTTATGGATATACTTAAATAAGTATTTGATTGATGTACGTCGGTTACACCACTCCAAATTGATATGAGCTTGGTACTTTAGCAACAACATGGGGTTGTAAGGTACGACATGTCGGTTGTCGAGGGTAATACCACATTTTGTAACAGTGTGAGCATTTGAACTTCTTCTCCTTAAAACCGGAAAACCATCATGGTCAACAATTGTCTCTTCTTGCCAATTTTTGGGAAATTTTTTAGAGCATTTGTTATTCTTCATGCACGGTGACGACAACTTTGATAATCCACACGGACCATGTATCATATGAGTTTTAACTAAATGGTACAACTCTTTTTGAGTATCTGGATTTGGTATTTCGGCTGAAATGATTCGGTTGATATCTGAAGGGTTTAGATACTTGCTAGATGGATGTAGGAAAATTAGAATGTGAGCATGAGGCAACCCTCTCTTTTGAAATTCAATAGTATACAAATCTGTAAAATAATAGAACAGGTTGTCAGTTATATGAATGAATATAATTAATGGAAAATGAAAGAAACAAATGGGAATGGAATTTATCACTTACATGCCAATACTTTCCCAAGAATATGATTCTTTGTTAAGTCCTTCATTAGTGCATCAAATTTCATCTTGAAAATCCTTGATGTGATATCAAGTCGATCGTGAGGTTTCAAGTTATCCTTGAGGAGACACCTTTGAATTTCTGGCCAGTTTGGATTGCAAGTGAATGTGATAAATATGTTTGGAAAACCAACATTGCTAGATATAGCCATACCATCAAAATACAACTGATCCAGATATCTTCGGCTTCCAACAAAGGTAGATGGAAGAACAATCCGCTTACCTTTTTTTGTTGAGATATCTGTCCATCATTGGCAGTTTTGTTGCTCAACCGATGATATTTGGAAACTCTAAGTTTTGATTGGTTTCTTATCAACCAATTGAGTCTTTTTGCTTCAATCATTGTAAAACCATCAACTATGAATTGGTGTAACAATCTCCTACTACACAGGAGAGTTCGAGCCTCTCCTTTCCTGCTTTGAATCCGGAAAGAGAACCACTCTTTTATAGGGAGATGGTTTTTACTTGTGACAATCACCTATGCTCTATGTTTATGCAATATACCATCTCTATAACCATCTTCACCATAAGGGAAAATAAGAGTATACTGGTAACTTAAATAAGCAACATGAAATTCATTAATCCTCTGGAGGTATCCATTAATTTGATGCAAAATAATATCTCTTTTATCGGCCGTATCAACATCGCCTACTATGAAAGCTGCAACTTTGGATACCGTAGATTCATTGTATCCTACCATCAGATTTTCTTTCTGATATAAGTCTTAATTTCAAATCATGCATATGTCCTCCCTTTAAGATATCACGTGCCATCCTGAAAGACTTTGCATGAACATTATTCTCATCCAACATTTTGCCCAATCGTACAACAATGTCTTCAGAGATATTTTTGGTATTCCTGTTGAAAAAATGAAATCATAATGATTATGCGTATAAATATAATTATGTAGTGGTTTATTTTTTGTATTTATTCAGTACATTATCATAACTTTGCTAATATGAAAGAAATATATACCCGAATCCTTTAATTCTTTTTTGCATCTCATTCTCCGTGTCATATATGTAAAGTTGGGCAAATTTTGGTTCTACATGTGAGGTTAGAATAGGATATGTTGTAGCTGCAAATTTGCTAAGAAGGTTGATGCCACTCTTAGGATGTCGAGGCATTTTACTATGAATTTCATCGTTGGGCTGAGTAAATAATTGATGTGATAAAGTATTGGCAACATGAGTCTGGTTAGGAAAAAAGAACTTTTGAGCATTTGTAATATTTGCTAAAGGAGTAGTGTATGCATTGGGTTTTTTTTGATGTAGTGGGAGTATTATGGATGGAATTAGACGGTGAAATTCTTTTTTCAGAAAGAACTCTTTTTCTATTATCTCTTGAAGCAGTCGAGTTTTCTTTTTAAAAGTGTGGAACATTGGTTCGGTTCAAGTGTTTGGATATAGATGAAGAATTAGCAAGACCAGTCTATGGCACATCTAACTTGTTCTCTTGAATAATTCTTTTTCTTTTTTCTCTGCTTAAAGTTGCGACCTCTGGTTGGTTTTTGATGACATTGAATGGTTTTGGAATGGTCTGTTTAGCATAATGAACACAAACTTTTTTGGATGTCGCAAGAGCCTTATTTTTGTATAGAATTCTTTTCCTGTGTTCTCTTTCTGATGTTGCATTTGATTGTTAAAGCACTGTTTCATCCAAATTAATAGGTTTAATGACTTTTAGTTTTGGGTTGACTGCAAAAGTATGTATATTAATGTCATACCCCAATTTTTGACCTAAGATTTCACTGACACGTGTCGTCTGACCCTACATTCATACGCAGTTTAACCATGATCGGACTCTGATGTTTCGGTGAAAATTCGGCAAAGAGGTATTTTAAGATACCTCATTTTTGGTTCCGAGTCGAGTCCTCTTCTCTCTATGTTCTATTTATTTTTTAATTTTAATTTCCATCTTTTATTTGATTTTTTTAATTAACTTTTAATTTGGTTTTTATCTTTTATTTTCTTTTAATCTCTTTCTTTTTATTTTCTAAATCCTTATTATTATCCATTGTCCAATAACATCCAAGTTTGTCCCAATCCAAAAATGGTGTCAATCCAAACAACACAGCCGTAAGTCCAAATCCCAATTCACACACCTATCAATCCAAACCCTCATCTGCAAACTCGTTTACAGGAACAGAATCACGCTCCACCCCAATCCAATCCAAAGTGCAGATTTTCTGCATCCTAAAAACAAACCCTAGTCTCAACCCTTATGCTATAAATACCTGCAAACACACAGTCAAGGGGGGGACCGAAAATAAGAACAGAACTTGCAAAAAAAACCAATCACTTCACATATCAGTTCCAACAGTAACAACACAAACACCCAGCAGAGGTAAAACATCACAAACACAACCATTTCGCGCACACACACGCACGAAACCAAACCCCTCGTCATCGAACCATAACGGACATGGAGTTGTGATCGCGGTACAAGTTCAACATACAATCGGAACCAGCATTAATCTTCAAAAAAAACCAAACACAAACGGAAACCAAACCAAACTCACAAAAGTAGTTTTTTTTTTTCCCTTTCGTTTTCCTTAGATCTAGAAGTTTAGGGTTAGTATTTGGGGATTTTGGGTTTAGAATCGAGTAGAGGGGAAGGTATAGAAGAAGAATTTTAAAATATAAGAAAGGCGGTGTTTACAGCGGCGTCGCCGCCACCTACGGTGGCCGGCCACCGCGCCGCCACCTCCGACCATCGCTCCTCTCAATCGGAGAAGACGAAGAGCAGAGAGGAGAGAGTTGAGAGTTTTTTTGGTAAGAAAAGAGAAGAGAGAGAAAGAAAGGGAAAAATGGAAGATTTCTTTGCCTACAGCCAATTTATATGATACCCATGACCCAAACCCGTTTTAAGAACCGACCCACCATTTGACCCATAGGCCATTTCGTTTCTGTCAAAGCCCATTTCGATTTCCTGCTTGCGTCGCCACAAAGTACCTACGCCTTTACTTTCTTGCTCCGATAGTTTTAATTTTAATCTTATTATTCAAAAACAAAAAAACATGCAAATAACAAAAACACAAAAAAACTCTTTCACAATAAACCTTGATCCCAAATCAAATGACCTCTTTATTTTTTATTCTTTCATAAATCAAAATTGCAATCAATCTTAATCATATTTCAAGTCATTTTCCCTTAATATAAAAAACACAAACAAATCCATTTTGCCACTTGGCTTTTTCCTTTCAAAACTTTTTTCAAAAACTAACAAAAAACACACCACAAATCAAACGTCAATTTCTACCCCGAACTACGGGGTTTTGATCCCTCACGGGTACGTAGGCAAAGGACACTCGTCCTTCCAAATCAATAAAAAATGTAGATAAGTAGGTTTAAAAGCAAGCAAATTTTAGCACAAAACGTTAAATAAAACCAAGAGGTTCCCGTAGAGTACTACAGACATAAAGGGTGCTAACACCTTCCCTTTGTGTAACTAACCCCCGAACCCTAAATCTCTCAACATGGGGTAGTTTGAACTTTTTTCCCCTTTTCTTTTAAAAAATTAAATGTTTAGTCGTGAAACAAATTAGTGAATCAAAAGCTAATCAAATAGCCTTGATCTCCAAAAAATGACGCGACAATTAATGTTAGTAGTCACACATATTTTCTTGCCTTTTAAGACTTTTTTCCTTCTCTCTCTTGAACTCGACTGTTGTTGTTGTTGACTAAGTTGAAGAGGATCCATGACATAGGTTAGTTTAAGAACTTGTGTGTAGTAATTAAAAGTGATCCCATAATGGAAATGATGTTGTTCTATTACTACATAAGATACACGATTTTGTAAAAGGAAAAGGACAATACAATATACTTTGACATTTCCCCATGAAATAATGCAATTGTACTATAAAACCTTATTGAAAAGAGTAATAGAATGAAAGGACATATAGCTTTTGGTAGAGTAGGTAATGTAGGAGAAAGTTAGATTAGATACTACTGTTCAAGTAGGTTAATTGATGATGACAAACTATAATATTTATATTGCTACATATATTTCTGATTTGATATGTTGATGGTATTGTATATTTCATTGTACCATGTCATCATTTCTCTAAAAGAGGTTTGGTCATGGTTTTGGAGGCATAGTTAGAATCCAATTAACATAATTGTTGTAGTTAGTAAATATTTCATTGTATTATGTTATCATTTCTATAAAATAAGTTTGGTCCTGGTTATGGATATATAGTTAGAATCCAATTAACAAAATTGTTGTAGTTAGTAAACCCGAAGTATGAATTATGAATGAATGAAGCAGTTTATAGGAAAATGTAGACATAATTATAAAATGAAGACATATATTAAATTTGTTGTAGTTAGTAAATATGAAGTATGAAATCTGAATGATTGGAGCAGTTTATAGGCAAAGTTTGAAATTTCTTAAATGACAAATTTAATAGTATGCATTTGGTTTCAATATTAATGGCAAAAACAATATGGATATAAAGTTATAAAATAAATATCATAAACTTGTCATAATCCAATAAAAATGTAATATAAATTGAATTACTTGGTTGATAGACCCTTTTACGTCCTAATAATAGACAACATTTTCAATGAATAACCCAAATATTTGATAATATGTTCCCTATTCCTGTAACTAATTATTAAGTATAACATCATATTGGTACTTATATTATATGATATAGCTGGATTTTTCTTTATGAAATGAGTTTTATGGTATTAACTTTTATGAAACTGGTTTTGTATTTGCAAAAGTAGCATAAAAAAAAACAGGGTTAATAGGTCTATACCCCCTGTAATATAGGTCATTTCCGGTTTCCCCCCTGTAAAATATTTTTTTTGATTTACCCCTCTGTAAAATATTTTTGTTTTAATTTACCCCCCTAATATGCCAAACAAAAACGAAAAATTCTTGAAAAAAAAAATAAAATTGGTTTTTGTTTGGCCTATTAGGGGGTAAATCAAAACAAAAATATTTTACAGGGAGGTGAATCAAAAAAAATATTTTACAGGGGGGAAAACCGGAAATGACCTATATTACAGGGGGGTAAAGACCTATTAACCCAAAAAAATATACCATAACTTAAAAAGAAGGTTGATAATCCAAATAAGCATATGTTTGAACAAAGATACATATATGTTAAATAGAAGTTGTTCTGAGGTAAGATGAGACCAAATGCAACAATGTTTGAGGTTGCCTAAATATCAGATGAACTGATATTCAATCAAAATAATAGAGTAGTTAGAGCCACATACGACTATTAATTAGATAATAAGCAGTGATGATGTAGTGATAAAGAAGTGTGCATGACAATAGCATAATTCAACCTTTCTTTTCTCTCTTGATATTTCTCTTGATCCTAGTTAAAGATTGTTTGGTTGAGCACGTATCTGGGCTTTCGAAATCTTTGGTAGGAAGAGAATCTGCAACTCTCTTGCCTGGTGTGAGCGAAGATTGACTTTCAGGTTCATTGTCACATAAAGCAGATGGTGTTGGCTGCATTGACATTGTTCAACATGAAATTAGCAATGAATAAGATAACAAAAAGGTTATATAATTGAAAGATCATTACAAATTTGACATATTTATCGTAACTCACAGTTGGGATAGTTGATATGGTTTCAAGTTGAGAAAGAGTGGTTGTGTCTGCCATCTGTGAATACATAAATAACAAATGTTAGAAATGATCCAACATTGTATAATGTTTCCATTGGGCAACCATATATTGAATTCCTATCTATATTCCATACTCTGTCGAAGCTAACTAAACAATACCTCTGCAGTTTCAACATTCTCAACAGCCAGAAAATCATCCTCCTAATGAAAAATAATATAATTGTCATGGTACTAATTTTCACATTCGTTATAACTATTAAAAAATGTGAGACTGATAATAGAAGAGTACCTCAGTTTTTGGGAACAATGCTTTGATCTTTTCAATCAAACCTTCATCCTCCTTGATTGCTTGAACCGAGCAACTGTCCCAAGTTGGCTGCCACTTAACTTTACAAACAAACTCTCTGTTTTCCAATTGGTCCAAATGTGTTGGGTATTCAAGAGGATTTGTGACACCAGCCTATATGCAATATATACATAACATACAATCAGTATTTATTCAAAATATATATTGTACAAAGGTGCAAACCAATACCTCGGTCATGACCCTTTGAAGATCAGCAGCTGGAGTTCCAAGCAATTCATTGCACTCACGATCCCATAAGAAAAATTTAGTTGCAACTTCATTATATTCGACTTCCACTTCTAGCATAAACCTGAAAGATGAATATTCAATAAAGGAATAAACATGTCTAATTACAACTTTCTAAAATGGGGCTAATAACATACTAATGTCGAAATTTGTACCTTAGATTGATAGCATTGGTCTCATGTTTTTGGTCACACAACAGTGGTAAGGTATCACCCTTTGCAGCCCTATTGCACTTGGTGCATGCTTTGTAGCACCACCCATTCTTGGATGGTTTCACTTGATTGATCTTCACAGCAGTCACACACACAGTTATCTATGGAATATATACAAAAGCAAAAAGGCAACAACTTCAGTTCTAATCAAATAACAATAAGAATTGTATATACAAGTGACTCAATTACATACTTAAATAAACATCAATTCATTTATACCTTGTGAATTGACTATGAATTAAGCAAGAATATGACATACCTCCGTGAGTTGCATAATCTCGTTTAGTGGTAGAACAACAACGCTGCCAATGAACCTTTCAATAGATGAGTATTGCGTCATACTTGACGAAGAAGGGCTTGCAATTTGAGAAGAGAGACTTAGTTGCTGACTCTGTGAGAATGATGGGCCATCAAGTGGCAACCTATACAGGTTATTTCCAAATTTTAAGTTAATAAACATTAAGAGTAAGTACTTTGCTCAAGCAATTGGTCAATCACTATATAGTAAATATTAATTACCCTTGTTTGAATTCAAGGACCTCGGGGAATCCAGGATTGATAAATACCTTGGTAGCATTCCATGCATTAGAGACCCCGAGTTCATACTTCTCTATACAATGAAAAGTATATTAAAAACAAAGCATATTATGTAAGGAAATTCAAGATTAATAATTATTGAGTACTTGATTATTAGTAACCTATGGCTTCCTTAATCTTAGCATTGTGAAGAAGAATGATAGTTGGTCCAGACTCAGATTTGTTTGTAAAATTAAGGAATTGAAGACCAAAGTCTTCCCACAATGTACAACTTAATAATGTTCCCCTGTACATAGATAGAATGTGGTTAACAATTTATTATAAAAACTAAATGGCTTGTAATTTCATTGAAGAGATTTATAATGTACTTTAGGTCTTTCATCCAGAAGTTAATTTGTATTTTCCTAGATCCAGGTTGAGTCTGAGTGTATCCTAATTCATGAAAGGCTCCAATGACATCTATCAAACACATAATAAATGTTAATGAAATATGTACACTCACATTTGTACAAACTGCAAAGGAAAAAGTAGTCCAATTTACCTATTTGAACATTTGGCCTTAGTATTCCCTTCTTGATCTCATCAAACTCCTTGAAGTTGAAGGATGGTTTGGGAATGTCATGTTTGTCAATGTTGTCAACACTTGTTCCACCATTAAACACCAACCTAAATGAATGTTCAGTTGCTTTTATGGACATCTCATTTTTCTCGACCTCAAAGTTTTGCAGAGTAAAGGTAGTGTTCTCAGCAATTCTACCCTTAAACTGATCTTTGAATTTAGATGGTAGAATTACTTGAATACGATCACCCTGATGGAATTAAAAGTGAATTAGACATACTTTTTAAAAGAATAGTTTGTATTAAATTATAAATATAGATGAGTGATGTTGTAACCACGTAGTTGAGTGATTTGAAAACCACCTCTTTGTCACACAACACCATCTCAATATGTTGTTTGTTCTTTGAATTTGCAACAGTCCACATGTCAACAACTCGAACAACAATTTTCCAAAGAGATTTGGAATCATTGAGTTTCTTGATCTTTTGCAAAGGCCTACCCATTGTTGCTGGAAATAAAAAACATATTCTCAACAGCAAGAGTAGCAGGGAAATATTATGTCAAATGACTGCATTATTTAAAACATACAAAATGATAGAAGATATATCAGGAAAAACATAACAAAAAATATGACAAAATATTAAACACTTTTGTAATATAAACATGTCAACAACACAATATCCTCAAACAGAAATGATTCATGCACTTCAATAGATGTTTGATATGTCTTTCCTT
>Ga0228710_1010939_pt1 | contig 11937 bp, 1 predicted proteins | sample MedpolnodulmetaG_FD_177995 | JGI IMG/M metagenome (GOLD analysis project Ga0228710, IMG submission 177995) | Root nodule microbial communities from Medicago polymorpha collected in Santa Monica, California, United States - pink nodules | ecosystem: Host-associated > Plants > Roots > Nodule...
ATGTATATATATGTATACTTTGTGTTTTTACTCAAAATTGATGAAATGTGATGTGTTGTTGATGAATTGTTGGTGAATTCATGATTAACTGTTGTTGTTGTCGTTATGAGATGTTGTTGTTGATGATTGATGCCATGGGTAATCATAATCATAGAGCTTGATGTGAATTTGTGTTGTTCCTGAGAGTTTTTATGAAAAATGGGTCAATTGGTGATTTTTGTTGGAGTGAGGTTTTGAATCAAGTTTTATATGGATTTGAGTCCATTTTTATGTTCATAAACCTATAAACAAACTTTGGGGACAAATTAGGGTGTTGGGGGAATCAAAATTGAGGTTTTTGGGTGAAAAATGGTGAAAAACCCGTAAGAACGGGATGAAACTCGCTTGAAGCTCGCTTATGGCGAGTTCTGTCTGGAAACAACTCGCTTATGGCTAGAAACTCGCTAAAAGCGAGTTACTGAGTGACAGCTTTCCCTGTTTCGCGTTCTTGCGTCTTTTTCACACATTTCTCTTTTGAAATGGCCTTTGGTGTAAACATGAAAATTTTAGATAAATGCGTTAGCTTTCCAATAGCTTTGGTTTGACATCAAAATGATTTTTTTATTGAGTTATGATGAAAACACTCCAAGGAGGTCTTGGTAAAATTTTAAGAAAATTCAGCATAACCGTTTCTAAGTCAACCCAAAACTTATGGTTTGTTTCCAAACTTCAAAACTTGAGTATTAGGAGTTCAATTAAGGTGTTTAAAAGTATTTAATCTATGATATGATGAATCTAACTTGGTTTTGTTTTGAAAATGAATTGGTTTTGCAATACGAGAGAAACGATACGAACTTTGTGATTTCTCTGATTTCGTCGTAATTAGCCGGTGAAACGCACATGTATACTCTACTACACTCATATGTGGTCTAGGTGCATACGTAGTTGAGGCATTGGCTATTGTTTGCTTAGTCTTGGTTTATTTGTTTCAAATATTTTAAAGTTTGTTGAATTGTAAGATGAAGTGTATCTTACATATGATGTTTTTGTTGCATCATGAGGTGACGACCTTTGTTGTTGTTGACGGTACCGCATGCATCTAGAAGAGTCTAGAACATTGCATGCATTTGAATAGTTGATGAGTCGTGTCTTAATTGAATATGTGACTTGGTGAATTTATTCATTGGTGAAATTTATTGAATGTTGTGATTATGTGGATTGGTGTATATGTACATTGGTGGACTTTGTTGATGGTTGTGAATAATTGAACTATGCTATAATTGTATGTCTTACTTGCTTGTGCATATACACTTGGTGAATCAATTTGATGTTAATTATTTTTGTAATAATAATGAGGTGAGAATTAATTAATTATATATATATATATATATATATATATATGATTTGGTGATTCCTTTGATAATGATGATTGATTGCTTATAACTTTGAAATGATGAATTGTACTTGTTGAGTTAAGTATGCTAAATGAGGAATAAGGTGAGTAATCCTTTCTTTCATTGATGTTGATGAATGATGAGCTTATGTCGATGACTTGTTTAGAAATTGAATATTCTTGCTATCCTATGTTAGAATTGTGATAACATGAAAAGTATGGAATGGGGGATAATATATATATGGTGGTAGTATTCTAGGAATGTTGAGTATGTGTATTTGTCATGCATGAATCCTTGAATGCTTATGTTTGTTTATTCTTGATTATGATTGATGTGAAGCTAACCCCAGTGACATGTGGTGGACCGCCTACCTGTTTCTATGAATGGGTAGACAGCGTGCATGATTAGTTTTGTTGCTTGCTTGGTGAGTGCTTGAGGATAGCGGGAGCTTCCTCGTATATCTGTTTTTGGAGTCTTAGTTTAGGGCTCTGATTAGTACGTCGTCTTGTCTTTTATTTTGATGTTGGTTATGTTGTTGAGATTTTACCCTTATGTCGGGATTTGAAGATTTTATGTATTGATGTATTGGAGTTATGACATGTATACTTGGAGATGTATGCTATATATATCCACTGCGTAGTTGTTTGAATTTTTATGCATGTTATATATTTTTGGAGAACTTTTGTAGACGTGACGTCTATTTCTTGAATAAATGTTTTATTCGTGTGTTTTATCGCTTTAATAGAAATAGGGCGTTACAACATACAAATTTGTGTGAAAGATGACGACGATGCGTTCTTGCAAGCCAAAACTTTGAGTTTTGAAGTTGTACATTTTGTTAATGTAGGAGAAGCATTGGGTCAGTATTATGCTTTCGAATGGTTAAGTGACAAGCAACTTGATAATGTCGACTTTGAAACATACTCTAAAACCACCCATGACGCTTTTCACTCTCGTAAAGACAATGTTTCCGAATTAGGACAAATTATATCGGCTTGTCAATCTCTCTTTATTACTCATTTCACAAACTATCGAGTTGAGTTTACTAGGCGACAAGCAAATCAGGTTGTTCGCGCACTTGTAGGAGAAGCCACATTATTAGCTAGTCCCGTTTTTTATTTTAATCCCCCTCGTTGTATGAACAATAACATTTTGAACGAAATGCTATAAGCTTATTTCCTTAAAAAAAAAAAAAAAAAAAAAAAATTATTAAAAAAAATAAAAATAATTAAAAAAAAAAAAAATAAAAAAAAAAAAACTAATTATTGATAGGCACCAACATGATTGACGAAAGTGTATGTACCAACAATTATATGCGCATAAAATTCACAATTATTTTAATGAAATACTGCAATAAACAGTGTGTTATAAAATATTGTTATTACTTATTATTATAAGCAAGTTCATTTTTGTATTCCTTGTATTATATATTACCTTTTATTGTGTCAATAGTTTTTAAGAGAATGCATGAACAAATATTAATTTATTAGTTTAAATAAAAAATAAAACAAATACTTGTAAAAGTTATTCTTTTTTTTTTGTTAACAAAAGAGAAGAATTCTTCTTTTTTTAATAAAACTGGTCAATGTTCTTTTCAGATTTAATGTGCATATAATATATTTCAGTCAAAAAGTATTTATTGTTGTAAAAAAAGAAGTCAATAGGTATTTAATTTAGTCAAAAGAATAATCTATAATTGAGGCTATAAAATAAAAACATTTTGATAGGGGAAAATGGCAAACATCTGAACATCGCAATTCATTAGAAAGGTTCCTCTACTCTCTCATTGATTTTATTCACCATAAAAATATTATGTTAATTTCTGTTATTTTGTGACTTTAGAATAATGGATTTTTTTTTCAGGAGAAAAATTTATCATATCAATTACAAAAATACGTTTTATCTCCAATCCCATATCAAGATTTTGCTTTCAATTCACTAACAGGTATGCATATGTTTGAAAGGACATTTTTGTTTCTAGATTTTCATTATTAAACCTCATTAGTGGACAATTTTTTTCAACAATTTGTATTTTGTTCTTCAAAATCTTTTGTAAATTTCTCATTTTTATGTTTTCTACATGTAAATAGTCAATATATTGTTTTTCTGAAATTGCAATTGCAAGACAACTGAAATCATAAAATCATATACTAGCACCAAAGTATTTTTTTTATTACTACTAGAACCAAAGTATATGACTAAAGTAATTACACTCATGTATATAACTAATCTATTGTTTTTGCTTAACATTGGAATTGTTTGTCAGGTAGAATGAGAAAGATACATGTAACACCTTAAACTCCACATATTATTTTCTATTAAAATACAATAATTAAATAAGCATGTAAGCATGTCACGCTTCTTCATCAATTCAAAAACATAAAAACATCGCAGCGAAGTAGTTTTTAAAACATCAAAGTAAATATCACATCATTGTATCAACATCAAAACTAAATTCAAAAAGAATTTTGAAACAAAGTCTGAAATAAAATAAATCCCCAATCCCTAGTGTTACTGATCAGAGCATCGGATCGATAAAGACTCCCAAAAGAAATAAACAAAACGAGAAGGCTCCAACGTCATCCTCCGAGAATCATTGTTACCAACATGCTTTTTTCTGCAAATTTGTACTAAGCAAGGGTACAAATTTGCAAAAAGAAGAATGTTGGTAGCAGTGAGTCTGGGAAGATGGCGTTGGAGCTTTCTCGTTTTGTTTACTGCTTTTGGGAGTCTGTATGGAGTCGATGCTCTGATCAGTAAAACTAGAGATTGGGGATTTATTTTATTTCAGACTTTGTTTCCAAATTATTTTAGAATTCAATTTTGATGTTGATACAATGATGTGATATTTACTTTGATGTTTTGAAAACTATTTCATTGCGCTATTTTTAATTTAAGTGAAGTGTTTTTTAATTGATATAGAAGTGTGATGTAAAAACCCTTTTTTTATTAGGATTATTTTATTTATTTATTATATGTGTTTAATTGCTTATTCGTGAGTTTGATTTGGGATTAGTGGATTTTTAGGCGAGAAGGGGATTTTAGTCCTTTTTAGGACTAAGGGTATTTTGGTAAATTGAGGAATGAGGGTAAACTATTAATTTTAGAATGAATAATATATTATTGTTTTAGTGTGAATAGTTATTTTTACTGAAACTAGTAGTAGCTCGAAGTAATTATTTTGAGATGATAATTAATGAAAGGTTTGAATGAGTTAAGTGAGTAGTAACTTTTTAATTAAGTAGTAAGAGACACTAGGCCCATTAAGAGATGAGTTAACCTAACCTATTAGTTAGAGTATATAAAGGATAGCACTAGTACAAATTAGGGTCGAGCTTTTCATTTCACACATTCACACAAAAGGGTGGCTAGAGAAAAATAGAGAGAATTGAGAGAGAAGAGAATAACCCAAGTGAAGAGAAGAGAAGAGCAGGCTAGGATTCAAGAAGGGGGTGAAGATTTATCTAGAGCTTAGAAAAATTGAGATAAGAGGGATAGGTTTTTTCTTTCATAATAAGCTATAATCATATTTTAGCTTTCGGGTCATGTTTGTTTATGTTAATTGTGAAATTAACGATCATGTTTGTTAATTTTCATGCTTGGAATGAAGTGATAATTATGGGTATGTGAAAATTGTTAAAAACTTTGTTGTTGATGCATGAATTTCATTGTTGATATATGTTAAGTTGTTTACTTTGAAATTCTAGCTTAAATTGGTGAAAATGATGATGTTGTTGTTGATTATTGTTGAATTCATGACGTATGTGCTCTAAATGTTATTGGGCAAGTGTTTGTTTGTATTGAAAATCCAAGAATTGATTGTGGTAAAAGTGATGTTTGGTTAAGTAGTTGTGTCTAGTGAGACTTTGTGAAAATGAGTCAAAGAGGAAAGTTATGATTTTGATGATGTTTAATGGATTAATGAAGTTGTTGTGTTGAGTTAGATCAATTAGAAATTCTGTTTTGAAACAAAGGTTTTGGGTGTGGAATCGTTTAGGAGAAAATTAGATTTTTGAATTAAAAGTTTATTTAAACACTTTTGAGGAATAAGTCATTTTTGGTGAATTGAACTTATGTTGTTTTGAGGTGAAACTAATGTTTAAAAGTAGAATTTGAATGGTTTAAGTGATTAGGACGAGTTTGACGCGAAAGGGATCAAAAACGGTTTTGAAAATGGACACCCGAGCACAAAAAACAAAATTTTTGAAATTGTTGTTATGTGGGTCGCGCACGACTGTGCGTGTTGGAGGCATGGACCGTGCGTACCACTCGCACTTGATATGCACGGCCATGCCTGATGGGGAACAATTGTGAGCAACATTTGGGGTCCCAGATCGTTGATTTTTCATATTCTTTGAGTCCCAAATGCATCCCTATGAGTCTCAAATACCTAAACTCACTTGATTAAAGTGTAATTGAACTTATATGAGTGGTTTAACATAGCTTTACTTTGAAAGTAAAATGATTTTGAGAAATGGAGTAAATGAGACAAACTTGGCAATGTTTACAAAATAGACTGACTTTGTGGAAAAATAATGCTATGTTTGAACTTCTGGAATATCACTTAAAATGTAGGGTTGACATGAAGATATGTATGGGTTTGAATAATTGATTTGGTGAAATATTTGAAAATAGGCTATTTTTGTGAAAATAGGCGAACTTTGGCAAAATGAGGAATTATGATTTGATAACTTGCAAATGACTTTATATTCATGATAATATGATGGAATAAGAATGAATCAATGATTGATTTGTGTTAAATATGTTGGTCATTACGATGTGTGTGATTGTTTGTCTATTATGTGAATTGTGATTTATGAAATGATGTTGTTTCCTTGACGTGATAATTAGTTGATAATTGTTGATGATGAATATGTAGATATGAGTGTTGATGGTGAATATTTAGAGATGAATGTTGATGATGAATATGTAGAGATGATTAATTGATGGTAATTGTTTATGTATTGATGTATTGTTTGATAATGCAACGTGGTGAAAATGTAGAGAATATGAAGAGTTAATTGGTGTTGCGCATTATCGAGTCAATATTTGGCATCCATGCATTCATAAGTCCTACATGTGGAGAATATATGGAGAATATGTAGAGGGATCAATCGGTAAAATTACCCCCAAAATCCAAACGGTACCACATGAATGTAGAGTTGTGTCTAAAACAATACATGCAAATGAGATGTGTGAAACATGTCATACTTGATTATGTGATTGGTGACACTAGTGCAAAAAACACTTATTAAGTCAAGGATTTTAAGTTGGCAGTTATCCACCAGATTTAAAAACATGGGTGCAGGGGAGGATTTTGACTTGAATAGATATTAAATGGTTTAACCCCATTTAAAATCTATTTTATATTAAAATTAAATAAACACACATATCAATATTAGAATCCCAAAATCATCAAAGCCCCGAATATGAACTCATCAAACTTTCTCTGCTATACTGTGAAACCCAAAAATTTGTCAAACTTCATCATATGTTCATCGACCATCAGCCCAACCAACATTTCAATTCGTTTACTCAATCAGGTTACCCCGACTCATGGATCTGAAGCCCTCACTATTGTTCTCGCCATCGTTGATTGAAACGCATCAGTCCTTCGATTAGGGTTCTCTCATTCACGCATCTGAAGCCTATTATCGCTCACTGAAACACATTCTCACTAAGATTGCTCAGGTCCAAGCTATTCAACTTGGTTCCATTGAAAATTTTACATCTAGATTGTTAGTTTTTTTATTTAATTTGTGATTTTTGCTATAATTTTTGAAAATTTCAGTTTGTTAAAAAGAGTGAGTTGTTGATTCTGTTTTCGCTGTTGACGTTCTCGCTGATTTCCTTCACTACTTTCAGGTTATGCTCGCTTGTTGAATTGATTTTTATTTCATTTGTGATTTTTGCTATAATTTTGAATAGATTGTGGATGTTACTATTTTTATTTCATTTTTGTTCCAGTTTGATTTGTAATTTTTGCTATAATTGTGTATTAATCTTTTACCAAATTCATGAAGAAAAGAGATAAATTTAATTTGTTATTGATGTAAGCGTTAACCCCTTTTTCCCCTTTTTAATTTGTTGCTAAAGAATTAGGGTTTTTAGATGCTTAATTGAAGCTTCAGTTGGATGCGAAATCTGTTTTGGAGTATGCGGTGTCGAGGGAGATGAAATGGTTGAGATTCCTGGTCAATTTAGGGCTTTGGAATGAGCAGTTTTTGATTTGGGTGAGCAGTTGCTGGTCAAAGGGAATGAAGTCCTTTTGCTACTGAACGTTGATAGTTCGTTCATGGATGTCTTTCAATTGCATGCATGGTACTTGAACTTCTAATTATCTTTTAATGTCAACTGATGATAATAGTGTAAAGTAGTAGGTTTCTAATTTTTGTTAGATTTAGAAGGTTTGTAAGAGAAAAATTAAAACAAATGCTAGTTGATATGATGTGCACAGTAGTAGGTTTCTAATTATCTTTTGAAGGTTTAAACCCTTGCAACTGACATAACCATAAACATTCTAACATTTGTTTATCAAAAAAATTAAATTAAATGCTAGTTGATATGATGTGTTAATTCAAATCATAATCTTTGATTCTAATCTTAATAATAAATATATGGATTTGATTTTAACATATATAATTCATAAAGGTTTTAACAAATGGTCAACGGTGTTAACCACACCGTGACTGCAATTGCGCCATCAAATGCTTATAATGATATTGCTTTTTGGTTAGCATGCACTGTCATCTAACTGGATTTGTTAACCCTTTCTACTAGGTGAGTTTTTTTGAGTATGTTATTAACTTGTGGATTTTTAAACACTGCTTTCACTCCTGAAAGTTTCAAAGCTAGTTGGGAATTAGATGTTATGTAACTAAAAAAGCACGGTTGTAGTTGGAAATTGTAAATGATCTTAAAAGTGAATAAGCATGTCGGAAATTATGCAATATTTTTCAAATTTTTAAAGCATAACATGTGGTTTTGTGAATAGAAAGTAGGATGCCTTAGGATAACTGAGACTTTGGCATTGGGCATACGATTATAATTTAAACTACTTTGTATTAGGCCTCAGGTTTCCTTTATTCTGTTTTAATACTTTCTTCATAAACTATGTCATCTCTGCATTATTGTGCATTCTGGTATCTTAAGTATCTTTGCATATGCATTATGGTATCCTGGATTAAAGCACGCTTTAGAGGTACAACTTGGGCTACCTTTACATAATTGCAGCCGGGGAATTTGCAGTTGTGTAAAGACAATTTCTCATTCCATTTCTGACAAGAGTTTCCTTACCCACATTGTAATTTCTAGGTAAATCCTCTAATCTCAAGTTCCTATTTTGCTCTTGAAGATGTAATGAAGTAATTGGATCTTGTTGATCCTTTTTGTTTATGAAAATGGTGATTTAATGATATTGGATTGCAAACATGTTTTTATTCTACAATTTCGTTGAGTTTATATTTTTAAGTGATGAAATTAAATTCTTAGTTTAAGTAGCTACTGAATGATTAAAAGAAAGAAGTTTGTGTACTGTTAGGTGTGGCGCAATTTGTCATTCCATGATTTTAATTATTAAGATAGGAGTTTAATATAAGATATTGAAAAACCAGAATATTGACTATGTATAGAACTTTACCACAATTTATAAATTGCAATTTAATCCCAAACTTGCGGTAAATAGTTAAATTGCTGAAGAAAAATCTGACATATCCTTGTTATTATTGTACTAAAAAGGTCCTGCAAGTTATCAGTTTTCCTTGTCAATGGCTCTTGGATGCTTTATTTTATTGACTACTCTCAAATCCTAGTCCAATTTCACTGGATCAATTGCTTGTATAGGGCCACCTCAATTATAGGACCACCTCACTATTTCTAAAAATGGTGTAGACGACGTGCAGGTTGGAGTTCATTTTACTTGTGAGTGTTATAGGCTTAACTTGGAGCTACCTCTATATCTTTTGTTTGGTGTCTAGATTAGGCTATGATTAGGAGTTTCATGACTTATGCTATGTATTTATGTTCTTAATGAGACTTATGGTTTATTTATGTCTGGAGATTTGAGATATTGTTGGTGATGTATTATGAGACCTGAGACATGGTTGTTGAAATTTGTTATGTGTTGCTGAGACATTTATGATGTTATTTTCTGCTGCGAGTTTTATGAAAACCGAATTATGTATGTTTTGATAAAGTGTTGACGTAACATCTTGAACTCTTTTGATTTATTGCATTAAATAATGCATGTAGGGTTCATGATTGTTATATATGATACTCTGGCATGCTTATTTAATTATTGTATTTTACAAGAAAATAATCTATGAGATTTTGGGTGTTACATAGTTGGTATCGGAGTTGCAATCCAAAGACCTATTGGTTATGGGCTCACCATGCTTCCGCTAGGTCGTTTTTAATTTAAATGAAGTGTTTTTGAATTGTGAAGAAGTGTGACACCCTTGCATGCTTATATTTATTTATTTTATTTTATAACAAAATTGTGGTGTGTAAGGTGTTACAATACATTGCGGATTAACTGCTTTATAAAGTATTTAGCCCTTTTATAGAGCAACTGAAAGATGAAACTACAATACCAGACTATTACTACCTGTTGGAGTAATAATTAAAGAGACAATATAAAGATTCGTTCATAACAAAATAAAATCAATAGGTTAACTAGGAAAACTAAATTATGAACAAATATTGAATGAGAAGAAGAAAACGAGAAAAGAAAATCATCTCGTACTAGAAATCATAATTAATACAATCTGCTACAACATTCTAAAGCACCAAAATTTATATTATTCTTCTTTACATTTGGATCAAGATGATGGTATAAGTCCACACATCATGCTATTTACAGTTGCGGAATTTTTTAGAATTCAAAAACATACTTACAAATACCACTACAAGATAGATGAAGTTATCAATTCTAGTGGAAATGTAAATAAGAATAAATTCAATTGTAATGCTTCAAAATATTGTAACAGTTTGTAATAATATTATTTCTAGTACGAGGTACAATTTCTTTTTTTTCCTTCTCATTCAATATTCATGCTTATATTAATTTTCTTCTTTAATTGAATGATTCTACTTTATTGGGGATGCATCTTGATATTGTTCCCTTAATTATAACTCTAATAGGAGGCGATATTCAAGTCTTACAATTTTGTCGTTTAGTTTCTCTATGGAAAGGCAAAATACTCATGAAAGAAGTTACCTTCCATTTATGGTCCGATTCAAGTTGAGAAATATTATTTTACATAGATTTTAGTTCCTTTTAAATTGCAATGTTAAGCAAGAAAAATATAGTGGTTATATACATCAATGTAATTACTTTAGTCATACATTTTTGTAAGATAAAATTGAACATATCTTGTTTAAATTTGTGTTATTATATGATTTTTGGGCGATGTCTTAATATTTCATCTTCAACAAACACAATATATTTGCTATGTATATGAGTGTAATTACTTATATCATGCATTTTCGTGCAACGAAACTGAACATGTCTCGTTTGGATCGGTGCGACTATAAATTTTTAGTTTATTTTGGTATTGATAAAATCTTTCATTTTTAATTGGTAAAATGTTTCATTTAAATCAATAAATACTGAGTTTAATGTGCTTCGATTTTATCAGCAATTGGAATTTCATGTGTCGAGCATCTATGAGTGAATTTATGTTGTATATACAATGTAAGTATGTTACAAGCTTCTTTGTATCGCAATCATACAATGTAAGTACGAAACTGAAAATAAAAATTTAAACACTTACAATAAGAGTTGTAACATAATTGGAGTACTTGATCATGCCCTTTAAAAGGAAAAGGTGTAAAGAATAAACAAAGACCAAAACAAAAGGAGAGAGGAAAAAGATTGACTTGGGATAACAAAATAGGGAAATAGTAGTATTAGAAAGTAGATAGGAAATAAATATTGAATAAATGTAGAAAGCATAATAGACAACAAATATACCAATATTTTGAGGAACAAAATAAAATGGTAGAAAAACTGTCGATTATTAAGGTTGAATAATGAAAATGATATTGAATTTTCTACATAATTAGTATTACCAATTTGACTTATATTAACCTTTTTCTATTAAGAAAATACATGCCTTAAATTTTTCATGGATCATATATGTCTGAAACAGCTTAAATATATTTTTTGATCTCTATAGTATATACACTATACACTGCTTTCAGTTTAGTCCATAAACAAAATTTTGTTAAAACATATGAAATCTGTAATGCCCCAATTTATTATTTAATTATTTTTGGTTGAGTTTAGAGTCTTTTATATGACTTATATGATTTATGACGTGTTGTGGTGTTTTAATATTTTATTAAGTGGCTTTATATTATTATTTAGTAGAATATGTTGGAATATTTAGAATAAATATATTTGAGGGGCTGGTTTGGATTTAGTTAGAAAATACGTTGATGTAGTTAGAAAATATGTGTAGATTTAGTTAGAAAATATGTGGATGTAGTTAGAAAATATGTGTGGGTGTAGTTAGAAAATACGTGGATTTAGTTGGAAAATATGTTGAGGGTGTGAGATATA
>Ga0228710_1010942_pt1 | contig 11933 bp, 6 predicted proteins | sample MedpolnodulmetaG_FD_177995 | JGI IMG/M metagenome (GOLD analysis project Ga0228710, IMG submission 177995) | Root nodule microbial communities from Medicago polymorpha collected in Santa Monica, California, United States - pink nodules | ecosystem: Host-associated > Plants > Roots > Nodule...
GTCACTACACATTTTCGTACTGATGGGTGGTTGGAGGGGGGCATTGAATGCTAGATACAGAAGATTGTTTGATTTGGTGGAGAATAAAGATATAATGGTAGCCGAAATGCTTGTTTTATATTGAATTTTAGGTGGGTAAGGTTGGAAGTGGTGGCGTTGATTGTTTGTCGGGGAGGAGGAGTTATAAGGGGAATGTAGCACTCTTTTTTATAACATTGTTTTGCAGGATGGTGTGGTAGATTATTGGAAGTGGCCGTTATCACCTTACAAAGTCTATATTGTTCGAGGTGTTTATCATTTCTTGACCGGGATGGATGATAATCATTTTAATGGCTATCACGACATTATTTGGAATAAAACAATTTCATTGAAAGTTTCTATTTTTGCTTGGAGACTTTTTAGGAATCGAATTCTAACAAAGGATAACCTGGTAAGGTGTTGCATAATTCAACCAAGCTTGAATGTTTGTGTTACTAGGTCATGGCATGAGGAAACTACAGACCATTTATTTAGTATCATATTTTTGGAAGCATATGGAGGCTAATCAAGCAATGGATGGGTATAACCTCAATAAATCTCATTCAGTTGTCTGATAATGTTTTACATTTTAGATCTGTACTCCAAGAATATAAGGTCTTCAATGTATATTGTTTGGTTGGTTGTTGTTTGGGTTAATTGGCGAGAGAGAAATTCACGTTTTTTCGGCAAATAGAAGAGACTCTGGCTAAGTTACTTGACAGAGTTTAGTTACTAACGTTTTGGTGAATAGAGACAAAAAAAAACTTGGATTTATTATTGATATCAACAATTGGTGGGTTAATCCTTTATTGTATACGGAGTGATTTACCAGTTGTTTGTTTTTGTGTTGTTGCTGTTTGAGTTTTGTAATATATTTTTATTTTCAGAGTTCTTCTTGTGCACTTCTTGTGTTAGGGAGAACCTCTTGATTGGTATATATTGTTAAAAAAAAATAAAAATAATGCCACATCGTACTTTCAGCGACCTTTAGCCAAACAAAACGCGTACTCTCTAGCCTGTCATTCTCTGGGTTGATTATGTATTTAGATTTTTCTAGTTTGCTTAAAAAAGTGTAACCGTTTGGAGAGGATAAAAAGATGTGAAAACCGCCAATTTTGTTACCAACATATTGTAAGACACTCTAAAATAGGTCTCGAGATTTTGAATATTTTTAATTAATTTATGACTCTTTCAAATTTTAGTCGTATTAGTCATTCTAAAAACATGTTAGGAAGTTCGATTCATGGATGGAACAATTCTTTTGGCCAAGCTTTATTGACCTTTTGACTGAACTCTAGATTACCAAGACCCCTTTCCCTGAGAATCGAAGGGTTGACACGAAAATTAAATTAGGGATTGAATTGACATTAAGCAGTTAAATATAGGAATTAAAATGATACTAAATTGTTAAAATATAAAGATATAATTGACCATCATTGATTAAATTTGAGATCAATTTGACAATTTAATATAATCAAAAACTTGTTTGAAATATCCATAATCTCATAAACTATTCGATAGTGTCTTACAAAGTGAGAGATTGATTTATTTATTTCTTATGTGGATGATCTATTTGCCAAAATGCTTCTCCCGTCCTAGAATTAACGTTCATCAAATCTTTGATGATTACAAACTCACCTAAGACATTAGGGAGTTGTAATTCAATAAGAGTGTTATGAGTCAAGACATTGACCTTATCGACTTTGTTAATTTATCCTAATATTAGGTGTGCAATGAATAGAAGTTAGAAACGGTTGCCAATAGCAAGAAATAAAGAATTCGAAATACTTGATCACTCTGGTCTTTGAATTACCAAAACATATTATTTTCAGTCTAACTCAAATATAATTTTTCGGTCTAATTATTATTACATTGCTAAGTTGTGGTTGAAGCAATCCCTCTAGAGACGAATTATTTTATGAATTCTGCTCTTTACCTACCAGAAATTGTTCCCTCCCAACTGAAAAGAAAAAATTACCCCGCGTGAGTTAACTCACGCAGGTGTTGTACCCCACGTGAGTTAACTCACGTTAGTTTTAAACAATCAAAATACATGTCCCCTTTCCTTTTTTCCACTGCGAGCTTTACCTTGGTTCATATTTTAACACCTCAACAAGCTTGTTTCCAATGGTATCAGTCCACTGCACTCTCCTACATGTCTTATCCAATTTTCGAGTCATTCCTCCTCTTTTAGGGAGTGTCAACAAAGAATTGGAATCACTATCATTTTTTCCGTTGACATGACCATGATCTTCAACCTTTTTAAAATTCAAAGAAGCCACAGGCTTATTCACAGAACCATTAGCATTATCCTTTTTGGTCACAATATCATCCATCATCAACAACAAGTAACAACACTTCCAAGAAGAAGAAAAACTCAAAAAAAAAAAATCAGAAGCTTCAATTTGAGTTCAATTTGTTGAACATCTAACAAAAGAATAGTAAGAATAAACAATAACTTAACAACTTAGAAGCTTCAATTTCATAGATTTTTGCATCTCTTTCATACTTGATTTGTTATCAAAATTAATAATTTTAAAATCCCCATTCTTAAAACTCAACTCCGATTGAAATTATGGAAGAGAGAAGGACAGGACAAGCCAATAATTTGAGAGATATTATAAGTGGATGAAAAACAAGGGGAAGTTGCAGAAAAGAGAAGAATAGGTGTAGTTGTTGGTGGCTGATGGTGAAAAGAAGAGAAATCTAATTTTAATAATTTTAATTAAATTAAGGTAATGCAAGTTGATGTGAGTGAGAGAATATGTTCTACATCATTTGCGAACGATTAGCGACGGACGGTTACGAGATTCCATTGAAGGAGATGAAATAAGACTTGTATTTTGATTGTTTAAAACTAACGTGAGTTAACTCACGTGGGGTATTACACCCGCGTGAGTTAACTCACGCAGAGGTAATTTTGTCTTTTCAGTTGGAAGCGATTAATTTCTGTTGGGTAAAGAGCAGAATTCTTATTTTATTACTTTGACAAATTTTTAATACACTTGGAAAAAAGTCTATCAAAGCCCAACACACTAATGCAGCGGCAGAATGAACCAAATTTAAAATTATAAAAGAAACTTGCATCTCTTCTATTTAAATCCAATTAACCAATTAGGTTGATTAGCCTTCCAATCCTAAATACAAATTTCTATATGGAGCAAGTACATAACTCAATTAAAAAATTTCCAAGAAGTTAAGGATGAAAATAGCATGTAAATACAAATTTCCATATCGAGTAAGTACAAAACTCAAGTAGAAAATGTCCAAGTTATGGATGAAAATAGCATGTTCTATTCTAGGTTTATCAACAAAGTATTAACAAATAAATATCATGACTAATGAAAATGAACTATACATGTTTTTAAAAAAAAGAGTATAATATACATGGAACCTAAAACTATGTATGTCCCTAATATATACAATGGCTACTAAACATCAGAAAGAAAAAAGAATTTACAAAATCCGTCATCAACGTTGTCTTCGTAAAGTTTTTTGACGTCCATACTTCTTTGTATACATATGTCGGTTTCCGTGAGTCTAAATAGCAGAACTGATTAAACAATTGGCCAAACCTATCTATCACGAGGTACTTCCACAATGGTCAAGGTTTCTTGCCTTGTCATGATACCGGAATCTAGATGCAAATCATGATAACCAATCCCTGACCTCTTTTGCTGCTGAATCACCAAAACAGAACCATCAAAAGTAGAATCTGAAGCCGCTAACATGTCTCCCAGATGACCAAGTTCTGGATACTCATTCCATTCAGTCAGTCCATTAAACAAACTTGACTCACTTGTATGTCTTCTACCAACCATAATCAAATCAAAACAACCTTCAAGTGACCTTATAACATTTATCATTTCTACGCTATCTCTTGCTATTTCCTCTTTATAGTCATGACGTTTAATTTGAATACAATCCACTTTAAACCTATGAATCAAATCGCCGTCCGGATCCCTATTCTTCAAGTTCTTATTTTTCTTTCTAGGATCCATTATTCGAACCAATGTGATCCTTACATTTGGGTGATTCGCCATTCGCATTGCATATGCTAACGCTTCGCGATCGTCCTGACCTTCGATGAAAACTATTCCAACACTATAGAATGAAACACTAGTTAAAGGGTTGTTCCTATTCAAAGAACCGCGTTCGATTAGAATCCCAACAGAACAAGGTGCCGTTCTGAGCAAGTGGCGATTTAAAGCTCGAACCGGGTGTGCTGCTTCAGTCATTCCGTTAGGTTTCCATTGTCTATGAAAAGGCAAAATCAATAAACACACTCTCTTTTCAGCAACTTGCATACATATTTCATCATGCATTGTCTCATAAGGCGAGATCGACGTGAAGAGTTTCACAATCACATTATTCGACTTTTGTTGCTCGTATGATCTAAAGGCGTTTATTATGCGCTTTGAACAAGAAGAGTGTGACGAATTTGTCTCGGTGCATGTTCGTTGATGATCTATGAAAAGCGGTGCTGATCTTCCTCTAAGTTGAATAAGATGTAGGACATAGAAACAAATAGGATTCTCCAATGAAGGGTTTGACATTTCAAGAAGATTGATAATGGATGGTGTGTTTTCTTGACTGTGTACACATACCATGAGACGTAGCTCAATATCTGAAGTTGATTGTTCAATGGTTCTTCTCCTATTTAAGGACAAGTATCTCTTAGATGGGTCATATAGGAATTTCAAAATGGGTGTGGTTATTCCTGTTAACCATAGAACAGCTATCAACCCACTACCATATATTTCTTCATCCATATACTGCAACAAACAATGTATACATATAACATATTCATATTCATATTCATATATGCATCTATTATTAATCAACATTATTCCACTCATTTTTCAAACAAACCATGGATTAATCCCTAAATTATCACTCTCTCTCCAATTTTATCTCTAAAATAGAACGTGAACATGTATTTATAAGTGGGGCAATCTCCGGCTCACAAGCCGGTTTGATATTGCAAAGTTATATCTGACCTAAATTCTAAAAATTGTGATAATTTAAAAACTAAATCATAGTTTATTCCTCATTTTTCTCTCTATGTAAATTAACCACATACATAATGGAAAATTAGAAGAAGGGTATATTGAATCTTACATAAAGGTTGAAAGAAGTTTGCAAGTAAAGTACTTGTGTGATGCCTTGAGCACTCATAAGTAGTCCTAATAATAGAACATCATTAACTGGCATCTTCCAATACATTGAAGGTAACATAGTACCACCAACCTTCCCCAAAAATGCAACTACAGCAACAACTTGTACAATTGCAAAGGTACGAGCATCAATTAGGTAAAATTTGAAACTAGCACCACTATAAAGAAAGTACAATGGCAAAAATATTGTTGACACCATTGTTTCCAATCTTTCAGTCAATGCTGATCCTAATGGAGGTCCATCAGGTACAGCCATGCCGAAAATTACAGGACCAAGCATAAAATGTTCTCCAATAACCTCACTAAATAATGAGCAGCCTAATAACATTAAAAATACCGAAAGTATGTATGATTCTTTAATCGGTTTCCCTTCTGGTGTTTGTCTTATCATCCAAAACATTATGGGACGTAAAACACATATTGTGAAAGCAATCATAGCCAGCAAACAAATTGTCATTGAGTTTATAGAACTATCTTTCCTTGAACTCGCTTGTCTCTGCGTGACGGCAGACGTGATCCACAATAATGAAATGGTTCCACTCACCATGGATGCAGATAGCCCTATTCGACCCATTTCGGAGTTTAATAGCTTTAAATCGGCTAAGTGAATCGCAGTGACGTGAAATGAAGCGGTTGATAAGATAAATACTAGGGAAAATATGGATTCATAGAGAACTTCATCAGGGTTTATTATTAGTTTTCTTAGTAGAAGTGCCATTGATACGCTCATTATTAGTGGTGCGAAAAATGAAAATATTCCAATCGCCCAAGCTTTTTTCCCTGATCTTATAACCATACTTAGATCGATTTTTATTCCGATTAAGAACATGTACATCATGCACCCAAAAAATGCGATTGTCTCACTTATGTAGAATGTTTTTGGTGGGAAAAGCCATTTTTTTATGAACTCACTTTGCCCCATAACCGATGGTCCTGCTATCAAGCCAGCCTGAATATATTTCAAAAACAAAAGAGTTTATTAGCATGTTTTACATAAGGACACATTTTCAAAGACCAATGAAGTTTCAATGTATTAACTCTATAACTTGATACATCAATGACCAATGAAGTTTCAATACTTTTCTTTAAAGCTATAATCAGAATAGCAAATATATCAATCATAACTTTTGCTCGCATTTGCTCATCTTGAGGTCTCAAGTTAGATTATTTCTGGTGCCAATTTCGGTAGGTTAGTTTGTCTTATTCAAAAGAAAAAAAAATGCTCGCATGGTTTTAATGCAGCAAAAGCATAACAGAATATGACGTCTCCACAATGACACCATAACCAAAAATTTGTTAGCATTATGCCCCAGCATTGAGGTTCTCGGCATATTTCAATTTATAAAATGTTTGTTTTCAACATATATTCCAGAAAATATTAAATATATTACCAGCATTTGTGGAACGAAGCTGCTTTGTCCAAGTGGTGCAAGTATGAATTGTAAAATTGTTGTCAAGAGAGAAACTAAAGAGGTTTGTAAAAACAGCACTGGCAATGTGTAAGTAAATGGGTTATCATGAAGGAGAACTCCTTTTGATCTTTCATACTTGTTCACGTGTTCACATACCCATATTTTTCTGCTAAGTATAAGGGCGGTAACGTTAATTGCAGCCATGTCACATGAATTCCTACAAATCAAGCATGATTTGGAGAAGAGATTATGTTATTAATTAATCTTCATGGAATTGATGAGGAAGAAAATAGGGTGAAAGACAAACCCCTAAAATATTTACTTTTGACATAAGAAACCCCTAAAATATTGTAAAGCTGATGTTTAAATTTATTTGGAGGATGTAAACTTTGTGAGAAGTATATTGATTATTAATTTCACAAGTGGTAACGCTGAATTGTGGGTTTGATGTTTTAAAATTAGTTTTGTTTTGTGATTAGTCTATGATGATATTTTTAGTAGTGAATTGATGGTATTGGGTTGGGAATTATTAAGGGTTTAAGTCAATGACTTTATTAGCTTTAGTTTAGTATATATTTAATTTAGGGATGCATAAAGTGATAAACCCTTTGAGGTTTACCGTTTACCAAATAGAATCATGCTAGATTTTTTTTTTTCTTTCAAAAGAATCATGCTAGATTTTTTTTATTGACAGAATCATGCTAGATTTTCACGCAAATAATTTATATTTTCAGAAATGAATCGAATCAAAGACCCGTCATTAATAAAGAGTAACTTTATAAACATTTTTCCCACTTATGATTAAGAAGAAAGAGATACTTGAACTCTGTGAAGCGGCCAAACTTCATTCTCACATAGGTAGGCTATATCGAAAATGCTGCATAAGTATACATTCCAGCAAATATATGTTATATGTCCATTAAGAGAAAAATCCCATCCTACCCTTTTTCTTCTTATGGTCCAAGTACTTTTACCCCTTGAGATGTATCTATTGTCAAGTACTTCAATCTTAAATTCCCATCTAAAGGGATATATGACACAAGGCCTTCTTAATGTGTCATTTTACAGGTCTCTTTATCAATGGTACCGAGATTCTATGTGTAAGTTATGCACACTTGTTCTAATGAATAGTTGGTTCAAAGCTTGCCTACCATACTATTTGGGAATGAGCGAAAACTTAACTTACTAAGTAATGGTTCAAATCGTGAGATACCATTATCTGAAGGCATGGAATTTCCGGATTTATGAGATTTAGTATTTTTGAAAATGGTGGGGGATTGTTGGTGATTTTCAAAATAATGGAATCACTTTAAAATCAAAAGTTGTAACTCTTCACCAAGAGTTGTAACTCTTCATGGGAATCATTCATGTACATTGGAACCTTTGGCAAAGGGGTGCTTAATGAACCTTAGCATTGATTCAAATGTATATTGATTCAAAAGTTATACTAAATTAACTCAAGCATTTATAATGCATTATATGACCCTTCACATGAGAGAAAGCACTTGTTTAACTTGAATCGATGTTATGGTTCATTAAGCACCCATTTGCCAAAGGTTATGATCATATATACTTGAATGAATCAATGCTAAGGTTCATTAAGAATCCCTTTGCCAAAGGTTATCATCATATACATTTGAATCAATGCTAAGGTTCATTAAGCACCCCTTTACCAAAGGTTCCAATGTATATGAATGATTCCCATGAAGAGTTACAACTTTTGATTTTAAAGTGATTCCATTATTTTGAAAATCACCAACATAAACTAGCTTTAAATTTCGTCAATTCTTCAACATTTGATCCTATAATTAGAAAATCATCTACATACAGACATAAAATGCCTTATTCCATATATTTGAGCCTTTACATATACTCCATGTTCAGATAATCACTTAGTTAATTCTGAGCTTATGAGAAAGTTGTCAATTCTTTTGTTTCAAGCTTTGGGTGCTTGCTTTTAAACCATACAAAACTTTTCTTAGCCTATAAACTTTCCTTTCCTGACATTTGATCTCAAAACCAAGTGGTTGCTTGACATATATTTCTTCTTCTAATGATCCATTCAGAAAGTAGACTTTACATCAAGTTGATGCATTTTCCAACCTCTATATGTTGCTATTGCAACCACTATTTTAATAGTTTCAATCCTTGCTACCGGAGAATATACTTCATTGAAATCAATACCAACCTTTTGTATGAATCCTCTTGCTACCGGTCTTGCTTTATACTTAGCAATTTCACCATTTGGTCTCAACTTCAGCTTCTCTACCTCATAGCAAATTTGGACTTCTCTACCTCATCTTCCCCCAACTTCACCAATGCATTCTCTGTGATGATCCTGTAGATCATCTCGATCAACTGCACCTCTAGTGCATTTGCACCTCGGGTCCTCCGCACCTCTAAAATGAATTATTTTAAGTCCAAACATATTTCAATCACAATTATATTTAGTAACCGGTTAATAAACAAATTTCATATTTATTACATATATTCTTAATTTATGTAGAAATTTGAATTTCCTTTTCGCCTAAATCATTACAGTAGATTTCTTGGCCTTTACTACGTAAAATTCATCAAAAAAAAAATGGAGATATACATGGTCAAGTTTTATTCCATCACAAATGAAGGTAATATACACATTTAAAACAAAGCAACCGCTTTAGGCCTCAATATTGTATTTATTTTTCAAATGCTTCATAGTATTAATTTTATTGATTAATTTTACTACTAATAAATTTAATAAAAAAATTATTTATCGTGACTCCCAAAAAATATTAATTATGACAACAAAAAACTTATTAACCATGTAGGTATATTAATATTTATTTTTGTATTGCTTAATATTGTAAAAATCAGTTAGATTTTTAACTTTTAATTTACTATTTTTTTACGAAGATTTAATTTTACTATTGTTACTTTTTTTTAAAAGAATTTTACTATTATAAAATTGTGACATATTGTATTTAGAAAAAAAATGATATTTATACAATCATGTTGTGACAACTTTTTCTTTCCTACTTACATTATATTTTTAATTTTTCTCTCTATTATTTTAGTTTCCGCATCAATACATATTTTTCTTTGTAAATTTATTATTATCCTAAAAGTTGTCACACAAATTATTGTTCAAATAACATACATCTATTTAAAAAGGGATGAATTATCACTTAAAGGAAATCATTGAGGAGTGTGGGTGAAACTTATAAGTAAAAATATATTAATAGTAAATTAAAAAAAATATTAATAGATGTTATTTTGAGTACAATAAGTAAAAATATATTAATAGAAAAAGCAACACAAAAAAAAAATTATTAATAGAATAAAGACGTTGTGATCATGAATGAATATGTTGAATTGTCCATATGTGATATCTCCCAAGACATAAGACATGTGAAGAACCTCTTTCATTTCCTAGACAAGATACAAGGATATGGGCATGGCTTGCTCTTTTAAGGTATCTTCTTATCTCCATTCTCTTTAACGGCTACCATCCCTTGTTGGAGATCCACCAATCTCAACATAATCCACATTTTATACATGTAACACGATGTATTATTAATTAAAGCATTGTGGTCACATTAAAATTTTTTAATCTTTTGATGAATTTTGGTTTTGACAATATTTTGGGTTTAAAAAAAATGCAACTCTTTTATCCCCTACACTGCGTCATTGTTGTAAATGCATTGCAAATTGCTGACATTATCAGTGGTGTCATTATACGTCATCAGCATATTTATGAACACGGCACGAACTTTTTTTAATTAGATCTCATGATCTTATCTACAGATGTTATCTATTCAACTCGATTTGGATCTCACAACATAAATGAATATTAAAGACCCTGTTTACATGACTTTCTACGGCTTTACTAATAAGTGTTAAGAAAACCAAAACTAATAGTTTTATATTGAAAAAACAATTTTCAACTTTTAAAAAGTTGAATTCACCACTTTTACTTCTCAACATGATATTTCTATTTTTGTTTCCTTAATCAATGTTCAAATAACATTATTTAACATTTTTTTTTTTGGTATAAAAGAGGGCCTACGGCCCAAACACTATTTAACATTTACCTATAAACAAATGGTCATGTTGACAAATATACTATAAGAGTATTGTCGAGCTTGGTAACACAGTTAATCCAAGAACTTATAGGGACATTAAACAAACCCTATTAGTTCATTTTCTTTTTTGTGTTGTTTCTTATAAAATAAAATAATTTAAGTGGTGTTTTTTAATGATAAATATTAATATGTTAATTGTTGTGTTAGTATTTTTCTTCTTATCATAACTTGAACTCTTGACATTTAACTCAGCAACTCGTTTAATTCTTTAACTTAAATCAGTTGAGGTACTCAACCCCCTTAATTCAAATAGTCTTCATAATCCATCGTCCTTAGACAATGAAATTTCAAAAGTGGATCTTATTACATGGGACAAAAGGAATACGAGCAGCTAATAGTTTATAATTTTTTTTCTCACAGTTTAACCCTTAGTATCTTAATTTTAAAAAATAATTGATATTAATTAAACATGTTTTTTATGTCATTTCATATTTATAAAACTTGCAAATCATGGGTTGTTGGGTCACGGGTAGGAGCACTTATAAGCCCTAAAAATTGCGTCATGAATAACATTTGCGTTGAATTTTGACAAATTAGAATTTGTCATCGCTATGGAATGATTGCCCAAAGAAAGTGAGTCGACGACCACTTCCTTGTGCAGATCTTGGCAATAATCAATATTAGTAGTCACTGCATCACACAAAGGATCAACGATAACCATATATATTCAAAAAGTTATAGATATATTAGTCCTCCACTTCTTTCTCAACTATATCAGTGACATGATTTAAAATGTCTTTCTATGTACTTGCAATTTTTAAGGGAACGACCAATTATCTAACATAAGTAGTAGAAAGGAAGAAGTTTCTCATACTCAACATCCACGTAAAAGCTAAACTCATTTCTTTTAACCAAAGATTCCTTCACGCAATACAAATCATCATCTATCAATATCTTTACTAAGTGAAGGAAAGTTATTTTTTTTAGTCGCCTCATCAAAAGCAAAATAAATACCTTAAACCCATAAAGTTTCAAATAAAATTTTAACTATTACTTTTCCCACCATATGCCTTACTAGCGCGCACTGTAAATTTTCCGAAAATGTTCTTGAGCAATTCGGATTTTAAAATTTGAACTGAGTTTTTTCCTTTGTTAAATGATGAAAAAATGAGTTCTTCACCAATTTGGATTTTATAATCCAAAAACTTAAAAAAATAGGGTGCGTTCCTTGATTTTTTTGGATTATATAATCCGAACAATCA
>Ga0228710_1010943_pt1 | contig 11933 bp, 2 predicted proteins | sample MedpolnodulmetaG_FD_177995 | JGI IMG/M metagenome (GOLD analysis project Ga0228710, IMG submission 177995) | Root nodule microbial communities from Medicago polymorpha collected in Santa Monica, California, United States - pink nodules | ecosystem: Host-associated > Plants > Roots > Nodule...
AGTGAGAAAAAAGAAAAAAAAAAAAAAAAGAGGATTCGAGAGTTTTTATGGTTTGAGTTTGAGTGGATGTTATTTTGTTTAAATAGAAGTGGGTTTGCGAAGAGATAGTGAGGCTTTCTTTTTTATTTTATTTCTAGGGTTTGAGACTTGAGTAGGTGCGAGTCGGAAGGTGTGGGTGGAAAGAAAGAGAGATTAGGTGAGAAATGAATAAAAGTGTGTGTTTGATTTGGTAAGTATTTCATCAGTAATGTTTGGTGCATTTGTATTATTAAACAATAAGGCTTGGTGCTTTAAGCTTCATAAAAAAAAATAATTAAAGGGACAAATAAGAAATGACATAATTCAAAGTTTAATGCGAGATCAATTATTATCCATTGAATCGTGATCCGGCATTTAAACTTTGAATTAGTTTGTTTATTAGTTATTTCTATAAAAAAAAATAAAAAAATAAAAAAACTCAATCAACATACATATTTTGATTCCTATGTTTCAGAAAATATAAGTTATTTCTAACAAAAGAATTAACCAAGTAGCATGATGTCTAGAATTTCATCATTAAAATTAATAAGTGTGGAATTTAGTGTTTGAATCTTCGTCCTTGCATATTACAATGAATTTTCACTTCGCATTCAAACCTCAACCATTATATATTTCTATAAAAAAATAAAATTAAAGAGGATTTACATAAGACTACTAATCAAGGTTTTTTTTCTTTCATATCAAAGTTATTTCACAAGTTAACAAAGTAATAAACCTAATAAGAAATGTGTAGGAATAAATGCACGATGATTGTTTAGCTTGGAATTCCCTCGATAAAACATAATGTGAACCACACTCGTACCAAGTGATATGAATCAAGCATGAAAAAATTATGATTATGCTAACAAATGTCCTAAAGATATTGTTAAAGAATTTATAAAAAGAAATTTTATTTCAAAAATATAAGTTAAACATTTATTAAAATCAAAAGTACGTAATTTTTTATATAAAATTCATCTATTTTAATTATTTAAACAATACCTCAAGACCACTTGTTGGTATAAGAAACAAGAACAAGAAAAAATTCAAATCCAAAATGCCCTAAGAGCACTTCAATGAGAAAAATAAGATTAAATGATGATTGCCCAAAAGATGTAAAACATCTCCCATAAAATCTTCTGGAAGAAGTTGAGAAATTGAAGAAGGAATGTGTTCTTGAAGTTGAGTTATTGAGAAGTTGTTGTTGTTGAGATTTAAGTCATGTTTTTTGTTTGGATTATTTTTCTGGATTTTTTACGAAGGTTGATGATGAAGTTGTATGAAGATGAGGAAGAAGATGAAGGAATAAGATAAAGAAATGGAAGAAAAAAAAATAGCTATTGATTATATACCATAAGATACAATGGACTTTCACGATCCAAAAAACAACTTTTTAAAAAAAAAAAAAAAGATCAAACAGTTAAAATTAAAAGAATTAATAAAGTCTATGGTAGACCAACATTGTTTGTATTCCACTCTAGACATTTTAAGTTAAAGTTAACGGACAAAGATTTATTTAAATAACTTCAGACAAACATAAGGAATCAAAACGTTGGTTTTACGAGTTAGGAGATTAATATAAAAACAAAAATTAGTTATGGTACCAATGAACCAAATTAAGCCTAGAATATAATAAAAATTACAACAAATATAAAAGAGTATTGCTATATGGAACGAAAAGTTTTCACGTGGATTGCACGAACATTTTTTTCAATGCACAATATATCTCGATTAGTACCTTCTTACAGCTGGTTTTTCGTTTTTGGCCAAATTTTTTTTTTTTGTTATTAAGGTATTGGTATGAACTTTTATTGTCGTGAATCTATAAAATATATAAGGTGGGTTCTCACCTCTCAACTGCATTTTTTCCATACATATAAAACACGAATCGAACCCCTAACTACATGTTTAAGAAGTCCAAATTCTTTACCACTTGGTCCAACTTTTGAAGGGTCTTTATCAAATTAGTTGTTTATCTTTAAAGATGTCAATGTACTTTTTTCTCACATTTACGACTAAGACAATGACTTGATTGATGTCAAGTTCAGTATAAGCTACATATTTATTTGATGTTGTTTTAATCAAATTGATATCAATTACGTCACTATTTTTATTGTAGAATTGAAAAGCACCACTAACATCTACTACTAAGAGACGCCGTTTACCGTCTTTAGAATTTAAAAAAATAAAAAATTAAGTGCTAGTCAATGGTGGACCATTTGTCAAGATGGTTCATACTAAAATTTCTAAGTTTTTTTTCTGCTTAAATTTAACTCGATTGGTAGGAAAATTGCATAATATATATTGAATTGAAGTTGAAATTTATGACAACTAGTTATTTACCTTAAATCTGAATTTTTATCTGCAAGACTACTTTGACCAAAATTAATTAAAATAAAAATAAAATAAAATAAAATATTGAGTCATTAAACCTTCAAATAGGATTGAATTGAAAATGAAAACTCAAAGGGTTGAAATTGCTGCGCCGTCTCTCTCAGCAAATCACACGAACCCTACAAACAACCACCAGACACCAGTCTTGCGCCGTCGCTCTCCTCTTCTCTTTTAGGTCAGTTTTTGAACTCAAATTACTTGATAGTAGCAGTGAGAGCAATTGAACCAGGATATTGAAATTGAATTAAGATAGTCATTGCAGTACTTAAATTGAAATTCATTTTAACTTTTAGGGTTTCGTTAATTTTACCTCATTTTCAACAAATGGAAAATAGAGCATTTACTTTGTAATTTTGATTGCTACAACCACTTTTAATATAACTTCTGAAAGTCTTTTGCTGGTTTTGTTGTGCTGTTCTGAAAGTCTTCAACAAATGTTGTTTTGTTTCTGTTTGGTAGAAGCAACCTTGGTGTTGATTTGTAAACCTGTTGTAATTTTCGGCCTCTTATTAAATTTTGTATTATTTAATCATTTTACACAAAATATTTCCCCACTGATATTGGAAAGCGATTTTTATAGCAAAGGATATAACTACGTTGAATTGTTTTGGTATATGTATATGCTATAAGTTGTTTTCATAAGCTAGATTGGAGAACTTGTGAAAATAAGTTACAAAAAAAAGCTTATGAAAATTGCCATAAGCTGATTTCATAAATTATCCCAAACAGTCTCACAAAACTTATGCTCGTAGATAGCTCAAATAAGCCAGTCTAAACAGGCCCTTAGTTATAAATTGACAGAAGTTAAGTCAACCAATTTAGTGATGAGTTAGAAGTGGGGTTAGTTGGACTCATATTGACTACTTTACTTGTATGATCAGGTTTTGTTTATTCTTACCTCAATTCGATATGGATGAGAAGATTGACACCGCGGAAAAGAAGGTAACTTTCTTATCCTACAGTATCTGCTTTGTTTTGCAATTGCTTCTTTGTTCTATTCGGTTGCAAATGCATCCCATTTTATTGCTTCTTTAGAGTGTTGGGCGGTTAAGAACCAATACGAGAATAAAATAAACGTAGCGGAGATGTGTCGCAAGACTAGACAAGATAGGATTTGAAATGACAACAATAGAGAGAGAGTTGGGGTAGCACCCATAGTACAAAATCTTGAAATGACTCAAGTTTTTAAAAGTGATCAGCGAAGACTTTCAGTTGAACTTTAGCCATGAGTGTCACAGATTGAATATGTTTTTGTAAACCTTTTGTTTTGTTTTGTTTTTGAAATGCAATCAATATCTTTGATTTTGAACCTTTGACATTGTAAGGGGAAAGAGATTTTATAGATAAACAACTGAAACGGAAAGGACTTTTCTCACTAACTGGAGTTAGCTATATGAATAAAACTATGTCATTATGTCCTGCCACGGTACTGTTATGCATTCATTTGAATATTTTAGGTGCTGAATCTTAAATAAACAAAAACACATTAAATTGTATTTTTTATCACTGAGTTCTGGTTCTAGTGATAAGGTGTTTTCCCCCCTTTGAACAAGGTATTGGGTTCAAGAGAACATATATTGAATTACGGTTTGCAACTTCAATATAAAAGTTTTAGAAGCTATTGCACCAGCATCATGACCGTAATTGTGGCTACATTTGTTCACAATTTTCTGCAATTCAAGAAATTGCAGCACACTTGCAACTGCGGCTTCAATCAGAATTTAAAACCCTGAAAACAATGGCAGTTTTGTCTCCGTAAGTGGGTTTACCTAGTTCAAATCAGATTAGTAGCAAATCAAGATTCAAAGTGTATTTTGGATAATCATATCTCAGGGAAAAAACTAGGGTATAATAAATGTCAATAAGGATGTAATAATTGTTTCTTGCACAGTTACACTTATGTTGATTCGTTCTGATAGTTTTTGATGTATAAACCTGCTGGTTTAGATGAATGAAATCTCACACCTTTGTTAATCTTTTGTTTTTCCGGTCTAGTTTTCTCCTTAACCCCGGCAAACTAATACTTTAATGTGCGTAGGTGTTGGTTGATATTGTAAAATTGGTACAAAAGAAAGGCATGAAGGGTAAAATGGGAGACTGGAAGGAATTCCTGAACAGTAATGATAAAAAATTTGGGGCAGGTATGAGCGATCCATCAAAGAGGTCCCATGAGGTTTTGGCTGCATTTCTAAAGACATTCTCAACAGATGAGGATTTGAAGGTAAGTCATTTATATCCTTCCCTAAATATAAAGTTAAAAGCCCTCCTGATTTATATCCTTTCCTAAAGATAAAGTTAATAACCCTCCAGATCAGTCTTACTCATTTTCTTCTTGTGCTCAGTTTTTTGGCAACATCATGCGGCATCATTCAAATCAATACACATTAGAGCGACTGAAAGATAGATCTCACGATTCCCCTGAGCAGGTATGTTTTCATAATGATTGTTATGTTGGAGATCATGATAATTTTTGCACTTGAACCATCTTTTCTATATTTTACCAGTTATAATAATTTTTGCACTTGAACCATCCTTTCTATATTTTACCAGTTATAGTACCAATAATTGACAAGTATTTCTAGATTTTACCAGTTTTGACTCAAATATTGAGCATTTTGTTTTCTGTGTATTTTTTCGAGGTCTTATTTTCCTTCCCCTTAAAGCCATACCCGGCTGCATGTGTCTTTGGCTTTCTTACTTCACCATCCTTAAGGATTCAACATTTTTTATTAAATTTTATAATGGCCGCCACTTTTTCATTATTAGTTCCATTGTACCTGATGCATTATCTTTAAAATTCCTAGTTCCATTGTTATAATTTTTACAAATTGTTGCTTTCCTGCCATATAAAAGTTGACTTACAAGTTGAATATGTCTTGTTGCTGCAACCAAATTTGAATGTAGAACCTAAAATTCAAGAGACCACGACTGATAATTGTCTGATGCATAATCTCTTAGATTTAGCAAAGCCATCTTCTAATATTACTTTCTGCTGCCAATTATTTTTTACGCTTCCTACTATGTGCTTGTGACTGATGATGGGATTTACATGATTTTCAAAGTTAATTAGTTAAAAAATCTTAATTAATATTCTGCTTTTATTGATGATCCTACTATGTTTTTCTAACCGTAACTTTTGGCATCACAGAGGCTAGTCCAAGTAACTCTCCAGCACCCTATGTATCCAATGGATTATTCGTTGCCATCTATTGATAAGGTTTGTTATGATTAACTCTGATCTCCTATTTTCTGGTCAGCCTATGTGCATTCAAAATGGTAACCAGTCCTTGTTGAATTTATAGACACACTGCCTAATGTGAACTTCTTGACTTGTGAAATAGTCATAAATATGTCAAGGATAGAAAGTGCCTCGAGAAAGATAGAATATAACAGAAGGCTTCAGAAAATAACACAGAAAAAAGCGGACCTTAAAAAAAACATGGTCTTTTTTTTTGAAGGATAACATGGTTTTTTTTTTTAAAAAGCTAAAAAAAAACATGGTCTTATTTTCTTTAATAAAGCTTATGGCAATTATTGATATTTCATTGCTCATATTTTCAGTGCTTGAAAATGAAATGGTTCAGAAAAATTGAAATTACTTTTTCATACGGATGCATAAACATCTCGATATATAAATTAGCCACTCGTGCTTTTGCTATTGCTTTTAATAAGAAATGTATAATAAAATGAGCATGTCAATATGCACCTTTTTTTATTGCAGTGCACATATAAAAAAGCGCCACCATTGTCTGTGGATGAAATTTATCAAACCCTTCATTTTTTTTCAGGAATTTTAGATGCTGTTATTATCCATTCTATTCCATATCTATAGATTTTTTTTTCATCTCAAAACTATTGATGTTTTAGAATTCATGTCTAATTAGTGTCTTTTTTTTCAACTGTAGCCTCTGTTAGGAGAGAGGCCTTAGCAATCTATAATGCAATTAACAATAAATATTAGGAAAACGGGAAATTAAATGAGGATATTTTAGTCCAAAGATATACAATTTATTATTTTTTGATCTGTGTGTTACCTCTTAAATATTGATAGATATGGAATGGTAGGAGTAATAGGCCAGGCCAGTCCAGGCTTTGACAGGCCTATTTTTTTGGCCTGGCCTGACCTTTTTAAAAGCCTGGCCTGGCCTGGTAGCCTATTTATTGGCCTATTTTATTTCTAAAACTTTTTTTTATAACCATTATGAAATAATGTCCATTTTAATGTTTTTTTCCCAATTTCAAAAAACACTTGAATTCAAGAAACTATTCATTAAAAAAAAACTTTTTTACTATGGCTTGGCTTTTGCAACTTTTTATATTAGTAAAAGCGTGAATTCATAAAATATTTCAAGACAATTTAAACTTGAAGAACATCCTTTCAATTAAAACTACATAGATTTTGTACGATAGGGCACATTTTATGTATATAATAAAAAATATAACAAAAACAACTTTTGTTTAGAATAAAGATAAAAAAAAAAAAACTAATAGCTTTTGATATTGATAGAGCAATTAACATTCACTGACTTTGGAAACAAAAATTTCAATCCAGTGTCGTAGGATGTTTCTACATCTTGTTAAAAAGTTCCATTCACATTAAACCATATCTACCTATTCAAAATTTACATTTACAGTAGTAAGGCATGATACATTACAAGATATAAATAAACGTTCAAATAAACAGTAAGTTACAACAGTGGGTATTCAGATCAAAATGAGTAGATCTGGTAGAGAGTGTAATAAGACCTTCATGCCTCGGATTTCACAAAGATCTTGGATTGAAAACATGTCAAGGGAATATCTTTGTTGTCATTGTAATACACGCACAGATCTGTGAAAAAAAATTGAAAAGCAAAGATCAGCAATCGTAAAGGGAAAACTAAAAGAAAAAGAGAGAAAGAAGAAAAGGATATTACTTCATGATTTGAGTAGTTTTATAGCCTTTCAAAATTTTAGAACAGAGAGGAGAAGAAATAGTTGAAAAGAGAATAAGAGAGAGGAACGGCTGCTAGGGTTTTTTCACTTTAGGATTGTATTTATATGTGAGAGTTCAAAGAGTGTTGCAGGCTTACAGCGTCTGAAGCCCATAAAAAAGGAACCGTATTATAAGGCCCAAAAGCTTGTGCTTAGTGAAAATATATAGGCCGGCCTGTTAGGCCTAATAAGCTATTTCATTAGCCTGAGCCTGGCCTTTTAAACTATATATGCTTTGAAAAAAGCCTGAAACTGGCCTTTTTATAAACAGGTCAGGCCAGGTTTTATATAGGCCAGGCCGTAGGCCCCTGTAGGCCGGCCTGGCCTATTCCCACCCCTAGCATGAGCTTGATTTTATTTTGAAATATGCTACTGTCATTGTCCTTGATTTCTCAATTGGTCATGTTTAGAATTGAGTTTTTCATTATCCTGACACCTTTTGCTATATGATTTGCTTTAGTTAATTTATTTAGTGATGGTCTGCTACAGTTTATAAGCATACGGGTTCTGTCAATTATTAGTCATACAAGGCTTTTGCTTATCAATTATTTATGTCACTTTTTTGCCGTGGAAAATGAAGGGATGGTTAGTGATAAACCTTAAGAAAAAGGCCAAGGGGATAAGATCTACCACAATGGTTGCTGTTGATTGTGAAATGGTTCTCTGTGAAGATGGGACTGAAGCTTTGGTCAAAGTCTGTGTTGTAGATCACAATTTAGAGGTAATATAATTTAATGATGGTTCTTCCTTTTACTTGGTGACTCGTTGTTCCCCTTCTTCCCTACCTGCCCAAAGATTGAGGCATTGAGCTTCTGTTCAAACGAAACAATTTCTTTTCGGGGTGTAGATAGATGATTTCAGAACTTTTCAGGTCAAATTACACAAACTTGTTAAACCGGAGAAAGCAATCAAAGACTACAAAACAGAGATTACCGGTGTCACTGCTCAAGATCTAGAGACGGTGACTTGCTCCTTAGCTGATATACAGGTAATTTTGTGTTTCATTTTGTAGTTTTCCTTTATCTTCCTTTCAAATGCTTAATGAAGGAGTGTGTTGTACTATTGTAGAAATCGATGAAGAAGTTGTTATCCAATGGAACTATATTAGTTGGACACAGTTTATATAATGATCTACGTGGTAAGTGTCATGAACATTTTGTTTGGCTGTCTTTGAATGGCCTACTGCTAATTTCGTTGTAGATGAAGAGCATTCCGTTGTTTTTTACTTATCTTTTCTGGTTTCATTTTATTTACTAATTACATTCATTTGCAGTGCTGAAGCTTGATTATGTTAGAGTGGTCGACACTGCATACATCTTCCAACCCTTGGATGGCTCTATTCACAGGAGACCTTCGTTGAATAGTTTGTGTCAGGCAAGTAGCAAATTATTTACCTGCAATGCGAATATTATGATTCTGTATTACGCACCATCTACTTTATGAATTATTATTATGAGTTGTGGTCATATAGTTATTCCTTTGGAGGAATTTCGTTACACTCTGTTATTTTGAATGAAGTCTGTTTATTGTACATTTGTGCTTGTCTACTCTTTGGAATTTAAAACATTACACTATACAAACTCACAAGCAAATTACGGAGGTAAGATAAATGAAAGATGAATGTAGCATATACTGATTGAAAATTCACTGTTTATCTTTGTAACAGTCTGTTTTGGGCTATGAAGTTCGGAAAAAGGGTGCTTCGCATGATTGTCTAGATGATGCATGTGCAACAATGAAACTTGTTCTTGCAAAGATCAAACACGGTGTTGATAAGCCATTTCCATTAACATTGGTTCAAGAGCCTGTAAGTCATTGTATTGTATACTTTTTTCAGTACCGAGTTGTAGTTATACAGTTAAACTGGTTGGTAACTATTGTCATCATTGTTTGCTGTTCTCTCATTTTAGGTTTCAGAAAGTGAGATGTCGAAGCTGCTTATTCACAGAATACCAACCACTGTGAACACTGAAGCACTACACGAAATTGTTCCTGGAGACTTCACAATAGAACGGAAGGTATAGTATATCAGTATGTCCTTTAAGCATTCCACTGTTATGAGGAAGAGGTTCATCCGTAATTATTGGAATAACAATGTCTTCAATTTGAGGACTTTAAAATTTATCCTTCGGTACTCCTGTTGACATTCAGTCACTGGGCTATTTTTGTTGTATGGGTTCTGATCTATTGTAAAATTTGCTTCAGCCTTCCAGAAACGGTCAAGGAGATAAGTATTCTGCCTTAGCTATTTTTAAGAACCAACGAGAGGCACATGATGCATATGAAAATGTCCAAGGCAGCCAAACAAAGGTACATATACAATATACAATGCTCAATGCCTGCTATTTGGTATCACGAAGTTCGTTTGTTGATTAGCTGAGGGAAAGAAATACATAAATGTGAATTCCATTCACTACCACAATACTTGAATCCATATTTTCTATTTCTATATAAATGTTTAAAGGGTTAGAGTTAGACATCTCTGTAATTCTCCTTCCAAAATCTGACGGAAAAATAACTCATCCTTATGCCCGTTCAAAAAAACGGATATACTTTTTTCTATACCAAGTTTCTTATCATAAATTGATGTTATAGTTTTAAACCACTGAAGCATAGTTAATCCCTTTTGGGCATGCTGCGCCCCCTTTTTTGATCAATCTCAAACCAGTGTTGTGCATTACTTTGCGTAGGACTCAAATGGGCGTCTGCAGAAACTTGTCACATGTCGGCTGAGTATGGGCATGAGTGTCAGTTTATTTGTTCGGAAAATGGGAATTGATGATCACCACAAAAAAATGCCATCTAAGAGAGATTTACCAGAGGGTGAGATGGTTGATGTTCCCGAGAAGAAGAAAGTAAAAATGGATCCTGAAGTTGAAAAGGATGCCTACTTGAAAGAGATTGAAACACTGAATCAACGATTGAAAGAGAGTGAGTTGGAGATTGAATCATTGAGAGAACAGTTGAGGAAAAAGGACTTACAAGTGGATGATTCCAAGGAAATAAAAGTGGATCATGAAATTGAAAAGGATGCCCACTTGAAAGAGATTGAAGCACTGAACCAACGATTGAAAGAAAGTGAAGCGGAGATTGAATCATCGAGGGAACAGTTGAGAAAAAAGGACTTTGAAATTACCGCTCTCCATAAAATGGTAGCTAACATACAAAAAAGGCAAAAACCTATAAAGTAGTAGGCATGGCACTGGAATATGGTGTTAGATTATTTGATCATTGAATTCAAGGACTGCTATTCTTATAAAACTTTGGCAATGTCTTAAAACCGTTTGGATGAAACTTATAACTTTCTTACGTCTGTATGTTCTTGTTCCTTTTTATCAATTCAACCTTTCGAAGTAAAATTTTGGCCCTGAGCTAGTGGAATGATGAATGTTATTCATGAACAACCCCGATGATGTATTTGTATGTTATTAGGATTCTATAATGCGGTACTATATTATTGTTTGAAACGATTTTTGTAATGTTGACTAAATAGAATCCATTTTGTTGGATTTGTTTTGAGAATTTTTAGTTTATGGTTATGGTAGTTTTTAGAAGTCAAAGTATTGTTTTAATTTGTTTTTATTACGCTTAACTCCTGATTTTTTGTCCAGAAGAAACATGTTGTGCATGCTTTTCAAATTTTATGTGATCATGAAAAATATTATATATAAAAGATCTTGGAAAACCTAAGTGGTTTGGACACATAGAGAGAAGAGAAGACAAGACAAACATGTAGATTTTAATAAGGAGTATATCAAATGGAGGATGGTTAGTTTGTAATAGGTAGAGAAAGATCTAGAAAAACTATAAGATAAATTATGAAATATTTAAATTAAAGATTAATGAGTTTGATTCAAATAGGGTTGATGATAGAATAATATGACACTATTTGATTCATGTACCGACCCTCAATTAGTGGGATAAAACTTGAATGTTGTTGTATGAAAAATATTAGATATGATTTTGTGCATGTTTTTTGCCTTCATTTTATCTTTTTAGATCGACGGTTGAGATCATTTCATTACGTGTAACCAAATGTGTAATTGATGTTGCTACACAGTCCACTTTGAAACAATTCTTCACGAACCAAAATGCAAAATAGGGATCTTGCTACCAATTCTATCCTATACTAAATAGAGTTTTACTTTTCTCACCCTATGTCTTTCCTTGCGCGCCTTTTTTTTTTTTGCACTTTTACCCCTAGTCTGGATTTAGTTTTCCGGAATGAGTTGTTAATGTTTTCCAGATTTTAAAATTCGGAAAGATCATTTTCCAGAATGTTTTCATTTTAAGCTTTCAAATTTGTAAAATAACTGCAAATATGAATATATAAAACAGAAATAAAAAGAACACAAAGATAAAAGGAAGTCATTTTATTAATATATGAATAATACATTACAAATGTTGAAGCTTTTTACATAAGAAGCTAAAACTATTTATAATCTTATTACATAAGAACCTAAAACTATTTCTAGGGGGTAAGCTATACCAGTTGCTCCAACCACTAGTGGAGAGGAAAGAGGAGGGGGGGGGGGGGGGGCAAGGCA